>Ga0194135_10001161_pt1 | contig 15477 bp, 10 predicted proteins | sample LitLau_LLRF_2013_FD_134024 | JGI IMG/M metagenome (GOLD analysis project Ga0194135, IMG submission 134024) | Freshwater sediment microbial communities in response to fracking from North America - Little Laurel Run_MetaG_LLRF_2013 (version 2) | ecosystem: Environmental > Aquatic > Freshwater >...
AACGTCAGAACTCTGCAGAAGCATTTTCCAACCGGGGGGCCTTAGTTCGGCACATTTGCAATTACCCGGACTGCCTCTCCAGGAATTTAGGTTGGCCACGTCCTCGACTTATCCGGGAACACATTTTGAGTGAGCACAATGGTGAAGGATGTGATACCCCGTACCACTGTTCTGAATGTCCCCTGCGCTTTGGTCAATATGAGGATCTCCAAAGGCACATTCGAGTAGTACACAGAGGAAAGACTGAGCCAATCAAACCCACTTGTTCCCACTGTGGCAGGTCCTGCCAAAACCGACGGGCCCTACACGAACATGAAAGTATTTGTAGAAAGAGGAAGACGGACACTTCAACTGCTCCTAAAAAATGTAAAATCTGCTCCAAACTCTTCGACTCTCCCGATGAGATGCAGTTCCATGAGAAGCTTCATGTGGGAAAGGAGTCCCTGGACTGCGTACTTTGCAAGTTCCCCCGTCAGACACCTTATAAAAATAAGACTGAGCTTAGTCTTCACGTAGCTCGAGTTCATAACAAAATACGCAACACTACTAGGAAGGGTAGTTCTGTCGAAAATCTCAGAAAAGCCAGAGAGGCAAAAATGAAAATGGCTAATTGGGAATTGACGCGGAAGTTAGCAGCTCAAAATGATCGGAAGAAGCAGAAGTCCACTAAACTCTTCACCGTTCTGATTACGCCGATTACGCCGTACACCAAGAAATGTGAGGTTTGTTCCAGTGCTTTTGCTACAGATGAAGAGTTGGATCAGCACAAAGAACTTCATCAATCCCACTCTGAGGATGCTCCTTCCAACTTCAACTGTGTCTTTTGTGAAAAGGAGTTCACGGACTCGGCAGTCCTCTCACAACATGTCCAGGGTGCTCACCAAAACCTGCACCACTCGTTCATCTGTAACTTTCCTACATGTCGACAAAACGACGTTGCTTTTCTCTCGACCGCGGAACTCAAAGCACACTTGGTGGAGAAGCACGAATCAAGTCCTGAAGAAGCAATTTACGCTTACCACTGCAAAGATTGTGACTTTAGGTATAAGAAAATGTTCAGTCTTAGGCAGCACATGAGCCGGAGTCATGGAAAGGAAGAAAGAAACGGCCACCTCTGCGCCGAATGTGGGAAAATATTCGGGGAGGAATGGATTTTGAAAAGACATATCCGTAAGACGCACGAGAGACTCCCAACCACTCCCCGGTGTGCCCAGTGCAATAAAACGTTTGACACTGACGCTGCCGCCCAGGAGCATGAGGAACTCCACTCGATCTCGACACCGTTCGACTGCGTCCTCTGTGAAAGTAAAATGAGGACGACAGCGGAACTCCAAACCCATGTTATGTGGGCTCATGAAAGTAAATCTTACAAGTGTCCAGCAGAAGGATGTGAAACGGCCTGCATGACGAAGCAGAAAATCAAGTTACATTACACCACGAATCACGCAAAAACTACGCCTCACCTGGAGAACATTCACAAGTGTCCACGTTGTGACTTCCGTACTAAGAACCAGACTGGATTGAAATATCATATGCTAAACAAGCATACTTCTAGGGAACGACTCAAGTGCTCAGTGGAAGGGTGCACTAAAGAATCGTCGCGACAAGAGGCCATGGATGTACACTTGAAAATTGTTCATAAAATCGGAGATATGAAAATATGGTCTTGTCGAATTTGCGGAAAAGAATATGCTACAAAGCATCGACTGGCGGACCACGAGGAACAGCACGGCACAGCACGACCCCACGCCTGCGAAATTTGTGCTGCTACGTTCAAAACGAAAAGGCATCTCATCCAGCATTGGAAGGTGCATGCGAGTGGGAAGACAACCAAAAACAACTGGAAGTTGCAGCAACCGAGAAAGCCCCGCCTCACGCCTGTTACCACCACGGTTTCCACCCACCAAGAGCAGATTACCACCACGATTTCTACACGGGAGCCTCCTCCTCCCACCTACACAAAGTTATGAAACAGCGGTTAACTTTTAACTCATATTATGTCGGATTTCTTGTCCGAATTGATGCTAGTATACTAAAATTCCCGGATTTTATTATCCAATCTTATAAAATTTCGTATTTATAATAATTTGATAATTAATATCGTAGATCTGTCATTTGTACAAAACTAATTTGAAATTCTTTAAACAGACAATGTCTGTGGTCATGAAAGAAAAGATCGGAAAGCATCAGTCTGTAGTATGTAATGATAATGAATTTTAAATTTTGACGTTGATACCATATGAGATCAGAAAAAATCGCGTTATAACATACACTTCTTGTCCTTTGTATCAAAATCAAATTCCTGATTCTTTAAGTTAATTTATCCCATAATTACGCCACCGTGTGAGAATAAGAGTAGAAACATACGAAGGGGTTTCTGTCATTCTGTCGACTTGTAAAAAAGTAATTAAAAAAAAAAAAAATTGCTTGGGAATTATGCTCAATTATTTCACTTATTTTGAAGGACGCATGTGAAATCTCTTGATATTTATCTTATAGTTTGGTCAGTTTGGCATAAACAGTGGAACAAAAAACTTGTCTAGGACTCTATGACTGGTTGAGACTTGAGAGAGAAGAAAATCAGTAGCCACAAAAGGTGTACATTCAACGTTTTATAATTGTTTGAAAACCATAGTAATACAAAAATTAACGAAATCAAACAAGATTTTCGATTTTAAGGAAGATGAAGTTGGCAAAGAGGTTCCGTATATCACTGTTCATAGTTTCCATCCAAATCCATACAACAATACCTTTCAATCCGGATACGCAATATACGACAAAAGAAATAGAAGGGCTGGAACAGGTTAACTGCATAATTTTACCGAGCATTAAGGATAAATGTTTTCACTAATATATTTCATCCAGCTGAAAAAAGCCGTTGAAAGAATCACCCTTGCAGATTATCAAAAACTGGATTCCTATTTAATCCACTCATTGAGACAAAAAGGTTTGAATGTTAATGAAGCAGCAAAACAAATACGAGAGGTACGTTGATCATTTGTTCGGAATTAAAATATATACCTAGCCATTGCTCAAGATGTTATTTAAATTTCCGACAAGAATTTGAATTGGAGAAAACTGGACAATATCGATTCTATTCGGAATGAAACGGAAATGATAAATTTAGAAAACACTTTCTCCGCAACTACTGATGGTCTTGATAAACAAGGACGTCCAAGTAAACTACACCAGTTACTTCTCATTTTAAGGGGAGCCCTTATGTATGTAAAACCGCCCTTAATGAATATAGTTGTCACTCTGCTTACAAGGACGATTTTGCATAAGTATGGGCTACTCGTAACTTATTTGTGAACTGCTCATTCACATAATTCTATACTTTTATTTAAGCTCTGAGCTATGAGATAAGGAATTGGGACACAAGAAGATTCCTTCTATCTGGAAGGGCTGACGATTATCGTCGTTTCCAGATATACCTGTTGGAGAAAGTAACGCAAAAAGTTTACGCGCAGGCGCTAGCAGGAAAGAATGTTTCCCAGTTCAACATTTTAATTGATATGGCTGGTTTCAACATTAGGCAGCACGGATGCTTGTCATGCCTTCAAGCTGTGAGCGATTTTCTTTCAATTGTGGTTTCTCGCTATCCGAATGCTGCTTACCAAGCAATATTAATCAATGGTAACCTTTTTCCAACCCAAACTACAAACCAAATCATCTAATCCTGTAAAGTTTTGTTTAGCTCCCAGGGTCCTTGAAAATATAGTTGAACTTGTGAAAAGGGTGCTCGCCCTTAATCCTGAGGAGCAAAAGCTATTTCGTGTATACGGTTATGACAAAACTGAATACAGCATCCATATAAAGAAATACTTTGACGATGACCAGATTTCAAAGGCATTTGGTGGAACCCGTGTATGGCTGTAAAAACCAAATTTCACATTGTGAGATGAGATAAATGTAACTCGTTCTCATTTGTATAAAATCTTGGCAAATAAACATCTTATACGATCTGAAGTACTGATTCCTACTTGGAATTCAGCTGCGCCGAATTTCCTACAACTGACGTCCCTGATCATCTGCCTTGCTTTTAACGTCGTCGACGCTAATTCTCATCAATTCAATTCATTTCCATTTCCAATTGGAACCAAGGAGCAATTCCATTTCTCTTCCCTAATCGAGTCAGAGGAAATTCTCTTCTCCAATTTCTGAGGCAAAGGTCAAGCAGCGCCACCCCTCCAGTCCGATCGGTCTCCCTATTCACCACCCATTGTCGTTTCCGTGTTCCACCAAACGAGCACCACCGCATGCAGTCTATTAGGAATTTTCGAACCCATCATCCTAGCTCACTCCATTTTGATGACCCTGAAGGTCACGACATTCTTCACATTATCCTTATTGCTTCCCAAAATTATTTAGTTGATCTGATCCACTTAGCTCCTTCTGTTTCTCCTTGCGTATATTTTGCGATCCAGATTAAAAGGTATTGCTGTAAGGATTTGGATGAAAACTATGGAAACTATGAACAGTGATATAAGGAAACATTTTGCCCACTTCATCTACCTTAAAATCGAAAATGTTTTTTGATTTCGTTAATTTTTGTATTACAATGATTTTCGAACAATTAGAAATTGGGACCACAATTATAAAACATTTCGTGGCCAATGACCTGCTTCTCTCTCAGTCAGTCAAAGAGTGCTAGAGAAGCTAGAGAAGTCTGTTCTTACCACTCCACTGTTTATACCAAACTATAAGGTAAATATCAATGAGATTCCAAATGTAAATCATTGAGCATAATTCCCAAGAAAGTGTTTACAAGCGGACAAAAGCCGAGCCGAAAGGCAGGAAACTATTATGTTGCTTGTACGCTTATTTTCGCATGATGGCATAATTAATGGGAGCAATTGAGTTAAAGGGAGCATTCAGGAATGGATACAAGAATGTTCCTAAAAATTTACAGAAAGTGTAAACTTCAAAAGAACAGGGCAATTGAACTTGGAGTGTTTAGAACTTGATTCTGAGTTTGCGAGTAAATTTTGCATCAGCGAATAACTGTTTTTTTTTAATTTTTAACCACGGACCCCTTATAGGGTTTGGGGTTTATTTTTGAAATAAGTTTATCGAGAATTTTTTTCATTGCAGCGCAGCACGCCAAAAAATACTATACGTAACGGTTAAATATATATGCAACTGAAAGCGTTTCTGCTCAGAATAAAAAAAATGTGTAGATGCAAGCCGACGGAATTTTCAAACTTCGAATCTGCTCCTTCCAATTGCTTCCATTGTTGCGCATCTAGAATCTGGAATCTGGGGTTTTTCCTTGAAAGTAACTAATGAAAACTTATGGAGAAAGTACAAAAGTTTCGGCAGCGCAATTCCAGATTAGTGTGCAAAAAAAGTATCATGCACGGGGCTAGAATCGTATTAGGGAGAGTTTACTGATGCCTTTGATATTTATATTGAAAACCTTTGTTGTCTAGAATTAGTCATAATTTTCAGATAAGATCCTACTGCTTTGTCCCACATTAAACTGTTTGCCTTTTGGAGAAATGTACCCTGAACGGGTATACGAGCGTTATCAAGCTATTGAAGGGGAACTCTTGTGGCCTCTTGTCTCCAGGGACGAAAGAGATTTTATACCGTTGTACAATGGACACGAAAAACAGGAATGTCACCAATTCCCCTACTCTTTGTCCCGGGCAGGATCTCTTTCCTATTTTTTAAGAGCAACTTAATTAGCACCATCTTTTCCTTAAAAATAAAGCTCGGTTCGTACCAATTCCAAACGGGCTGATATATTTTTGATTAAACACTTCACCCATCTCATTCAAAAATCTCTGAGGTCGAAATTCTTCAGGGTAATCCCCAAAAACATTCAAGTTCTTGTAGATTGCAAGCAAGTCACAGGTAAGTTCAGATCCCTAAAAATGATGTCATTTTTAGATTATTACAACAACATCGTTCTTGAATTAAAGGTTATTTTGTACCTTTGGGATTAGATACTGTTTATAATAGACATCTTCATCCGTTTGCCTTACGTTTTGTTGCATAATTGGAACATAACGGTGCATTTCCAGCAGAAAAGCTTGGGTATATGTCATCCTTCGTAACAAACAAATTCAAACCTTAATTGAATTCCAATCTCTATTAAATGATTCATTTTCGCCAATAATCTTACAGTTTGAAACTTTCAAAACTAATTTTCTCTCCAGCCTTCCAGGTTTCTTTAATTTCTGCAGATATTCTATCCTGTGATTCCGGATACAGGGCCATGAATAAGACCAATCTTTCAAGAAATGTGTTCGCCGGATCTGCAGATCCCTGCAACAGGTCCATGAATATTGTCTCGAAATTCATTGCTAATCAAATATGTTCAAGAATTTGAATTAAGTTTCCTCATGCATGTATGTTTTCAAGTTATTCCCACTTGTAAAAATGTTGAGTTCGTTTTCCACATTCACATTATTAGTCTTGTTGCGATTCATATTGATGGCAAACGCTTCAATGATGCTGTTAGGCTTATCAATGTTTTCCACATCGCGTAAACTCTCATCTAGAAGTTCCTAAATTCAGGAATGAATTAATCACAAAATTATTGAATGATTTACTATAACTGGGAGTCGTATGAACCAACTCGAGCAATTTTCCTGCAAACTTTTGTAAGTTCCATGATCATATTGAGCCCCAATGCTTCAGGAAACAAACGTTTAAGAAATGGAAACGCATTAATAATTCCTGGTCCAACTACTCCTTGAGAAAGAAATGTATAACTGGAGTCCACAACTTTGGTCAAAAGAACATCATCTTCAGGCTTCCAACGCCCCACCGTCATTCTCCACATGACTTTGGTAACAGGAACTGCAAAGAATTGATGCATTTCCAAAACTCCATTTCCAGACGAGTCTAGTTGAGTCTCAATTTTGTTCAGGAAAAGATCAATTTCGGTCAAAATTTGACCCTCCACGTGGCTTCGCGAAAAGAACCCAAGTTCCCGTAAAATTTTTACTGTCCAAGTTTTTGATTGACTCCACTGGTCTCCATTTGCAAAAGATATACCTTGCAGTAATTATTTACATCAGGTAAAACCGAATTCAAATAAGAAATTAAAATAGGATGCTATCCAAAATTGGTTTATCGTGTACCGGTATTTTCTTTAAGGTTTCGCTCGTAAAAGATTTCTACGATGGGTCTTGAAACTGACTCCGAGAAAAGTTTGCAGTAACTTTCGTATGAGCACAGAAAAACTGCGATTTCAATGAATTAGAATATTTAACAAAAAAAATCTAGCCCTCCTCAATTAGCTGTACTCACTCGTGTCACGGAGACCCATACGAAATCGGCAAATTTCACCGTATTCCTTGGAAAGCTTGTACACGAATTCACGCGGGTCTTTGGCCAGCATAAGGAACTGCGGTAGATTTCCAAACACTGGTACTGGCCATGGTCCTGAGTTTAAATAAACGTTTAAATAAAACTCATTTCCAACTTTCAAATTCTACTTTTTACCTGGGGGAGCTTTCCGTCTATTTTGAAATTCTTTTAAGTAGAAAATGAGCAAAATGGAAATCACAAAAGTTATTATTAAAATCATACTGCTAACAAATTTTATTGGGTTCTCCCCAACAAAAAATCGGAAGAAATATTAAATGGCGCTCTCCTTTCCAATCCTGCAAAAAACAGTGACAGTAAGAAAATTTTTGTGTAAGCAGTAAACTTTACGAAAAAAGTTTGTTTCTAACCTGAAACTAAATAAATTTTTTTGGATTCTCAAGCAAAAATTCCTGTTGTTCTGTTTAAGGAATAAAACCAACTGTTTAACTTAACCTTTCACCGCCGAAGGCAAACCGAACAATCTTGGATAATTATTTAATTTACAGTGACCACAAGACAGATTAAGGTTTAATTAAGATAAAACAAATTGAAATTCAGAGTAACCACGTCCAGCGTAGGAAAAGAACGGAGGTTATATGAGGAGAAACATTAAAGACTTCTCTGGTTGCAGGTTTGGATATCTTAAGAAGTCAAATTTAAATTTCGTAAGCGGTTAGTCGCAAGAAATTAGTGATTTTGTGATGTAGTCAAAGCTTTCGGCAAGGCTCTCAATTTGAATAGCAAATATTGAACATGAATATTACGTACACCCAGTCCTCCGATTAGTCAATCAATTACCACTTGTTTCCTCATATTAGACGTTATTGCTGTGTACTTTAACTAATCTGAGCAATTCATGCTTAATGACACAAATTCGACGATTTGGATCATCATCAAATTTAGTTAAACTTTTCGAAGGCTAATTCGTTCGTTCGACCGTTGAAATAAATTAATGTGGGGGTAGTACGATAGTACGATATCTGCATCATGCAGACTGATGATTTCTATCTTTCGTTTCATGACCACAGACATTATCGGTTTCAACAATTTCAAATTAGTTTTGTACAAATGACAGATCTACAACATTAATTATACTGGTACTTGTCAAATTCCTTATAATTATGTTTTGAAAGGCTTGAGATCAGTGAAGAACCGACAACATTAAAACCGAAAGTTTTCAACCCTATTCTGTTGATTAGCTAATCATCCTACTTAGCACAAATTATCTAAATTCGTGGTACGGCCGAATTATTCCGTTCGCCACAAAGCTGTCATAAATACTTATTTAATTTGTAAAACTCAACTGAAGAGAGGATATTTTGTTTGGTTTTCTTATCTTGGAAAAGTTTCGTGGGATCGTCCGTTGCTTCTATGAATAGCAGGTAGAAGGGACTAGAAATGTACGGTATAATATGACATTTTCTGGCGTCATTTTGTAACAGCGTTAAAATTTAATATAGTTTTACAAGTTCTATTTATTCTTACATTTAAATTAATGTTGCATTACTAGAATTCGACATTCTATGGCATCGGCCGGAACAGCAGGCACTGTTTCTCTCTTGATACGGATTCACGTTCTTCCACCGATATTTTCGTTCGTTGAAATGACTGAAATTAGTAAGTGGCATAACCATTTTGTTAAAGGAAGAGCTGACAAAATGTTGCTTTTAGCAAAGAAAAATACATCCCACGGCGTGGCGGTTTTTTGCGTTTCTTCTACGAATAATCATTCGAAGAGTCCAGGGACGTATGTGGAATTCGATTGCATTATAGACGATCCCCCTCCTGCCGGAGAATTTAGCTTTGGAAAGATAGAAGAGGCACAACTTTACAAAGACGTCCTTTCCTACTCACAAAGAAACTTTGGCAAACTGAAACTTGCTACGAACCCACGTTTTTTGGAAGATATGGTGGATACAATGACATTGTACGGTTTGTGTACCTACTACTGGACACCGAGCTATGACAAGCTTTTGCTTCACACCCTTTTTCATACCTGGTGGTTTTACCTTGATGACTGTCTGGACATCGGTGTATTTAAAACACCCGAAGATTGTAAAAACGTGGTCGATATTGTTGAAAATTTCCAAGGAACTAAATCCTCTCTGGAGCATATCGTGACTGAGCGGAGCCAGGTATGTGGAAACAAGTAATTAGTGTAACTCTGAATGAACACGTACCCGTTGTTTTGAACTTTTGTTAAAACCAGGGAAATACTAGTCGGTCGGGCTCAGGAACCTTCCATCACTCATGCCGATATCCTATTGAAAATGGAATATTTCTATTCTAAAATACATTTCAGAGTTTTGAGATCGCAAAATCAGAAGCGTCTTCAATTCTTCATATTTTTGTAAACGCTTTTGGCGAAATCCACGATTTACTGGAAAAGGAAATTCCAAAATATGAACTCAACAAGGCTCGCTTCGTGAAACGTTTCAAGGCATACGTGGACTTTGGTGGATGGGACGTGGTGGATAGAGAAGAATACACGAAATTAAGTTTTGAAACATTCTTGCAACTGAAATGTTGGATTGTGGGCGTCTCCGGGTCATACGAGCTCATCATGCTACTTGAAGGCGTTCGCCTTGATGAAATAATTTGGAATAACGAAATCTTTCAAGTAAATAATATGAGCCAATACAGTTTTAGTTAAATTTACAACTGCGTAATTTTGCTTCTTTCAGAAAATTATTCACATTTCCACAATGAAAGCTGCAATGAAGAATGACGTTATTGGTCTCCGAAAAGATATCGCAACGGACGAAAATGCGAATACCATTCTTCACAGGATTAAGCAAACCAAAGCAACGGAAGAAAAAGCAATCTACGACGTCATGAAACGCCACAACGAATTAATTACGGATTACGTTTATTTGAAACAGAAGCTATTCAAACAATTTGAAAACCACGCTGGGCTCTTGGCCCTAAAAAACTATATCGAGTTTATTGAGAAATACGAATACGGTGCCGTTTTTTGTCAACTCCAATCCCCACGATACACTAAATTCAATCAGTGTTTTCAACTTGTTAATTTAAAATTTAAATAAAATTATAATATTACTACTGCTATGAAGCCCATTAAACATCAAACATAGACTAGTTATTTAACAAGATCCGATAGGCTTAATGTAGACTGAATTTTGTCAAAAATTGTTCTCAATTAGGACAATCTTTGTAATCAATCTGCATGAATTTGCACTTTTAAAGAACACTCGTGTCTTTCTAAGAATGATTTTACAGTTGTTGGAAAGAATCTCAAATCTTTTGGGAAGTTTAAGACATCGAGATTGAGACTTGAGGAAGTTGAAAATATTTTTATCGATTTTTTCATAAGCATTGAAAAGAACATCTGCCACGTTTCCAAAGAAAAGAATTTACTTTGATTAATTATTTTTGCCTGGGTTTAAACACTATATACAGTTTTGTCTGCAAGTATTGCTGTTTTCTTCTGTTAAGGCATTCTGCATAATATTTGAATAAATCGGAAAAACTGTCATATTTCCAAAATGATAATTTACTTTAAATATGCGGTGACGTAAATTTGGAAACACGAACTTTCTATTAAAATCATTGTCCTAAATACCCAGCAGACTATAGAACTTAAACGTAATAAAAATTAGACTCGGGTTTCTATCTTAACCAATTAGGCAATTAATTAGCGCATTAATGCCACAAACATAAACGATACTCCAATAATTGAACAATCGTCTAGACTTAATACCACAAACAAACCGGGAAAAATAAGCTTGATTTAATTTGTGGAATTAGGAACTATCATTATCCGTTATATTAGAAAATGAGAACTGAAGCTACATCTGTGGTTCTGGTTTCCCCCGACTCTAATTAAAGAATCGTCTAGACTTAACGCCACAAACAGACAGGAAAACATGGTTCCACTGAACCTTAACCGCTCGGGCCATTCCACCAAGTCCAAGCATTAAACAAACTGTCTTGACTTAACGCCAGCAATCGCAGAAAGAAAGCGAAAGAAAGTTAATATTGGAGACATTTGTTTCTTCCGAGTCGAAATCAGGTGTTTATGCCCAGTTAACCACTTGGCAAAAAAATCACATTTTTAATCAATGGATCCGATAATAAATAGAAGTTTATTAATTTTAATTAACCAACTAACCGAAACGGTCCAATTTATCAGTGTTTTTGTCACAATTAGTCTTACATCCTATTCCTGCCGCACATATAAATACGATTCTACTAAACAATTGAGTCAGTGCAGAATTAGGAGTCGCTAAACTTCCCTGCGTTTGATTTCCATAAACAACCTCTAAAAAAATGGAAGAGTCACGAGATATTTCCAAGCCGTATTCCCCAGAAGAGTTGGAAATTTTGAAGAAACTCTTCCGCGGAATGCCGACGTTCACGGATGAAGGCTACGTTCTTTCATCGGATATCCCAGCAATATGGAAGGGAATGGGTATAAACCGAGCTCCAGAGGAGGCTGCAATTGCTAAGGCGTGCTGGGACAAGTATTCGGGGGGAATTCTAACATTCAGCCAGTTCGTAGAGGGCTCTCAAATAACACACGACCCCGCCGCATTTGCCAAATTTCTTGGACGTGTTGCTGATACTGACAAAAGCGGGTGCATTGCACGTTGTGAATTTGCAAATTTGTTGGAACTTCTGGTCGTCATGAACCCGAAATTGGAGAAATTTTCATTTGAACAATTTGTCGAAGAGGCAGATACGAATGCTGATGGGAAAGTAACCACCGAGGAATGCGGAAATTGGATCGAAGGCAAACTCAAGAACCTTTAAAAGATTGGAATTTATTTATTCGAAATACATTCCACAAACGAAATCGCATTGAATAAAAATAAATAATTTAAACCGACTCCAGTTTCTGGAAGCAAAACTGTTCTAATAATATTTATTTCCGCGGAAACGGTGGAAGATAAAAAATCAGTAGAAACTGAATAGAAACCACGACCAGAAATGCCCAGAATAAAGTTAATGAAGTAAAATCATTTAAATTTGGATCCAAAAAATTTGGAATCTGGACCCCTTTGTCACGCACATAAATAAATGCAATAGTATTTATTAAGTACACGTCGACAAGGCAATTCGTGGACACAATATTTTATCCGTGTCATATTTTTCATTTCCAAACGTGTGAGCCAGCCTCGGAAGTAAGCCTCTGTCAGTAAATTTTCTTCGATTCTTCTAACTTAGTACAGTTTACTTCAGTACATGATTACTGGTCCAGGAGAATATTTTTAGAATTTAGAAAAATGTGGAATCACGGAAAAAAGGAATAAAGCTGCAATAGTAACTGCAATGTTATTGTTATTAACCCAGCTCAGCATCTTGGGGCAGAAACTGACGAGTTTTGCAAATCTTCTGATAAGCGTATCAAGTGTTTGCTGGACGAACTAGGAACTGTAAACATGGATCGGTATTAAAATAAAACCTGGGTCATTCGGTGTTAAACCTTATTTTGATTTTTAGTTGTGCAAATACTAATAATAGAAACACTTATTGGCTGATATGTAGATTTTGGATCACATTGGATCACATTGGATCACATAGGTTTACATTTATAGATAAGTGGATTTTTCTTAAAATTGGTGGTGGACTGGTTCAAGCAGGAAAAGTATAATGGCTAAGACGTCATTTCCCATCGTAAATTAAACGTCACCGTCAACGTGGAAATGAAATTTGCAAAGAAGTTAATTACACCAATCTCCAATATTTTTGAATCCTTAACACTGAAAATATCCTTCCTTCGCATATTATTTATGCATTTAGGATTGCACATCCAGGACGCAGGACCCAGAATTCATTTGTAAGGATCAATTTTTGCAAATGATTTTATTTCGGGTTTATATTGATGTATCCAATAGTGGCCGTTGCTGTTCATATTACTTTTCATAAAATGCTATTGCTTTCAATTTATATTAAAAAAGCTAAGGAAAAAAGCTACATATGTATATGTACCCCCCTTCGGGCCAGTAGTCAGAATTCAACGAAAATAAGTTTTTGACTTGATTTTGGACGAGGAATCCGAATTTGCCAATTTCGTAACCCGAAATAGGTCAGCTTTGATCTCTCAGGTCACGGGGTTACCTACACTTGAAGACGTAAAATCTGCCTACCTCGTACGGTCACGAGCGTAGCCAATTTGGGTTTCCCGACAAAACATATCTGAGTTGAAATCATGTTAGCAAATTTAACATAGAGGTGAATTCGCGACCTAGAGAGTTCACGGGTGACCTCGCAGGGTCACGAATGTGACAAATTCGGATTTCTCGTCCAAGATTGGGTCAGAAAAACTTATTTTCGTTGCAATCTGACGCGCCTGGCCCCCATTATGTGGGACTTTGTACTTTAATTTTTCATATATTTTTTATGACTGACAAGGTTTTTCGTTGCTAGAAATATGGATGAATTTATGTACGCACAACTAGGAATAATGGGATTGTTTGTCTCAAGGCACTGCGTACTTTAATGCAATTTGGGGACGTCTCCTCATTGCATGGGATGGCGTGTTTTTTTTTCCTTTTTGTTGGCATATAATTCACTGCCTCCTAAAATCAATGCGAGTGCACTGGCTACCATTTGAAATCCCAATTTCGGAATTAGTTTATCGAATGTTAAATGGGAAGACGAGCAAAAATGAGGATATTTCCATACGCTTTAATAGATGAGGGTATAAAGAATAACCTAACCATGCCTAATTATGAAATACTTGTATAGTATGCATGCCCAGTCCACACATTTATAATCTCGCTATTTTAAAAGTGACAAATTTTTGAGAAGAGTCATACCAGACCAGAGACTAAAGTGAAAATTAGGGATTCTTTACTGTTCCGCCAATTGCTTCAGCAGATATTGCTTAGCTTTTTCTCTTTCTTCTCCTATGTTTTTTCCTCTATTACACTTCTTTTTTTTCCCTACCGCCTTTATATCTGGTATTTTCCATTTTCCTGGTGGTCTTGCTCCTTCACATTTCGGCAAAGTCGCTTCATAGGCCCATCCTAGAAACCAATTAAAAGTTCACGATTGAAATAGTGCTTTTCTGCTCCGCACTTTCCATTAGGCATCCTCATACCATAAGTCCGTTTTTTCTTTGTTGGTGGTACGACATCTCCACCCTCTGGAGTTGGATTTCGCTTCATTCGAACAACTGGCTGACGAGTATTGTCCGACCATATCGTAAAAGATTTTGCTCGAGCCTTCATGCCATTTTCTCTGGTTCCTTTAAGATCAACTCTGATTTACAACTACATATCAATGCATATATCGTGTTAGAAGATAATAGCCAAAAACTTAGCCTTACCGTCTTGACTTTTAACAAAAGTAAGGCACGCAGCAAAGCTGATGATAATAATAAGCAATACATTAGTAGATTTCATTTGGAAAACGATGCTGAGTATTCGGCGTGCTACAATAGGAGTTCTACTTCTTCAGTTTTCATTTAACCCGATAAACATTGAGAACAATGACCAGAGTCATCAAATGGGCTATTTAATGAATCCAGGTTTATGGTCCTGATAAAGAAATTGTATCACTTCCTGGACTAAACGATGTCCAGGTACCTTGCAAAGAAATTGGATAAGGGATGATTATGGCTGAAGCACGGAAAAGATGCCTCCCGCACGGTTATTCGGGCAGCCGGAAGAGGACCAAAATTTGTCCTTTGCGAATTCACCGCTCTCCGTTTTTGTTCGTAAGCTAGGCGTGTGTTGTTTAGTTTGAGGTTAAATTTCCTATTCAACATCTTCTACTCAGAATGAATTCCCATATCCTAACCAGTCGAAATGAAGTCAGAATTATTGCTTCTTATAATAACCCTTCTTAAAGCAAAGGATTTAACATGGAGTTAATAATATAGCTGGCAAACCTTTAAACAAGTTTCTTATTTCTCAAATGAGAGAATTTCTCATGATGGGTAAACTTAAACGCTCTTAAATCAATCTTATTTTGCAAACCCTTGAGAGCATATAGGCCAAAATAGGATTTTGCTGTGTTAGGCATCGTAATTCATGCGTGTGTGAGGTGTGAAAATCATTTGGTGAGTACGAGGTAACCGCGAAGTGTATTTTCTCATTTTGGTGAGGCGGTGTGATTCATTGGTGGAGGCAGGTACTGATTATACGGTCTATTACTTGTTGAACAATTGTTGAGCGACGCAGATGC
>Ga0194135_10001162_pt1 | contig 15476 bp, 9 predicted proteins | sample LitLau_LLRF_2013_FD_134024 | JGI IMG/M metagenome (GOLD analysis project Ga0194135, IMG submission 134024) | Freshwater sediment microbial communities in response to fracking from North America - Little Laurel Run_MetaG_LLRF_2013 (version 2) | ecosystem: Environmental > Aquatic > Freshwater >...
ATGCCGTCATGTGGGGTATCGTTGGAAAGGTCCTTTCAATACCTACAACTTTTATATGAAACACTTTCTTCTTAACCAAATATTTACCCGGGTAAATTTTAAAAATAAATATTTACTTAAAAGAAATCTACCTACGCCTGTAGGCTCTGCCGAAAGGAATTTTTTTACACTGAACCTACTTCTCGAAATAACCCATACCAGTGGACGAGTCCATTATTAGTTTAAAACCATTTTTAGAATGATTCTAGGCATATTTAAATATCAACCTATTTTGCTGTTTCATAGGAGTCCGGGCTTCCCACGTACAGTCTGGCGATGTTGTCGAACGTTTGCTACAACACCATTGAATTTGCAAAGTCGCAGATTGAATGGATGAGCGAAAAGCTTATGAGGTCATTTGAAGGAGCTCGGAATAACCCGTTTCAGTTTAAACATGTGCAACTTTGTCATTCATTTGCTGAATTGTCGCGAGTCCCAAGTCCTAAGGTAATTTATTTGTCAGCATACTAGTTCTACTATTACATAGAAGCAAGTTTATTTTTGCGATATTTAACACAATAGATCAGTTTTTTATCAAGTAACTTTGCTGGAATAACTCCAGCGATTTGAGAACAATTAATATGCCAATAGAAAAAATTCGGAAAATCGGCGGCGGACTGGGATCGAACCAGCGTCTCTGGATTGCTCTAACCTCTTTTTTCTAGTGGCATACATACAAAGAAGCAATGAGTATGGAGTATGGGTTTTTAAATAATGAAATGAAAAATTATTTTTTAAAGTGGGTGGGTTTTGACTTTGCAGTTGCAAACTTTTCTCACTCACCCAAGATAACCAAGTTCAAAAGCTTGGTTTATTCCATAATCTAATGTTTAGCTTTGTGTTACGATCTAGCCGACGCGTCGGCAACGTAGTCAAAAAGAGAACATTGGTACTTAACGACCCCACACTACCTTCTACTGGTTGAGCTGGAGTTTATATACATGGACGTGGCTTTACAATTATGTTGTAGGTTGTTCTCGCCAGTGGCCCAGACTTGGAGTCTGGATTTTCCCGAGACCTTTTCGTGCAGTGGGCGGGAAATGCTGTCAACAGTGTTATCCTTACCACTCGAACTTCTCCCGGAACATTAGCCCGTGATCTCATTGACAACGGCGGCGACAGACTCATTTCTTTAGTTATTAAGAAGCGTGTTAAGTTGGAAGGGGCAGAACTGGATGAATATCTTCAGAATATGGTATGTTGATATAGCGCGGTATTTAAATGGCGCTTGGTTGTTTTGTACCATTATTGACCACTGGATTCTAAATAATAGAGTCCAATGAGGTGAACGACTTCGTGTCATGTTGGCAGCACTAGTGGGGGACAGGACGAAATTAAATTCGATCTAATATGGGTAGTAAAGAGATAACACGTAGATAAAATCTTCTGATTTATGCGATCGACGAAAAATAGTTGCAAGTAATACAGACCAATATTATATGAGTCCCCAATGAACATTAGTAACTCAGGTGGCTTCTCCAATAATCATTTTCATTTGCAGACTGACTCCGATCCTGAAATAGAGTTGTCTTCCGACTCAGATGACGAAGTACAACTTCTACAAATACATCGCGGAAAACATGACTTTGTTGTTAAAGAAAATAAGCCGCAGCAGGGCATGGTGACCAAAGTTAAAAGGAAACACGCAATGTTTCCTCTTTCTGAGAAGAAAGTGAAGGTTGACGATTATGGGGAAATAATCAACCCCGATGACTATCGAATGGATGTTGATAGGGAGCGTCCGGATCCAATCAAGAAGGAGGTCGTTTTTGAAGAAAAAGAAAAGCCAAAAGAGCCTCCTACCAAGTGTATAACAACAACAAGACAGGTGCGTTCGGGTGTTTTATAAAAATAAGTAGATTTTCTGTATTATATAATAATTACCTTGTTTGTAGGTAGTGGTCCTCCTGTGGACAGTAGACCTCACGAGTTTTGTTCTGTTATTAGCCTGACTTTCCCTTATGTCTGGGACTTCCCCTTTGTTCCCCCATTTTCCCCTTGATGAAATTTTTTCACAATAACTTGTTGGGGACAGCATGTCATGTTGCCCAAAAATATTTCATATCCAATGAAAATGTGGCTGTAACTAACTTCCCCCTTTGCCTCTCCCCCTATCAAAAGATGCTCTCCACAAAGTTTGAGTATTGTGTCGAGTTTCACCCCAATCGCTTGAAAACTGTGGCACCTAGACGGGAATTATTTTATTGCCTTCTTTCCAGCTTGAAGTTCGTGCACAAGTGACGTTTATTGATTTAGAAGGACGATCGGACGGAGAATCAATACAGAAAATAGTCAGTCAAATTAAACCCAGACGGTTAATTATAGTTCGAGGAAGCGAAGATTGTTCAAATATACTAAGTGACACTGTCATCAAGATATCAGATTCCAAAGTTTTTATACCAAAAGGCCTAGAACAGCTTGATGTTACTACCGAATCCCATATCTATCAAGTTAAAATGACAGATCAATTGTTGTCATCCCTGGACTTCCAGCAAGGAAAAAATGCAATGGTAAGTAAGTAAAACAGCATATTTGTGGATCACGCAATATAAAGTTATCCGATACGACTTAAGCCTCGGCTATACATGAAGCAATTAAAATTGCATTAGAAATGGGTCCCACGGTTACCTTTGGAGGTGCCAACACGAGCGAGAAATGTCGCAGCGTTGCAACGAGCGGTAAAGCTTAAAAAATGAAATTAAAACGTCTTTGAAGTAAAAAAATTAAAATATCTTTTTTTTTAATTTTTAAGAAAGTTTTTTCGGCTAAAAACTTATTTTACAGTAACAATAATTAAATGTCCCATAAATCGAGGAAGAGAAAATGCTCTGACATATCAACTTATTGAAGTCTGGGGATAATGCAGGGTTGCAACTTGAAACTGAGAATGGAGCTACTATTTATAGGAAATCGCTACTACAAGCTACAGAACTCTAAACCTTGAATTGCCTGGATTGGTACCTACTTGAGTAGTAGGTATAGGTACGGAGTAATTGGTAACTCATTGCATTTTAGGTGGCATGGCTGGATGCATGCATATTAATGAAAGGACACGGCGATGACATTGCAGCTGACGTTGATGAGATCGAAGATGAGGTGCCGACATTGGATCTTCTACCCATTGAATCCGTCCCAGGGCACCGAACCGCTTTTCTAAATGAACTGAAACTGTCTGATGTCAAACAAGTTCTGAGCAAGCACCAAGTGCCTTGCGAATTTTCTGGGGGCGTTCTATGGTGCTGCAACGGTACCATAGCAGTTCGAAGACTGGAAGCAGGCAAGGTTGTTTTGGAGGGCTGTTTGTCCGAAGACTATTTTAGAGTTAGAGAACTTCTTTACCAACAATATGCTATTGTGTAAACAGTTGAATTTCAGGCTAATTGATTATAAATTGAAAATTAGGAGGTGTAGCTACCTAGTAAGATTTAAAATAAAATTTTGCATCAGTGTGAATGCCAATGATTTTTAAATACAATAATTTTTTTAAATAAACTCAGGTAAATTAAATTATAGTCCCAATAATAATAGGTACCTACCTACCTTCAGTACCTACCCACGTTAGTATACACCTGTTCCTGTTTTTGGGCAAGCAGGGTGTAGGGAGCACGACAGAGTAACAATACTACTTAGGTAGTTTTCAAAATATTTTCCATTATATGCAAGCAATACATTATTTTTTATTAGATAACAATTAGTTACAGGATAGGATATGTAGATACGTGGTTAAGCTCCTCCTAGGCCCAGCGTGTACTCTATGTAATTTATTAGATAACCCCCTTCCAAACTTTGGGTCGGCATTTTTTTATCGAATTTAAAATTATTATTGGATGCTAGCGGGGGTAACAACGGCTAAGCGGTTTGCGGGTCTCTCTTCGGAGATGCATATACTAAAATTGGAACGATACAGAGAATCCCTGAACCTTTTTTTGTTTTGCCAAAATTAACCAGTTGAAATGAGATCGTTGTATTGTTCGAACGTTATTTTTAAACATTTTCCTCTCACCTCCAGGTCCTATCCCACAGTTACCTATGTAGTTTTTTATAACTTTATTCGTTATGACCTATGAAGGTCAAGCAGATTGCCGACCCATTTAAAATTGAGCGGCAAATTTAGCGCACCGACCTTTTCTACTAAAAAATTTATTATATCAAACTATATTGGATATAATAAATAATAAAATATTATAATCGCCTCTAATGTGATATAAGATTATATTAAATTTTTAAACTGTGTCTTTTTATATTATTGTGTCTGTTGAATCATGTAATGTTTTGTATACACTTCGTCTGCTGCTACGGACTGCCAAAAAAGTAAAAGTTGTCATTGTTTTGTTGAAATAAAAAATAATAATTTTGGTGCGTTATGCCAATTGTTGTGGTTCGTGGAACTCCAGGGATCGCAAATACTAAAGTATACGGGTTACCCAAGCAGGAAGCTGAAAAGATGTTTGCTCTGATGAGACCTGGTCCTGTTAGCGAACAGAAGGACGAACTGACATTTTATAATTCCCCGGTAAATATCATGAATCAATTGGAGTATCATTTTGGATATAGAGTTGTTTGTTCCGCCGCACAAGGACAGTCAATGCAACCTGTATGGACACTCGCTAGGCCATTTTAAATTAACCTAGGTAGGTAATAAGCTATATAGAGAGAGGTAGGTAGGTAGGTATAGGCACCTGACAATGACATCTTACTTATACGAACACCTGCCTATACCTACCTAATCTTATAAGGTGGTTGTTGTATATCGGCTCTATGTATAAGCGTATTATTTGGGCAGGGCTGAGTTGTAGGCAAATTTTTCTGCTCGCCTATAGCTGACTCAGCCCAGCAAAAGCCAACCCAATCCAACCCAACTTTGGGTTGAGTTTGTGAACTTCCAATCTAGCCACAGCATACTGCATAGCAGTTTACTTACCCAATTATTATTGTTCTGTACTATCATATACCGATTGGGTCGTGTACTCACATGAACTCGAGGTTTAGATAGGTTTCTATCTGCCTTATTTAGATGTTCCTAAAATTTGTTATGAGTAACAATTTTTTTTAAATAACGCGTAGGTAGAAGAGAACTACTTGTAGGTTACTTAGGTAAGGCTTTTTTCTTGAAAAGCTTCTATACTCCCGGTCAACCTTGCTTGACAGTGACTTCTGAGTGTATTTTATCATAAGATGGGATCCTTCTGCATTTATAAACAACAGAAATGGATAAGCATCTTATGTTATGGAGAATTTATGGAAAGTGCCATTTTCCATAACATAAGATGCATATCCATTTCTGTTGTTCATAAATGCAGAAGGATCCCATCTTATGATCTAAAATACACTCTGAGGTCACTGTCAAGCAAAATTGACCGGGAGTATAGTCTTGCATTCTTCTAGTTATGTTAGGCACCTAAGTACACCTACATAGGTAGGTAGGTAAGTACCTACTTTAGATAAGAGCTATACTTGCATGGATCAAACCAGCCAGACGAGATCTAGCTGCGTTCTATGATTATAATAAGTAGTCGTTGAATAAGTGCGTATATTTGTATACTTATTCCTTATATACCTACATACTTACGTTTGATTTTATTTTAGTTCCTTTCGCATTTTATTTAAATTTAAATCTTTTACTTCTAGGAGTTCTAGGTAGGAATTAATTGTGAAAACTTGTTGGATAATAATATGATATTGTATATAGGGTAGGTATAAGGTATGTGCTCCTTGTTAGGTAGGTAGGTAGGTAGGTACCTAGGTTTCCCACCGACACAAAGTGAAAAAAAGGTGTTGTAGTTTATTCTGAGTAAAACAACAGTAGACGGATACCAATCTGTACGACTTAGTGTACCTACTCCGGTTGAGTATAATGATCCAGTTCTATATTAGTATACAATAGTACGTAGAGGTACCTACTTAACTATAGCACTATGGTGTATGGGCGGGGTCCATATATTTTCATAATTAAATCAGAAAATAGCTTGTTTGTGTTTTTGGTTTTTAGTTTAGTTTTAGTTTAGAATCCTAGTGTCCCCGAAATGTAGGCTCATGCATAGAGTAAGCGGGGAAAGTTGGGAGACCTCAGGAAAGGGTTTTATAGAATTTGAGAGAAATCGGTGCCGTGGAAGTCTCAAAATCGTGGACAGAAGTGTAAGGGCAGATATTTTGAAATAGAGGTAGGTACCTAATGGCAAAAAGAATTTTCAGTAAAAGTTGAATAATATGGCAATTATTCCAAAACAATGGCATAGGTATTATTGCGCAAGGGCGAAGTAGGTATCCAATTCAAAGTGGATGTGGCATGTATTATTCTTTCACTTCTGTCGACGATTTTGAGACTTTCACTGCATATGACACTTAAAATTTTTTATATCACGTAAAAAGGTATTATTATGTTCCTGATGAACAAGCAAAAACCGCATGGCTTCAGGGCTAACGGTTCTCCCTCACGAGATCTGAGAATTTTCCGAAATATCGACTTTCGGAGGCCCTAACTTTCTTTCGTAGTGGTTTTCCCTGTCAATGTAGTGATATGCATGTTTAGATACCGTATGCAATACGCATTATCAAGACGGGCGGGAACATCCATCTATTATGTACCTATTTGCACAATTTAAAATAATTGTCCCGTCCGTTTTGATAATATGTACGAGTTCTCTGACTTTCCCAAACTTTTTCAATTTTTCTGTTACCTCCTCATTACAACGAACGAGCCACCAACCATGTCTCTACGACGTCCCTAAGTGGTAGATCTTTTTGATCTATACTTCCATATATCCTCTATCCTCGTATAAATAACTGGTTTGTAGGGGTGATGTATCTTCGGTCCTAACAAAGGGATTTCAATATGCAACTTGGTAGGATTGATCATATTGACAATAGAAATGAGTGTTCAAAAGAAGGAGAGTAAATCTTAAAGGGGAGCTGAGATATTGGGGTCAAAGTTGGCGATTTCAGGCTGCGAGTCCCTTAGTGTATAAAGGCTGGGTGGCAGCGCTCATCCGTTGTGGCTCATAGCGGAAATGTGGCTCTAAGGCTACATTACTACTTATTTACATATCATATGTAAAAAGAATCCATGGACTAGTTAATGGATTTTCATTAATGTTTTACCTATAGGTATATACATAAATAAATATAGGTATAATAGTAGTTGGACCTATCTATTAATGTAATCAGTTGAAGGTACCCAGGTATAATGAAACACCCATCACCAAGATACATTTGACATAAAAATGAAAGTAGGTAAATACCCATTTATCGCTAGAAACATTCATAAAGTCTACAGAAATAATACTATAACTTAATGAAATAAATACTGATTTGTGTTGTTGTTCGACAATTATATGTAGGTATACCCTAAACTCCTAAAGTATGCATGGACGTAGCACGTCCTATGTAATTTCATAGGGGATGCTGACGATAGAATGATTCGGCAAGGAGCGGAATCGTTCTTGAAAAGGATAATATATTATGAGCAACGCTGATCCATTCTATAGCCATGCAACAATCATGATTTTTATATTATCTCCCCCTAACCCACCGAGACAAATGAAAAATAAATAAAATTGCTACCTAGGTTATGTTTTAATGCGGATTGCCACATCTGTGCTGGAATATTGTATGAATATTTTTATAAATTGCTTAATATTAATAATAATAGCTGCCTATCCCTATTTGAAAAAAAATAAATTAGGTACGTGTACGTTGAATCGTTAACAATAACTAGGCAGGTTACCGTTACTACCTACAACCTGCACGTTCGTCACAAATTTTCACACTACTTTTTCTCACTATGAAATTTTTCTGGAATGTTCCAGACAAAAATTATTTTCCTAATCAGCCTACTGTCAAATGATCAAATGTGCACCTAGACCCCCGACAGTATTTATAAAGTCAAGGAAGAATTTTCTTACTGTTCTCAGTTAAATGTTTTCTGCAAATGAAGGATTTTAGTTCATGAATAATTAAAATAGTGTTAAAAGTATGTGTCAATGGAAGGGCTTCAAAACTTAAACTTAAGTAAAAATATCACAGCTCGAAATTTTCACAAGATACATTCGTTAATATCAAGTATTTCGAATACACAATGGCTGAAACGTTAATTCTCAGTCTCTATGCATGCATTATTTAAAATGCAGTGCTGCACAAAATAGTAGAATGTATGGCCAAATAAGGCCCTTGCATGAAAAAATATTTTCCAAAAAAAACTCTAATTTAAATCAATTAGGTAGGTAAAATAGTTTAAAAAATATTGAGATATGAGATGGTGTTCATATATGCATAAATTGCCATTAGGAAAACTGTGTTCAATTTTCCGGTTTTCACCTTTTTTCACTTTTCACCTTAAGGGAAGGCTTCACAGATTGGAGTATAGGAACTTCTGTGTTAACGTTTGTACCTCTCTATCCGTTGTTATACTATTCATAGATGTAAATTTGGGTTTAAAAAGTATAATCCTTTGATTTTTGAGCACACGTTGGAGGTCAATTAACGGCGCTATTCACCAAAAAACGACTGCGCACCACCCAACGATGGTGGAGTTCGCAAATCTGTGATGACAACCCTTAAGACAAATCATTTATAAAGCAACTCTGATTCTGAAATGTTGAATCTGTTTTTGGAGGTATCAACAACATAAATTTCACTTCGATTTACAATTGTCTATATTCAATCATGGCAGCATAGTAGTCCCACACTGCAACTAGTGTGTTAATAAACATTGTATAATACCGTGAGAGCCCCCAACATAATATGTAAAAATCTCTCTACAGTCTACACTGTATTGTACGTTGGTCTTTTTTTATGGCAAACCTCATTCTAATTTATAGCAAAAATTAGAAATGATTTTTTAGCTTATCTCTTGTTTTTTTTTAAAGGGTAAAACCAATATTTTAACTATTTCTATACTATTAACGGCATTTCGTTGCGAAAATAAGTTCCCTAAATAATTATTTACCCTGAAATACTGAAGTGGAATGTGCGGGTTTACATTAAAATGCAGCAGGAACGGGTGCGCACGTCGGGTACAACATCAGCCGTTGGCCCGACAAACTTGTGCATCGGGGGCGAGTGTGATGCTGAGACCTGGGAAGTGACGGAGGAGCGGGGGGTGAGTTCAGGCGTCCCATCCCCAAGCCCTCGATTTTGCGCCCTTTGCTTCTTCAAGTCTGCTAATGTACTTATCGTCACAGTAACATTGATATTTATTTTTCTATTACTATTATCCGAGGTAATGTAGGAAGCTTCTGGAACAACTGAAAAAAATTTAAACAATTTTAGGTACCTATACCTTGCGATTGTCACGGTGGTGGACGCTCTTTGGAAGGAGAAAATTCCAGTTTCACAAAATTAGCACTCAACTCCCTGAGCTTTTCCAAGTTGCAAGATCCTCCACTGTTTCAGAATTGCTACAGTACCTACCATTATATTATAAGAAAAATGGCACCAAAAACCAGGTACACTACCTTTTAACTAGGTTAATGTATTCACGGGGGGTAACTCTGCATAAAAATACAGATAATAGCCTAGATTTGCCTTAAATTCTACGTTCTAAGTTGGCTGAAATATGTAAATCACACGCTATATGGCAAATTAAATTTTTTTATGCAATTTAGAACATAAAAACTAGGTAGTACTATCATTATGTATGTTAAATAACCAGCTCCTAAATGACTCAAACCAGTTTGAAGGAAATGAATATCAAAAACAGGTGTAATGACTATAAACTTGATTTTATGAACAGTCGGCTAGTACGAACCTAATGGGGGAATATCCGGTTCGGCCAAGTCTCCTTTCTCTTTGCCATCCGGCTCCAGTCGCTCTTGAACTAACTGTGAAGTCTCCACAACCACGGGTGACGGCTCATCAAGCTCCGCTTTCGTAACAGGAACCTGTAATATTTCCCAATTCGGAATAAAATATAATAATGGCATTCAAGGTAAGTCTAAAAATGAAAGAATGCGAACGAAGAAAACTTGCATGCTTATTGGCTGAGCGTTGTCATACGACCTAGATCAGCCAATAAGGATGCAGGTTTCATTCGTGCTTCGGACATCGGACATTCGTACGCATACTTTCATTCATAGAAAATAAGGGGCTGCTTTCACTTTCTAGCGCCGGCTCCGGTAAAGCTTATAAATCGTATAATCTTTTTTTTGCATAATAAGATCACAAAAACATCACCACAGGTAGGTATACGACTGAAAGTAAAAACGACCGACCAACTTTCCTTGAGGTTCATCTTGCGGCGTATGGTTTCTTTTTCTAGCCTTATACCATAATATAAATACCTGAGGGGAGAGGGTAAGACGAAGTCGAGCTTCTTCAACGGCATCCTTCTTGGATGTGAGAGACTTGTCTCGAATACTGGTTCTCCTAACACTTTGAGTACGCGTGTTGTTGCTATGGGAGGGGCGAACACGTCTGCGATCTTGCCGCCGGCTCTCCTGTTCCGTCCGCAGAGCAGTTATTCTTTCCCTAAGTTCCAAATCCTCGCATATATCTTCTGGAGTCTCTTCGTACCGAGTGCGAGCATTCAGGTCAGCCCCAGCCTGGACCAGCATCTCAATAACATCCAGGTGACCCCAGCACGCAGCCGCGTGGATGGGCAGCCATCCGTCATTATCAGAACACTCGGTGGAAACATTATGGTCAAGGAGGAACTCTACTACTTGTAAATATCCGTTTGCGGCAGCAATATGTAATGCCGTAGCTCCATGTGCGTCCCCTATATCTAAGGCTTGACCATCTCGGGCAGTCTAAAAAATTGAAATTGAAAAGGCATTTAGGTAACTTTTAATATTATTAACGACGAGCTCCATGTAAAGCATCTATTGGCAACCTGCATTGCATTGTGGGAATTTTATAACGTTAATCACCTGTTTATTGGGCAGATACCTACTGGGAGATTTATTTGGACTGCGTCTTTTAGGGCCTTAGTTTATTTTAACTAACTTTGAAAAAAGTAGCGGATTCAGGGTTGCTGTAGCCTATTATGTGCGAACGGTACAATACCTACACTTCAATCTAGATTCAAAAAGTTGAAACAATGGAAAAACATTCATGAAAGTATTTAAAGGTGATTAAAGTGTATTGCACCGATCGCCATAAGTTGGCAACTATAATCCAACAATGAAGAAGGTGAACTTAGTTATAGTATTAATTAATAAAATATCGCTTTCATTGAGAAACCTATCCGTATATGCCTACAACCAAGCTATAGTAATTAATATACCTATTTATTTAAAACCTAAATGATAATGGTGATTGATTTCAGCAGAAAAACTGGGTTATCCTATCCTAATATTTGTTAATGAGCTTTTATTGTAAAAAGAACCATTAAAAACGGACTTGGTGGTGGATTGCTGAGTTCAATTTTTCAATTTATAAGCAACCACATACTATTAATTATCCGACACGCCACCTTTTTTAAGACAGTGAAATAGCCGAATTATTAAATCCCCGGACTGATCCTTTTCCCAGCATTACTTAAGGTGCAAACAGAGTATGGTATGTGACATGTACGATAATTTTTAACTTACCATCTGTAAATCCTTAAGCATTTTCAGTTCCGTAGAGGCTCGTGTTTCATCAATAAGCTGCTGCGTAACACCTCTACGCGCCATTTCTCCTTCAATATAATCTAATGCGCTTTCATCTTCACAAATGTCGTACGGCATATTTCCATCAGCATTTACTGCTAGCAAGTTAGCACCTCTGCAATTTTATTAATCATAAGTATATTTAACGCAAGGCTAGCAAGAATGAAAAAAAAAGATCTTTCTTAGACGAGTAAAGTCATCATTTTTTAAATTCCATATACCTACTCACTTTGAAATGAGAAATTTAATTAGGTGAAGATGAGCACAAGTAGCGGCAGCATGTAAGGGGGTCCATTTTTCTGAATCTTCAGCGTTAGGGTTAGCTCCGAAATCAAGCAGCAGTTGGAGCATTTCTTCATTATCGTCAATACAACACTGATGAAGGGCAGTGAGTCCATCTTCGTTTGTCGAGTCAGGATCCACGCCAGATTGTAACAATCGTTTAACTACAGAAACAAAGATTTAAGCAATTTATTATCAGAAAAAGAGCATGATCAGCAATATAAAGTTATTTAGGGTAGGGCCCAATGTGAAATGTGATATCTACCTTCATTACAGCTTTGTATATTCAGGCAAAAGGCACGTTCTCTTTCTTTTTCTAATAGGTAGGTACATTTCATAATAACTAGTTTGAAATGAATCCGGGAATCTTGGAACTCCCAAGATCTGCAGGTACCTTATGCTATAAAGGAAACATATACGGATAGGATGCGTTGTGAACAAGGATAGAGGTATCTGCCTTTATCAAAATGTACTCTTCTATGCTAGGTATATTGACTTGGTTCCTTGCACTGGGGGGAAGGCTAAACTTCCTCCAGTGCCATGGTAATTAAAGATACTATTTATTTATTTTATTTATTTAAAATCTGCCATCTTTGTTCAATGCCTGGTGTCAAATGTAAAATCTCGCGCCCATGTCGCGAGAGATCGCGCTCACAGCAAATCCTCTGTAATATGCTTCCTTTATGCTTATGCCTTATGTATCTTATGCTACCACTACCCCAAACTGATTTGCATAATTTCTCTTTACCTTCTTCGATGTCATTTCGGGAGGCCGCTTCAAGAAGCATTACAGAGTTACTGAAATAAACCTTCCATGAACGGTTTTGCTTACGTAAATTTTTTACATTTTCTTTGTCCCTTTGTGCCCAAACTTTTAACTGTTGGAGCCGCCTGCGTCTAGCTAGCTGGAGTCGCTCTAAAAAAAATCCAATGAATTTTTAGAAGAAATAATAATCATTAATGTGTATTAAAAATTACAGTTTAGTAGTAGCTCAGAGAGCGAAATGGCAGCTTGAAATATCGATGGTAGATAATTATTTTTGAAAATAATGAAAAGAACATATTGTAGAGGTAGGTACCTTGAGTAGGCAGTCTTTCAACATGCGGCATTTCCGCAACAAGTTCCGCGTGCTCCATTTTTTCATAAGTTGTTTTATCACAGTTTAGAATTACTACTACAATCTGGCTACTTCATTTGAACATTTCAAAGCCAATCTTATCACAATATCACAGTTTGCGTTTTGTAACAGCTGCACATCTGAGGAAAAATCAGACTTACCAGGTCAAAAGTTAAGAAAAAAGTATTCAATTAAGATCGCTCGATAAATATCAAAATATTTTTTCAAATATACTTACATGTTTATGTTTTCTGCAGAGGAAAATATAAGAACTAGGTTCTTTGGAAAACGTAGGTACCTACCTTTATACATATACCATACTTCATAGACAGCCAAGGGGTGCAACGATTTCATTATTCACGTTAACAGATATTAGGCAACACTAATAAACTTTAAAAAGTTAAATTGTCACACAAATAGTAGTAGTAGTTAATAAAACCATTAAAACCAATTGAGAGAATCGGGCTGACGGGCTGCCATTTTGACATGTTCTATGTTGTGTTGTTATTACTAGGTACCAACCTTAAATACTTTATAAATAATTATAAATTAGTTATAAAGTAAATATAAAAAAATATAAACTAAAATGGCATTATAATTATTGTAAATTTTTTATTTAAAATCATAGAACCTTACCATAAATCTGTTGTTGCCAAGAAACAGCTGACAGCTGCTCTGTTGTTGTTGTTGTTGTTCTTGTTCACGTTGTTCATCTTGTCTTGTCCATTTCCACTATTCACTGCCATTTCCTTTTTCTTCTCTCGGAATTTTAATTTCAATCAAACGTGGATCTATCTATTTAATTTTAATTATAATTTGACGATGCAGAATAAACTTTCTAATATAGTGTTGTCTGGTTGCCTAGCTGCTCTTGGAGGTGTGCTTGGAAAATATTCAGGATCATTCTCTGCGGTAAGCTAGATTAATCAATTAATCAAATCTGATGAGACGTCTTGTTTGGCTATGCTATGGGTTAACTTTTGCTTCTTGGCAAGAATAGCACACTATATATTTTTTGCAAAAGCCTATTTTAGATTCATCTCTTAGAATTAGAAGTGGAACTAAGGAATTTTGTATTAACATAAATCATAAATGGTGGCAAGTAACTCGTACGTTTCTAAAGCATTTGATACGATAAAATATAGTATTCTGTTTTTTTATACTAGAATTATGTGGTGTGATAGGTAACTAAGATGTATTTTTGGCGGAACTCATTCGCTGGAAATAAAGGTATTATTATTATATAAACTGACCGTCTAAAAACTAGATTAAATACCTAATTTTCCCATGCATGTAAAACAAATATCTTAATTTTTAGGCAAATTTTTCTGTACCTGTCATCTGCTTTCTGGCTATGATAATTTGCAACAGCACATCGTGGTCTTTGTACGTAAAGGCTCTCCAAAATCAATCTGCATTAGTTGCAACTATTTCGTGTTCTGCTGTAAATTTCATCCTTTCCGTAAGAACCTGCCTATACTACTAGCATAGACTATTAATGGTATAACTCCTAAAAGTTAGGTATACTAAGTAGGTATTTTGTCTTGTACCTCTAAGTATATAGTACGTTTCAATTTTTTATGTAATTTTTGTTGAATTGTTAGTGCAGATATTCCTTTATTTGCTTAACATTAATAGTAATTACATATTATCTTTTAGGGGATGTTTGGTGCTTTGTTATTTTCGGAGCCTACAGGCACCTACTGGAGTTCTGGGATTGCCTTAGTTATAATTGGACTCTGCATTAGTCTATCTACGGAAGAGAAACAAAAATCAGACTGAAGATATTATGGAAAGGTAAAATAGGTGAGTATTATAAAAATAGGGGTATTCGAGTCTAGTTCGAGTCAGCTGCGTAACTCGCGGAATAGTAAATGTATACGTTTATTCTACTACATATTTTGTTACTGAGTATAGAGCTCGTGCTTATAACACAGGCAGTGTTTCCCTCATTTTACCACACCGCCATTTTCAACTTTACTGCTTTTCGAATACGCCAATTAATTTTCCGACTAGAATACCCTTATAAGTTGGAAAAGCGAACTGCGCAGTCGCTTAGTCCCGTACCCTGTCTCCTCCCCAGTCGGTTTGTGCGAGTCGATGGCTTCATACGTGCGGCCGGCCCCCTATCATGGGCAATGGCATGAACAAGGTACATACTTCACTATGTATTTAACGAGCATTATGTTCTGTGTATACAAATATTACAAATACAATAATTCATAATATTTGGTAATAGGGTTGTAAACTATAATTGTAATATTCGATTTTTTGATTTTTATGGAAGATATTATGCCTAAAAATAAACTACAAACAAAACAAAAGTCTATCAAAAAAATCTATATTTTCTAAAAATGAAAAAGTGGCTTAGTGACGTTTTGAAAAACGGATGGAAAATAATGAAAGTGGCAGATCGATAAAAAACAAATTTTTGGAGTAATTTTTAATG
>Ga0194135_10001163_pt1 | contig 15475 bp, 15 predicted proteins | sample LitLau_LLRF_2013_FD_134024 | JGI IMG/M metagenome (GOLD analysis project Ga0194135, IMG submission 134024) | Freshwater sediment microbial communities in response to fracking from North America - Little Laurel Run_MetaG_LLRF_2013 (version 2) | ecosystem: Environmental > Aquatic > Freshwater >...
GGAACGAGAATGCAAAGGGAAATGCAATTGGTTTGACCTCTACCTTTACTTTGGTTCCAATAGCCCTGACACTTGGATGTGCCAGAGCGGTTTGTCCCACTTTCACTGTAGTCAATTATAAGTGTCCATGGATTGGGATTAATTGTCAACCGTCACTGCCCACAGGGAATATTGTCCAGTCACAGTTGCCGTTGGTTGAAATTGGCCTCTCGTCAGCAGCTTCTCCTCGGAACTGGAATTCGGGAATTAGCAGCAGGCAAGAATCTACTCGGAACAACTGAGAGACTGGTGGGTCGGATGCAGCAGCAGCGGAAGTCGGAAATTGGACTTTAACTGAGCCAACTATTGGCCAAAGAAAAAGGACTTGAGAGTGAGCGTCCAATTGGACAGGGTTTCCGCAGCAGTCGTTTATTTTACAAATTCTGTAGAAAATTGAGCTTCGCTCAATGAAGGCTTCGCTCTGGACAAGACTGGTAATTTGTGAAGGAAATTCGGACTATTTATAAGGATTCTGTATCAGTTGCCAAGAGTGGCTAAACCAATGAGAAAAGAGAAGGGAGGAAAAGTCCCCAAAATTCTACAGTTCAAGGGTAGGGTCATTGTTTTGTTAATTACATCCGGAGTCCTTTCTTAATACAGAGGGGATTAACTTTAAAAGCCTTTTCTTTGAACGGGTAAAAATAGAAGAGAAAGGGCGCTCCTGAACAAGTCTAACCTACCATACCTGCTGGCGAGAAGATAGAGTAAAACTAATCCACCTTAAAAAATTCAAATCTACAAATTGATAATATAATATAAGGTCTCTAAGCGGTGTAGAAAATGGTAAGACTAACATGGAAATGTGTCCGAACTGTGTAGAAAACAAAGCATCAAATCTCTCCCACCTCAATTACCTCGAGATATTAAGCCTCCCCAAAAACTTCCAGTATTAGAGGACCTATTAGAGGACCTGGAAGAATAATTGGAGTGTGGCTAGAAGATATTTAGAAATCAGATATATAGCAAATATTAATTAAGTGTAAACTACACTTACAAAAAATAGGGACGCGCCTGCTTGCATGCTTTGGCATGTACTCCTTTCTCCAACCAAGAAGGGGTGGCAAAGTTCACAGCCAAATCTAGAGTTGGGCCTAGATTGATCACTTGGTGATAAACCCGAGGTCTCGTTACCATAACCTCTCCAGGAAGCTGCAAAATCCGAGTGCACCGACTGCCATGCCCGCGTAAAAATAAAGGAGATAAAGGAAAAGAAAGGTTTACGCTTCCTTCCCACACATAGACCTCATAAGATTTTCAAACTTGATATCATCCTCTCTCAAGATCCAATACCTACAAAGAATAAAAGCACAATAAGTAGACAGTTAAACGTAAGAAGCTAATGATAACTAACCAGAGCTTCCCAAAAGAATCAGCACCCAACAGCTGATTTATAGAATATAAATTCTGATCCTCAATTTGGAATTCCGAAAAAACCCCACCCTCCGGGATATAAATAAGGAGAGGTAATCCCCTTGATGTGGATATTTAGAAGACTGCTACCTAATGCAGCCTGGGTGAGGAGAGGAGAATCACCGGCCGCGTGTATACGATGCGTTCAAATGGTTCAATGCGTTAACAAGTAGTAAGCAATTTAAGTTTTCAATTTTCAGGGGAAATTTGATCTTGTTTGAGTAGATACATGGAGACCTTAGACAGAATGAAAACCAACATTACAAATTGAACTTGATCAATCCTATAAGACGCCGCAAGTCCCCGGAACAGCGGTGTGATGTATCGGGGAAGGTCTTAGGTTAGGGATGGGTGTATGACATTTTTATAGGTTTGGTTTAGTTAATTGTGTGTAATTGGATAAATAACTTAAAACACTATAATTTGTTTTTAGTTCTCTAAAATAATCTAAAAGATTAAACTTACGATCAATTCCAAACTTGAAACCAAAGTTGCGATTTAGATAAATATCAATGCACTCAACGCCATGTTCAAATTTACCGGTAGAACCTCTGTTCTTATTCCAGAGATAGGCTTCTTCATCGAATTCTCTCCTGGTATCAATATAAACATACCCGTCCACGTTCACAAGGGAAATTATATACCTAGAAAAATAAAATTACATTTGCAATCTGAATAAATATTTAGAAATCATGCAAAAGTGCCAAATTGAATTACCAACTAATGGCAGCAAGCAATTCAGGCGTTTCAGCCGAGTTGCTCGTCACGAGTTCGTTGATTAGGAAAAGGGCAACAGCAATAGTAAATTCGCATGTTAATCGCAATGCACAATAATTTAACATTTATAATACTTTATCCAAAAAAAGTTATTATATGTTAAGCATATCTTACTTATTTGGATGTATACCACTTTCGATCATTATAGATGGCTTGTCAGTATTCGTGCCCTTAGTCTCCCAAATTTCTATTTGGTGGATCCGTAGTTTCTCATTCGTTTTTAAAATTTCAGTTTTTATAACAGATGCACCGTTAGAACCGCGTCCACTCAGCGCATTATGGTATTCTTCAATCTCTGCATTATCAAGTAATTCGATGTAGTTGTCTTCAAAGTGGGTAGGAGGCTCAAACATATTTTTTTTCAATATCCTGCATTCTCCTTAGTGAACATTCAAGTAGTAGGCATACAAGGACTTTCGTTCGGTCCTCTGCCCGGGTGAAAGGGAGCTGACAGCCAGTCTGCCCAGTGAAATGGCCACGTAGTTTTGTTGAGACCGTACAATGAAAATGATCTAATAGTGACCTATTAACGTCTCATTACAAAGGTAAATTCTAATGAATTACAAACTTAAGAGTTTATTTGCAAATAGAAAAACCAAAAATCGTACAACAAATCATCATACTTTTTTCAAACCTTCATTAAGTTAAAATAATAATCAAATATTTCTAATTTGTTGAATCGATAATCAAATATTTCCGATTTGCTCAAACTACAGACAGTAGATCCGCCATGATTTCGGCATATCGTTAACGCAAAAATTCGGTGACCTCGCAAGGAATTACCTCAATTGCAGTGTCAACAGCACAGTCCAAACTTGCATTGGTCTTCTTCTGTCTAAGCCTGCGCTTACCGACTACAAGCATTTGAGCAAGACGACGAGTTTTCCCCTGTTTTGCCAAGCGCTTACGTGTTGAGAGACGACGAAAGCCACGCTGTTTAAGCTTCAAACAGTTGAAGCGTTCCCACCTGGCGCCATAATCCAGCATAAGGTCACCACAGTTTAGTTTGAAAATGCTGAGCCACGATTTGCCTCCAACTTTCCATTCTACCAGGTATTCACGTTTCATCACTGGTCTGCGATCAGCATGAATGGTGATGACTTCGTGCTCGACCAGGGAGTCCATATACTCTCCGAACTACCCAGTGTGCATGACACATTCTAGCGGCTCCCAACTTTTTCTAAAATAGAATGTAAGGTAGTAGTATGGTTGGATGGTCTAACGCCCTGGTCCTTCTTCCCGGTGAAAAGGACAGGGTCTAACGTCCTGGTCCTTCTGCCCGGTGAAAAGGGAAGGGGACTATTGTCCTGCCAGGTGTAAGTCTGATTATGATTACACCCGATCCTGTGAAACCAATTTTCTCCATAACCAAATTTCATAAGTAGCAAGCCACATCAGTTTGTTTATTTTCAACCAAAATGGGTAAATGACAATAAACTTCCCAATAATTTTTAAATGAAATTATAAAATAACCTAGATCGATGCTAAGTAACTGGTGACCTCGAACTCAAAAATCTTTCCTCGACAGTTGTCGAGGTAGCTCTCGGGAAGCCAATCGTAGCGGAGTAGCCCCCACTCCGCCCCCTGGTCCACCCTGTATTCGGTAACGTCATTCACAACACGTGAAGCCTTGATGGTTTGCACTCATTCAGAATTCATCATTTAGAATTATTAAACGTAACAATACGAATATTAAAAAAGTACAAATAAATTAGAGAAATCCTTACCAACACCAATACGACGAAAGTATTGGTTAATCATATAGGAGTATCCACACAAGTTATCCACGTCGTCAGACTTGTAACGGCGGATTCCCCATCGACGCCCCCAATCAATAGTGAATTGCAACCGTCCGGCCACAATCGCATGTGCGGTAATATCATGAACGCGGTATTCTGCAAAAATAATTCAATCGGATAATCCTCAAATAAATTTAGTCGGATCATCATTAAATATATTTTCCTCACATATAAATATAGCCTCCGAAACTGGGGAGTTTAGGGATGTGATACTTTTCCAAAGAGACATTCTCTATACATAACCAATGTAGAAACTCCCAAAAACGCATCCTTGTCGATTCAAGATCTCCAATTTTATGTTTTGCGGATACGATGTTCCAGACTATCCTTGCGTATGAACAATATTGGACAAATCAAAAATATTATACATGGATGGAATCGATTCTTGTAGTATGCATTTGTGGATTGAACGACGAATCAGTGTGCAACCAACAAGGCCCCTAATCTAAGCAAAGTCTTAGTTACTCCTGAGATTCTGCCAGCCCCGATATAAGAGCTTTGTTTTTGGTAACCAAATCCTCATATCCATCCTCCAATCGCCTGATTTCATTTTGGCGTTTAATAAACTTGAAAGACAGCTCATGAAATTTGGCGACAAATGGGCAAAGGCATTAGAGCGTTTTGCTTCTTCGCTTAAGACTTGTTGAAGTTCCCCATGCAGCTTGGGCTACAAGCAGTTTCTCCCTTCCTTCCTTTAGTTCGTTATTTTGTCGAACAATGACTGCCAGAGCCATTTCCAAAAGTCCCAGCAACCGTCCATCGTAGGATTGTGTTTTTTTTTTTTACAAACACCAGGATTTGTCTCCAACCTTCTACAACTAAAGTAGAAATATTTAGGCAAAAAGCTAGAAATGCAAGTCCTCAGTACGTGAAGTGATGTTTAAAGTTTTGGTTAGGTTAGTTATAATAAAAAGACTTACTGCCAATGAGGCTGCACGCGTACATCGTTCGTTTGTACATCGTTCAAATCAGGCACCCGAGGATCTCTCACCACGACGCTAGTTGATGGCGCTGCAGGTTCCATTTGGGGCGAGGACGATTTGGATTGTTGGTTGAAATCTTGGATCAAGACTGTAAAGACGACGGGTAGAGTCCAGCGATATTTAAATGAAAGTAACGGTTGATTTGAAAACACCGTGTAGCTGAAGGGAACTCATTCTAGAAGTTGTTAGGTTTGGTTAAAAAAGGTACGCTTAAAAAGTTTAAAAAGCTACGTCGACGAAGATTGGCAAACGTACAGTGAAAGCAGCGCGTCTGAACTCTCGGAGAGTTGAACTTGAGGATAAAAAAAATCTTCCTATTGTCTATTTCCACAGGGCCTCCTTAAGCTAAAGTACGCCAACAACGTCAACTAACTCATGCTGGTAGCCCGACAGATCCGTAGTAGTTATTGAACACGCTGATGTGTCAACCATGAAAGAGGAATGGGGTGAAGGGTCTCCCACATGCAAAGAGACAATGCACACGACTTGCCACCCTGAGAGGTCAAACGAGCTTTGTTACCCTTTAAGGTTAACTATAAATAACCCATTAAAATAGCTTGTTTTGAGAACTGGAAAAGTAATGAATTGGAATTGATGACGTTCGTACCCTCTGCTTTCTGATAGTGACTGAGAATGCGTTTCGTATCCCTGACCACCAATTTAAGGCTGTTGAAGGTCGTAGCTGTAGGACTTCCGCACAGAAAAATAGAAGTTGATGCGAGCATTATAGGTTGCGTTAACTCTGGGTTGGTGGTTGAAGCAAGGTGGGACAAAACTTTATGAGAAAGATAGCCGAAGTAAAGTGGATAATATGAAAGTAGAAAGTGAATGAGATATTGTAAGAGCAAGTATAAATGGAAATCTCATGTCTTATCATGGTTTGTAATATGCTGATGAAGGTTGTCTTTGCCCGGTTGGTTTTTCATTTCTTTGAGCAAGTTGTTGCTAATACAACATTGTCCATTTCATAGTACTATCGGTTTTACAAAATGCGTCGCGGGTTGACTTGACAAATTTATAGTTAAGCGGCAGCTCCTCTTTCCACCGGCAGTTCACACATAAGTTAGAGCACTATCCTTGCTACGATTCACTACTATTCCAAGTAATCTGTATTATGCAATTTACTTATGTTTCAGTTTAAAGTGCATGTTATTTCTATTATTTAATGAATAGAAGTCAAATTTAATTTTACTATATAATTAATCGCAAGTTTCTAGGATATAAGAATACGTTTAGAACTTTCACTTTTTGGGAAGTCATTTATATGGTTTTAATGATTATTCCAAAAATAAAACGTTTCAAAGAACATTCTTATGAAATGAATCAATGTTAATCCGTCGCTTTTTCGTCTCAAGGCCTCCTTGAATTTATGGAAAACTGCTAGAAATATTTATTAAACCTTCTCAACTAATACCATTAAAATCATGTACCGATTATCAAAAATATGATTAAACGCACAAATTAAGCACAAAGACCTGTAGTACCTTTGTGTTATTTTTTTCCGAAACTCAGCAACTGCATTAAATACATTCTTCAAGCTGGTTTTTGAAAAATATATTCAATAAAAATGAGACACCTACTGATACATTAACTTGCTGTGCCAAACAGGATGTTTGTATAAAGATCCATCATTCCCTATTCGGCGAGAAAAGTAGCAAATCATAAAAAAGAATGAAGATTAGAGTGCAATTTTGGATTTTATTTAAAAAATTTCCGATTTTTCGGAAACCATATAAATCTAGCATTCCCATCTTTTGGTAAGTTAACTTGAAGTATTTTTGGGACATAAAAATTGAGTAGTTTTTTTTTTTTTTCACGGAAGAATTACCAGTTATTGTAATTACAAAAGAATAATCATGACTTACACGTTATGACATGGTGTAGACACCTAGATATCGACGCAACTTATATCCCTAAAAATCAATCGTAATTATTTTAAATCTCGTTGAAATTGGCATTGATGAGAAAGAGAGAGAGTCATAATTAACGGAATTTACATAACCACTAAATAATCTACGCAGAGAGAGAGAAAGTCATAATTAACGGAATTTGCATAACCATTAAATTATCTACGCCAAAGTGGCATGGCCTTGTGGCCGAAATAGAATGATCCCAAAATGTCCAACGAAGCCATAAGGCACGTACTGTCGTCGACTGAGCCGAAGTATTTTGGCGGGTCACAGTCACAGTGCACTTGTAGCGCATTTACATCGCATGGAGTGGTACCAGATTAATACCACCACCCCTGCATTTAGGAGGAAGAGGATCAAGACCATTTCCTGTGCCGATGGGAAACACTTGCGAGAGTGAGAAGATAAAACGAGTCGTTGGGAGTCACCTCATGGATCCTGAGGAACTTGTCAGTATCCCACTTCCCGCAATCATGGAGTATGTAGAAGAGCCTTGGGTCCAATAGGAGTAAGGAAAGGGGGGGGTTGCAAATCGTTATGTTAAAGACGCGTCTGTGTCTGGAGAGTTCGCCCAAATAGCGGCCAGGTCGGCGGAGTCATGAGTTTCTCCTAATAGATGAGCTTACTCACTCCCTTTATTAAATATTCATAATGCATACTACACCAAAAATTAAATATTAAGTGAATCGGCCCTCTCAACATTCAGCCTTCTGAAATTCGTCGCGGCGAATGCTGTAATAGTGAAATAAACGAGTCAAAAAATTTTGAGCACCGTTTTTCTTTTTTCTCAAAATAAAATCGTTTACAAGGATACGTTGGCGCTCGTTCTCAGATTCATCTCTTGCAATGAAGAATTCTCAGTCGAGCGAATAGAGTAAACAGTCCAGAACATTAGAAACTGTTCTACTCTTTTCTTTTAGTATGTATGTGTCCAGTGTTCCTCACTTATTATGCTTCCGTCGTACTAACTTGATTTAGATTTCATTTGTAGTTTTTCCACCGCGCACAGCAATATGTATTAGTACAGGTGTAGGGGACTTAGTTTTTTCTCTCAGGAAAAATCCCGAACGCACAATCCGTCAGAAGTATAGAGGTTTGCATGACTATGTCAATGATGAATTTCTAATGGAACCGATTGATCACAGTATCGGCATGGACAATTTTGATGCAACGCGTGTGAAATTTCATTTCTCACATTTATAAATATACCTGATTTGTTTTTAAAATAAATTCGACATTAAAAAGGCATTTCGTTCGTGATGCCTGAATGTTGAACCTTGAAAAGTGCTTTACGCTTCCTGTAACTAGCGATACTGAAAAGCACTGAGAACGATACTGTGTTATATGTTTTTTGAACTATGTTTCCGCATAATAATAGATTTGGATTCCTATTAGGATTTTATTTTGAAAATTGAGCAATTTATCTTAAATTCCTCGTATTGAGGCTTACAGAGTGGACATGCGTGTTGCAGCACAGTTTTTCTCAGTGTCAGGTTTTAACTTTTATCTGAATTCAACCTCATTAACCAAAAATCCATCCGCGGTGTATTATATTCTCTTCTCATCCGTCTGTGCTATTGAACACCCCATACCAATGAATCCCTTATGGGACCCCAAGTAATGGGAGTAACCATATAATGAAAATCTCAACCAAAATTACTGAAACTGTCAACCTTGAATCGCGTCAACCGATTAATATTTTTATTTAACCAATATCTGAAACTGTCAACCAAAATTTGAAACTGTCAACCAATTAACTAAAACCAATTTCACTCTAAAATTGCAACTTAGCACACAAAATACTGACACATATTTAACTCAAAACTGCAAACTAACTCATTAATCGAAACAAAAAGTGAAGTAGCTCTACATTCCGAATTTGGAACTTTATAACTTCCTCTTGCCAAACTCACTGAGTTTAGATTTCGTAACAAGAATCTGTAAAAAAAAACAATTTTAATCCAATATGAGAGCCTTTGCAACACTTCTTGGCCTCCCAGCCTTCCTTTTTCTACCTTTCTATTCCTTTCTTGCGAATCCGGGAATTACAAACAACTTCTCAAGCGCCGCCGCCCCTACGGTGTGAGTGAATATATGCTCCTTTTGGTATTTTGCGCACGTGCAAGTAGAGAGCATCGCTTTTCTTTGTTTAATTTAACAACACAAACAGGCTCCTTCCACTTCCTGTAAGTCTCAAATTTAACTCTTCTCTGAAGATAAACTTTTATGTTGTTATCAGTCAGATGCTTCTGCTTCTTCGATGGTACGAGGTATTCCAGTGAATTTTGGCCAGTCTTTCTAGTTCCTCGCTGCTTTGAAAAATCGTATGCGCCGGAAAGTAACAACGACGTCAGAAAATGTGCATTTGGAAATGTGGCGTAGTTTGGAGAATCGGGATTCCGATATTTTGAAAATTTTTCACAATGCCAAATAGACACGGAAAAAATTCAGCCAGAGGCAGAGACTTTCGAAAGGTTCCGTTCTCCTTTATCCTTCCATTGATAGATTCCAGTCCGTTGTTCGTAGACGGAAACCCTGGTGCCGCTCCTTCAAACCACCCACGCCTCTTAAGTAGATTCATCTTTGAGGTGGTTTGCAAATTTTCGAATTTCTTCTACTTTGGACCGTTTCTTCAGAAATAGATCAGATGCATTGGCCAACTCCTCTTCGTTTGAGGCGACTTGCAAGAGACGGATGTCATCCAGTACTTCCAAATTTGTTTGTGGCCACTTGTGTTAGTGCTTCCTTTAGTTTTTTCATCACGTGGAACCAGCAATAGACTCTTACAAACTCTTCCCAAAAGACATTCCTGAATCCATTCGTGATGGCTTCTGCACCATCTGCAACTAAGACTCTTGAATCCACCCACACCAGAGGAGTAGAATGATAATTCTCCTCCAGTATTGCATTAACTGTAACTACTCGCCATGTGTTAAATCTCTTTGTCACGTGTTTAGAATTAGCAAAATCAGACTTGTCGAAGACGATCCGGCAGTTACAAGATGCCGAGAATATCTCCGCATTTCTTCCGTCCATCCATATCCCCGCCCCCACTCATACTCAACCCACGCATTTTCCCTGTGATAACTGACTTACGATTCATCCGGGAGAATGGCATCCTTGGGTTTGGATTTTTTCCCACGGTCAACATATGCCACTCCGGGTGGATATGCATGAAGAATATATTCATGACGATAAGTTCTTAAAATAGATTGCTTATCGACGAAGCGCTCGTCCAGCATATCATAAATGTACCTAAGCACACCGGATTCCTTGATAATATTAATTAGTTTTAATTATTAAACGATCGGGATGAGTTTCTTCTAAAAGTAATGATTTAGGTTAATTTGACTGGTAGTTTCCTCCTGGTGCACAAATCTCGAGTCGACAAAAAGAGTAAACGTTCCGTTGCGAATTAATAAGTGGATATTGGATTTGGCTTTTGGAATGCATAAAATGGGCTTCCTCCGACTCGCCAGTCACACGTTAATAATTCCAGCGACTGACAAGTGCAGAGAGAAGGAACATGTGTTTTGGCACGGCTTTTTTGTCAGTGTCGTGTTATCATCTATCTGAATTCATTTTCATTAACCAAATCTCTTAATATCTAAAAAAAACTGGTAGTAAATCCTGGACTCGTCCCTCTTTGCTGTTGAACTCCATTTCAGTAGTGATTACAAATCATGAATCCACGCATACTTGACAGAGTTGATTGATTGACAATTGAGAGATTTCTCATCCCACATTCCAGTACTCTTAAATATTATTCTCCGTAAATTTCTTTCATAAACATATTAAAAATCAGTAAAATCAGAATGGTTGAAGAGGATCCAGCAGTAACTAGATTTCGAGAATATCTCCGCTTCCCATCCGTCCATCCCTACCCAGACTACAGTAAGTACTATTTAACAAACACGTTTACAGGAAGTATACCAGGAACTCAAATAAAATAATCTTTGCTTTACAGCTGGATGCATTGAGTGGCTCAAACGGCAAGCTTCCGAAATTGGATTGGAATTTCGCATTGCCTATTTTCCAAAACCGGCAGAATTTACAGTTTGGCTTACTTGGAAGGGACACAACTCTGGACTTCAGTCGCTTCTCTTTAATTCCCACATTGATGTGGGTCCAGTGGACCATGTAACACGTTGACCATATTTATCTTCGTCGCATCAACACATTTGAAATTTGAAAATAAAAGTTATAATTGGATACCAATGCGCAGGGGAGATGGACTAGGGATCCTTTCGGAGCGGAGAAGGATGAGGATGGGAACATTTACGCCCGAGGCTCACAGGATGTGAAATCTGTTGGCGTTCAATACTTGGAAGCAGTTCGGAATTTAAAGGCAAGAGGATTTACGCCACTTCGTGATCTTCATATCTCGTTTGTCCCTGGTAAAAGCCAAGAATCATAATTTAACTGACGTAAATTAAAAATATGAAAATTTCCGTTTAAACGACAATTTTTATATTATGGTTAGATGGTGAGGTGGGTGGAACTCAAGGAATGGGCATCTTTGTGACAACTCCTGAATTTGCACAACTAAATGTTGGTTTTGCACTTGACGGAGGCTATGCAAGTCCAGATGAAACATTTGTTACATATCATGCAGAACGAAATATTTGGCGTAGGTTAGATATAAAAAGAATGATCGCATCATTTCGTTTTGTCTCTAATATGTGCGTAATTTAGAATTTCGTGTAACTGCAATTGGGAAAACAGGGCATGCGTCCATTATGTTTGAAGGCACTGCAGCAGAGAAGCTCTACTATGTCATCAATCGACTGCAGGGAATTCGGACAGAACAACTGAATTTACTCAAACTTAATCGTACGCTCAATTTAGGGGATGTAACTTCTATTAATTTGACAATGTTGGAGGTAATAATTCGGGATTTCGGTGGGGAAATTCGAATTTCTTTTAAAAATCTTCCAGCTTTGTTGTTTCTTAGTCTTGTGTGTTCCTTACGTTTTTACTTGGTTATGTTAGGGTGGACTTCAGGCGAATGTGGTTCCGCCAGAACTTTCCGCAGTCTTTGACATGCGCGTCACCCGAGGCTGGGATTTACAAGCCACCGAGAAGCTCCTGAACGAGATTTGCGCCGAAGCAGGACCAGGGGTACGAACACATTTTATACAACAACAGAAAATCACAGAATCGACATCAACTGGGCCTGAGAATGTTTGGTGGACAACATTTACCAAAGTCGCAGAGAAATTGTAAGTGAAGAATCAGTCGAAATCCAATGGAATGTGTTTTACAATCTATTTTAGTTAGTTGGTATTTTGGGTTAGGAATCTAAAACTGAAGAAATTGATTTGCCCGGGTTCAACAGATGCTCGATTTATTCGACAACTTGGAATTCCCGCTATTGGATTTTCACCAATAAACTTCACCCCAGTTCTCCCTCATGGCCATGACGAGTACCTCAATGAAAAAATATTTTTGATGGGAATACAAATTTACGAAACTCTATTGAAGGAACTCACTCAAATCAAAGGATCAGAGCTGCTTGCCTAAAAATTATCGTACAACCTTCTATCAAAAGTTTATTTTATCCAATTTAGGTTAAAACTATACTAGATGGGTCAAAGGTAGTGTTCCAGTTGAATGAGATAATGAGATTTTTAACTCGAGTATCAATTAGACAATAAGACGGATAAGGAAATAGGTTGAGTTGTCGGATAGGATGACATGGTTTGGTTTACACGAAAGTTTTTTCTATTGCTCGTGCTCCTGTACGTAGAACCACATGTTTCCAAATAGTAAATTACAACATCAGAATCTCTTCAGTTATCTTGATGACGATAAACTTGTACAATTTCATCTCACAATTCGCTGTACCATATTTCTAGTTCACAATATGGTTGTGGAATCGCATATGCTACAAAGCAGGTTCTGGAATATTTTTAACGACCACGTAGGATGGAAAGAGCAGTCGGAGAGGATCCAGCGGTATCACGATTTCGAGAGTACCTTCGTTTCCCTTCTGTCCACCCGGATCCTGATTATAGTAAGTGTTTTTTTTCCTCCTGCGCATGGGCATGAATTATGTTTGTAAAATATTTTGTAAAAGAATTCCATAATATTTCTTAAATAAGCTTTTTTTTTCTTTTCAGCTGGGTGTATAGAATGGTTGCAGCGACAAGCTGTCGAAATTGGATTGGAATTTCACATGTGCTGTGCCTCAGCGGATCCAAATGAATTTGCAATTTGGCTTACATGGACTGGCCTTGAACCTTCGCTAAAGTCAATTCTCTTAAATTCACACATGGACGTCGTTCCGGTCATAGAACCCGTAGGAATACCACAAAAAAAACTTGTTTCTTTTCAAAAATATGTTTCGCGTATAAATTGAATTATTTTCACTTACAGATGAAGTGGAGATATGAACCGTTTAGTGCCGAGAAAGATGAATATGGGAACATCCATGCTAGGGGAGCAGTTGATATGAAATGTGTGGGAGCTCAATACTTGGAAGCTATTAGAAGGTTAAGAGGAAGTGGATTCACACCACTCCGAACCGTCCATGTCTCCTTTGTACCTGGTGAGGCATGATTTAAATGAAAACATTATTGAAACAATACATCGTTGAATTGGAGGGACCGAGCCTACTCGCACGAGGGTCATACTGTTGCTGTATTTTCTAGATGAGGAAGTTGGCGGATTCCGAGGGATGGGCATGTTCATTAAAACTCCCCAGTTTGCGAACCTCAAAGTTGGCTTTGCCCTTGACGAAGGATTGGCAAGTCATGATGAGGTCTACAACATTTACTACGCGGAAAGGGCTGTTCTCCGTTAGTCGATAAAACATAAAACTCCGTTTACTTCGCCGTTCACTGATTCATCAAATTTTGAATTTGAAAACGTAAATTGATTTTTCTAATTCAATTAGAATTCCGAGTAACTGCAACAGGAGTCACCGGAGATGCGGCTCGCATAACGGAGGGTACTGCGGCAGAGAAACTGAATTACGTCCTTACAAAGTTAATGGCCTTAAGGGATGATCAAAATAACTTATGGAAATCCGCTCCTTATGTGGATTTGGGTGACATCACCTCCGTCAATTTAACAATGCTTAGCGTAGGATGGTTTCAATTTTATTATTTTTAGTATCCGAGTGCTCATGTGCCGTTCCTTTTATTTGGAAGCTGGAATGGTAAATTTTAATGATACTGGTTACTGATTTTTTACCCTTTCTTCTTGGAATAGGGAGGGGTAGCACCCGGGATTATTCCACCGGAGCTTTCTGCCGTTTTTGATATCCGGGTAACGCCGCAGTGGGACATGGAAGACATTTTAAAATTCCTGTATGACACTTGCATCCAGGCAGGACCTGGAGTGAGTTATAGCCTTGGGCAACATTCTGCTGTCACTGCACAGACCCCGCCAACAGACTCAAATATCTGGTGGAGAACAGTCAAGGCGGCAGCAGACGCCATGTACGGAACTCATTTAATCGTACTAGTGATAAGGAGATTTGCAAAAATTCCATTTGTGTTCCTACAAGGCACCTGGTACTGAACCCTCGCGTTTTTCCCGTGGCAACTGACGTCCGATTCATCCGGGAGACTGGGATCCCCGCCTTTGGATTTTCTCCAATGGTCAACATGCCACTCAGCATGGACATCCATGAAGAATATATTCACGAAGATACTTTCTTAAAAGGGATTACTATCTACGAGACACTCATCCGGAATATCACAAATGTACCTAGCACACCGGATTCCTTATGATAATATTAATCAGTTTTAATTATGAAACGATTGACGGATTTTGTTTCCGCTAAAAATTAAGTGATTTATGCCATTCTAGTTTTTCGTGTCCTTCAGTCTATCATTGCAAAATTAGGATGTGAGGGTTTGGTAGTCCACCGTAAAGTATTTTGTGTAAAGAAAGTGGTGAGTTCGGTATGCTCCCCTTCATCATCAGAGGGCAGCGCATGGATGCTCCATTTGTGAGGAAAAGAGTCCATGTGAAAGGAAAAATGGATCTTATTTGCACCTCGATTACTTCAAAACAAAACAAAAAAAAAATCATATACGGCTTGCGGGAAAGTTGTGAGAAGTGCGATCCTGCGATTTCCGCCATGTATGCTTTCTTTCCTTTTTTTTAATAAAAAAAAAAGTAATTTCCTAGTTATTATTTGCATTCAAAAATTGGGGAGGAAAATTATAAATAAACTAGAACTACTGAATAACTGATTTTCGCACGAAGATGGTAGAGAATGAACTTAAAGTTCATTCTCATTAAATAACTGAAGCAAATTAAACTTAAGGCTGAGCGATACTTTTTTGTGCGGCCGGCCGCGGCGTGGCGCGAGGCGCGAAAGAAGGGGGGGGCGGTTAAGCGGTCAGCTGATGAGGATGACGAGGTAGAAGGAAGTGAGAAGAGGAAGACAAAAGAGGCAAAAGAAGGAATCCCACGCGTCGTCCAGCGTGAGAGAGCAGTTTCCCGCCTCGTTTTTCTCATTTTGACCAAACCTAAAGCCCTGTTTCAGTCACTGGCTCACTGATTAGGAACTGAAAATTCGCAGCACCTACCAATACCCTAA
>Ga0194135_10001164_pt1 | contig 15470 bp, 6 predicted proteins | sample LitLau_LLRF_2013_FD_134024 | JGI IMG/M metagenome (GOLD analysis project Ga0194135, IMG submission 134024) | Freshwater sediment microbial communities in response to fracking from North America - Little Laurel Run_MetaG_LLRF_2013 (version 2) | ecosystem: Environmental > Aquatic > Freshwater >...
AAGTCGAAAGTGTGTGAGTGTAGCTCGAGAAAGTGCAGTCGTCATTTCTTTCCTATTCTCATATAGTTGGTGTATACAGTGTATAGTGCATATACATGTGTGTGTGTTGGCCCTCAATTACCACTTCCACTTGAACCATTAAAATAAGCAGTAAAGGTTTCGTCGCGTTATTACTAAGGATTTATCTCAACCACTTACACTGACTGCTGCGTCTCTAGTTCAATGATCTTGTAGCTCAACTTATTTCCACGATATAATATGTACAAACATAAGCATCATTCTCATTCATGTTGCTGTTGAATGGTGTTCGTGTGCATGGTATTATCACAAAGTATCCTATTTCGTTAATCCTAGGATGAAATGAAACAATAATATTATGAGTTCTCCACCATGTGGTGGTGGTGGTGGTGGTGTGGTATCTCTCTTTATAAGATGGCACACCAGCATCATATGCATGCATGCATATATATATATCTCCTGTTCACTATTACAAGTTCGTCGGTGAAAGTTGGCTTATTCAAACACACGGAGAAAGGAGCAAGAGTCCCATTTGGTTATACACGTTTCTTTCTTTTTAAAAGTAAATGGATGGGTATTAGTTGAAACCAGAATAAAAATGGATGGCTCCTTAGAGTCTTTTCTGAATACGAATAGAGAACGCTGCATTTGAAATCATTTTAGTTAGACAAGCACACCTCGAGAAAGTTTCTTGATTCAGCCAAATGGCACCCCAGAGGGTGTCTGATTTCTTCAATAAAGGAAACTACTTTATGCTCCCATAGTCGTGTATAGAGAGTCATAGTGAAAGTGGTAGTAGGATACAACGCGCGTGTATACTACACATACTGACTGAGAGAGATATCGAACGATAAGAACAAGCAGCATTGGAACAGTGTAAATGCTTCGTCTACGCTTCTTCCAGTGCTGCAGCGTTTGCAATGTGTCATTATCTCATATCAAGATAGAGGAAGAAGAAGTTGGCCCATCCAGTAATACATTCAACTACTTTCTCGGTACTTATTCCTATCCGAACATGTAATATACTTAACCATGTATATGTATAGGATAAATATTCTGATCTGGTGTGTACCATTAAGTGCAGACTTGAGATGAAGTAGAATATTACATCGTGATTTATTGTATTTCTTCCTTCAAACTTCTCCTCCTCAGTAAATTACAACACAAGTCACACAAGAATTCCTTAACGACATTTGGGCTAATTAAATGGAGGTTGTAAAATTAAATAGTTTAAAAGTCTGTGGAAATGGTGAACACATGAGATAGAGGCAATACACGGAGGGAAAATTACCTAAGTAATTAGATGCAGCCACGAAGAGAGATTCGGATGGAATTTAATCACTTTCCTAGCACTCTCCAAGGACTCGGAAGACACAACTTATGGCAAACAAGAATCCGCAGCCGAAGAGAAATACATAACTCAATATGCTTCATCCTCGTAATAAGTCAGCTTACAAAATAGAGAGAAATCGGAGCTTCGCTAATTTGACCATCTGTTGTTATTTACTAGCAACTCGCAGGCAGCCCGAGATCCCAGATAGAATTGAGTTAATGAATTTTCAAAAGTCCCTATTACAATATACAGACATTTGTTTCCGAGCAGCTCTGCACCTGGGGACTTATTGGAATGTGCGATGAAAAACTAATCCCTTACTAACGATCCTTCTGCATTCAGCCAACCTAGGATAACTTTAAGTCTGCAATTCGGTCAATGGGAACAAATAATAAGCTTTGTACGATTGCGATTCCACAAGACTAAATTGTAAATCTATTGGGGTTTCTGGTTCCCAATTGAAATTTCGAATTCTGTTGACAAAGAAGCTCATCCTGAGGACATCATTAGCGTAGCATAGATATTAATGATAAAAAAGCCGAATCCACGAGAAATGACACGTATATTTTAAGTGTAATGTTATGCAGGAGAGATGAGGCAAAGGTCAAACTTATAGTAGGAAATAGATGGTCGTCCACGAAGAAAGAGCAAGGAGGAATAAGATGGAAGAGGGCGAATGACAAATGACAAATCTCTCTCTGCTGGTGTCTTGCCCTCTTGTCCCTTTTTCTTTTAAGAAAGCTTAAGTAACTGCGGAGGTATCGGGGGTTTATTTTCTCCTGGAAAAGACGCACAGAGCCAAGTTTGGATACTTCGTCAATTTTTTCTGGCAAAAGTTGTCTTCCTAGAAATTCTGTAAGGCCGCACACACTATAGTACATTCACTGACTTGCTGTCCACCGCAGTCTATAGGGACTACTATATAATGCTAGCTAGAGGTAGGTTCGAGATGATGATGACACACTTTGGGCCGACGGCACATGCCATAAGGATAGAAATTTCATAACTCAAGCCAAGTCAGACGATATGGAATGAAGAAAAAGTACACGACGAAGATGATGATGATATGACTTTACACACAAATTCTAAGATCACTTCTTTCTATGGAGAAATATATATATACACACACCGACGCCAGAAATGTACCAGATTGCCTTTTCTCCCTGCCCGAGCCTAACTGAAAATAAATGAAAATGTCAACAATGTGTCAAATCAAGACTGTTGACAGGATAAAAACCGAAACCAATCGTCTCAACAGATTTCTTACACCATCGAATTTCTTTTGTAAATACCTGACTTGAGATAAATAGATTGAAGCTACACACTTGGGCTCCTCTCCATAGACTTGGAAATAAGGAGACGAGACTTCTAAATCAAAGTTGTAAGATGAGACTTTTTGTGCATCAAAGTCTGTTCATATGTGAACGTATAGAATCTTTATACAAATATCTAAAGCGTCTCTGAATTCTTTACAATCAGTTTTAGTTCCATATCGTATTTGTATAAACCATATTTCTGCGAAATCGAAGCATGCTATGTTCGCGAAATAGTGACTCAGAGGTTGAAAAACAATCAAACTTCACGTTAAATGGTTTATGTAAATGAAGAAGACCTTTTCAACCTCCAAAGAGTGATCATAAAAGAGGAAGAGTCATATGAAGAGGAAAGAGAAAAGAGAGACAAGAGTTGTTTTGTGAGAGACTGAGCCAGGAACGATGATGACACGGTCAAAATCCAAAAGTACAAAAGTCAAGAGGTGAAGAGTTCGCGTAGGGTTCACATGTGTGACAGAATAATACTTTTTCCCACTAGAATAGCATGTGCATTCTGTAAGCGTTTCTCAAAGGAAAGTAACGTTGAAAGAAATGATGAAATGAGACAGATATAAATGAAAAAGTAGGACTTTTTGAAGTTTTTGAATAAAAAGAAAGCTTTCAAGAAAAGAATTGAAATTGCATGGCCTGTTTGAATTGCGAAGGCTTTTCTTTTCCTATTTTTCTCGTCTGTTTTATTTCGTAGTTTAGACAGGAAAAATGTACCTCTCTTCGTCGTCCTTATTATTAAAGACCATAAGGAGTACTACTACTACTATGCTGGCCTGTTGAGTAACTCCCTGCCTCCACCTATATCATCATCTCTGTCAGAAGAAGCCTACAAAACACAATACAGCAGCTTTAAGACGATGATGAGCAACTTCTACTGCTGCTGTACTTGATGTAATTTACAACAAAGTCACATCTCACAAGAAAGAGAAAAAAGACAAGAAAGTAAGTTTTTAGTTTTTCGTCGCAAAGGAATAAGAGGAAGAGTCAGATGTCATGAAATGTCAGCCTGAGTCAGATGTCATTGTCAAAGCTTTACTAAAGCTCAGTCTGACAAGAAAAGATCCACTACTTAAGTAAGCACAGAGAGCGACTCAAATTCATACTTTTGGTCGACTCAAAGTGAAATGAAATAGGTAACAACGACGATTGTATGAAACACAATATGTATTCCATGAAAGACCACGGCCATCACCACAAGAAGAAGAAGAAGAAGAGGCACAAGGTGGTGGTGGTGAATAGTTGGATGTGAGTGAAAGTAAGTGAAAGCACTTTCTCTTCACGTTTCTGAATAGCATCATCTTACACCATCACCACCTCCCACCTTCCTTCTTCTTCCCACTCTCTCTCGAACTGAAAAGATGAACAGCCAGTGTGGAATATGAATCAGGAAGGAACAACTCACTTCTTGCATTTCTCATACTTTTCACTTTACAGCATATGCTTTATGCTTCCCAACGCCTTCTCCCTTCAATCCTCAATTCATTGAAAATTGTATTTCACATCTCCAACTGTCAGAATTTACTCTATCGCATCAATTGCTCTGCTCCCAGAGTCTCCATTGTACTGGAATTTTGTACCGTGGCTACAGCTATGAATTCACTACGTTTCACTACTACCGTACAATTTAACTACCACCGTAGGACACATGAGGAGTTAAAGGTAGAACGATTTCTAAAATACTGAAATTAATTCCTTAGGTATATAGTAATGTAGGGTAAGCACGATGATGATAAATGTCCCCCTAAATCGTCTGCATTTCCTCCTTTCCTGCCTCTGACTGGTGATATGTTTGGCCGGTGAGTCTTCGGCCCTGCCACGCGAATAGAAAGAGGGTAAAAGGGAATGCACGACGTTCTTTCACTCTCGTATATTTCATACTTATCATGGGAACAAATGAGAGCCACGTAATTCCTGCCAGTCTCATTAATTCTGCGATTTCTTGAGGCAACTCTCACAGCTCCCTGGCTCCCTTCACACTGTATATATGTGCAAGTTGTGAGTCCGTGAAGACAGCAGAACACTACTTGAATTAAAGATCGGAACTGGTAGTGATGGAAGTGGTGGTGCATTACGGTTCATTTCATAAGTCATGCTTCCTGCCAAATCCACGCCTCAGGTAGGTTTAGACATATCCCAAGTGAAGAAAAGTGATGTCAAGTCATTCATTAAATTAGATGAATGCCAGTACCAAATCCAATAGAACTCATATTCGATGTCAAGGCAGGGAAAGTGGAAGAAAGTCTTAGGACTTTTTCAGAAACGCAAGACACAAAGCACGTATTTCGTTTAAGCTCAGATTCATCTCAAGTAGAGCAGCCAGCGTTCGCATTCCTAGTGGGTGTAAATTGGTGGAAATCTCGTAAGTCAGAATCACAGTCGCCACATTTATTCTTGTGGAGAGAGTCTCATCTTCTACCTACGGAGGAGGAATAAAGTTGCAGAAAAGTCTTTTTGTTTGATTCCCACTCTATATATCTGTATATATGTATATATATAGTTTCGCGTAGTAGCCATTCACGTTGGTCCCCATATCGGAACCAAAACTAATCCTTTTCCCCAAATCCCTTGTAATAATCCGGAGACACTCCACTCGATCTCCAAGAGAAGAAGAAGACAGAGCAGGAGAGGAAAGCCCGTTTTACCTCAAGGAAAACTCATTACGAGGATGGCGATATCATAGAAATAAACCACAGAAAAGTTCATATCCAATAATGACACTTTTCTATTGGGGATGATGATAGGAATGAACCCACACTAAATCGAAGATAGAAAAAATTCAAGGGACCGATGAATTCAATTCCCGTATTGTCCTCCTACCTGGAAATAACGAACCTACTCTGTCCACACGGGAAGATTATATCACCCTCCCCACTAAAGTTTGGCGAAGAAAAGAATGTCGTTTTGTGTTGAAAGGAATTTCTAGAAACAAAATGTGAGGAAATTAACTTGTTCAAGTTCCTTTCAACAAGCAGGTAGACCTATGGACGATATACCAAATGCATCACGCAATCCTCGATGACAAGCAGAGATACGTAAAAAATGTTGTCTACTTCGTGTCTAGTATATCTAGTGCATCTTTTAGACATGCTTCGATGCAGTTTCCAATATTTTATGTCGTGTACACAAAGTAGACTACAAACACAACAGCAGAACGAGATGAGAGAGAAAAGAAGTTCCCTTTGTACTTGTGATCACAAAAATGTTTGTATATATTTATTTGTATTTGGAAACAAAAATGCCTCGTTTGTGTCCTTATCAATTCATTCTTTGATGTTTGACTAAAAATGTAGAGAAGGAAGAATTGTTTCTCCTATGTATTTTACATCATTGGTGAGTTATCACAGAGGCTGTCGACTATAGTTAGTAGTTGCACTTGTGTATAGTTATAGTAATGGTGGGCGACGACTGAGAGAGAAAGTGCAATCCAACTTAAGTACAGAATAAAACACCGACTCAGTACGACTCCATCCATCCTTCCTTATGTTCGTTCTTGGTCCTTGTTCATTGTTCTTGGGGAGCTACACAAAAGTTTATTTTTTACTCTGAGGAAGTTGCTTCATGTCATCATGTCCAAGTTCAATGTGGTGGAATACTGTAACTAATGACCCTTGAACTTTTAACTTATTTTGCTTTTCTTATGCAGCCATCCTTATTCTAGTAATCTCTCTAGTGAAGAGCAAGAGAGAGTCCTCTCCTTTTCATACGCTCCTTGCTATAGACTACTACTACAATTGTTCAAAGTAAACTGCTGCTGTCTGTGTAGTCCTCGTCGACACCACTTTCACTCGTAAGTGAAAGTACGAGCACTACCAGCTGAACTTTCTCCCTCGCACACTTTCTTCCACTTCCACATCATTTTGGCCAAAGTGATGAAAGCCTTAGTACAAAGCCTTTAAGGGATTTTGCAAATCCATCTACGCGCTATGGCGGTCAATCTTTTGGAAAAGCTATAATACGTGTAAGTTAAAGTGAACTAGGGCAACTCTCCCTGTCTTTCCTTCGCACTATCTGAATTGCAGACGATTCTCAAAGTTATACACACACTCTCTGACTAAAGAGTCCCGATATTGTTAATGCTTACTATAGATATAGGTACACTCTGCTCGTTCTTCCAAATTATTCACCAAAAAAGAGACCTTGTGTGGATTCACTCATATGAATACATTTCATCTATTCTTGAACGTTACTTTCCTCCCGTTTCCGAAGTTATGAAGGTGACCTAACACTCACAATCAGGTTGACGTCTGGAATTCCAAGCAAGAAAAGAAAGAAGGAAAAAGGCATTTCAGATATTTAGATGATAATGAACTTCCTCGAATGTTAGAAACATTTGAGGAACGCTATTCTTCGGAAAACTTAAGAAATGGCACCCCTTCGGAACAAGAAATGTGAATGAGACTCATTGCATGATTTCTGTCCGTCCACACAACTCAACAGAATTTACATGTTACACTCAAGGGGACGGATAATGTGGATCGTTACGTAATACTTGAGTTCGTAAAAGATTCTTTTTCTCCACGTGGCTTTAGTCTTACATGAATTATTTATTTTTTGGCTCAACAACTTTCCAAATGTTTTTTCACATAATAACCTGACTTACGTATATTGAATTTTGGATACCCAGTCAAATTATGCAGTGTTAAACGTTCAGGTGTGAAACAATTATTATTATTATTATCATTAGTTGGGAAGATTTCTAGAAAGATGAAAGTGACTGTTATGCAAAATAAATCCTGGTCATAGTTCCTGCAGGTCGATAAAGAGTGAAAGTATCAAGTTCAAAGGAAATAAGGGCACGAGAAATAGTAAAAGAGCATGCAGCGAGGCAGGAGCAACTTCTTTGCCATGCACTTCGATTCTTCATTCAATTTCTTGAACCTCATTTATTGTTGGACTAGGCGAACTACAATAAAAACGAATAACACGGTTCCTTGCTTCCTTGCTTGCGATGCCAAGTACTGGTCACAAAATTGGCTTGATCGGATAAATTCTCATCATCACATCACACACAAAAGTTCGTTGCTTGTGGTCAAAACCTTCTATCACATTTCTTTGCTTCAGAGCACAAAACAAAACCTACTCTTTTCATTTTTTGTACTCACTTCCTGTAGATCATCAAAGAGCTCGCGGCCTTTCTTCATTTTTGTTCTTCTAATTCTTTAAATCAAGGAAACTACGAGTACGAGTTATTCTGGTTGCCTATCTGTGGATTTATATATGACCAGCTACTACCGAACAGCAGATACTTGAGCACTGTTTGCGGTGACACGAACGCAGTACAATCTTTATATACGATTCCTTTCAGGATTCTGTCTATCATCGTTCGACCTTTGTCCTTTGAAACTTTGATAATGATGAGATGACAGGAGTGCGATAGAAGACTGTCATTGTGATGATGATTCTCAGCAAATTATTGGGTAGAAAAGTGTGAAGGTACAAAGACGCACATTATTCACTGATACTTTCTCGGAACGTTTATGTAATATTTCGCAACGATGTTGCAATGACATAACATGACTTATTGACTTATCGCCTGTCTATCCTTAACACGCGATAATCAGGAGTAGTATTTGGCATGAAGGAAAAACTGCCGCTCTCCTTCTTCTTCGATATACGTGAGTGAGGAAGGCAGAGTAAGTTATAACAGAAGAAGAAGGTAGAGAGGAGTCACAGCATTTTGGCAGAGACTTTTCTTTCGCTTAAACAGACACAGAGTCACAGACTCCTTCCTACTTTCCCCAGTCATCTCAGTTTATTCTGTCTGTGTAAAATGTCTAATCCTAAGCCAACAATTGGACGAAGGAATCTTATATACTTTCTAGACTTGGTTAGAAGGGTAAATGTGTGTGGGAATGGCATTACTTTCTGACGATACGATGAAATGGAAGAGGTAGAAATTGGGAAGAAAGCCAAACTGGCGGAAATAAAAAGAAGTGGCCCTTCTTCTTGCCTTTTCCTATGATGGGTACACACACATACACACGTTCTCTTATGCTCTACTGCGAGTAATCTCTCCAGCCGAAGATTGCTATTGATTTCATATACTCTTTCTCGTCGTTCAGTCAGACAGGGACCTCACAAAAATAAAATAAAGGTTTCAAAAGTTCTAATATCATGGTAGAAAGAAAAAGCGCTGAATTTCATAAAGCAAGAATCAATTTATTATTAACTTTCAAGGTGACAAAAATTGTTTGAAACTACGCGTAGCGTACGCGTATGTGATACTTGCGATAAGTGTCCAGGGCATCAAACACATTATTATTACTTGGGAAGGTTTACACGACGAGGACTCCAAACATCGAATCAGCCTTTCTAGTGTCTCACAAATCATAAGTAGGTGTCATGTCATGAATGAACATTTCTCTTTCTTCTGTACCTTGACAATTAGATCTCCAATTGAAAGTTGAAGTGATATCAAGTTTCCACTTGCTATATACTTTGACATTACGATAAATAAAACGCGTATCTGACTATTATTAATCTGCAATTCTTTTCTGATTCCCAACTTTTTCAGCCTCGAAGCAATATATATATATATAGTAATATATACGCACAACTACTACTTATGTTTATACAATCTGTTTACATCACCATACACCCGTAAAATTGACTGATACAGCCACACAGACGAATGGAAGGGACTTAAAATATCCGATAGGCTTCGTAACTGCGATCATAACAATTATAAACATATTCAGTCATACAGAAGACTTTTACTTTTTATCGATCGCAATCACCTCTTGAAATAGATCTCGCAAGTTCTTCACAACAAATATTTACTTTTACTGAATGTTCGCCTGTTTTATTCTTTGCTGTAGATGGTTCCTGGAACCTGAGATTGTGTAACGTGCGTCGGTCTTGTCTTATTAAAGGTTGTTTGGCGAAAAAAATGTTTTGGACAAACATTGAGACAACTTTTCCATCAAGACTAAATAAAATTCCGGAACATATCTAAATCCAAACAATGTATATTTCTCTTAGACACTTCGAGAAATCTATCACACAAAGTACACACTCTGTAAACTCTCTATAAACATCACAGCAATTCAGATTCGAAGAATAAATCTCAGAAAACTCAGAATAAAGGCAAACAAAGAGCAAAATAATATTGTATTTACTTTTAGATAATAAACTTCAAGTTAAATTAGAGATTCCAGAAATAAATGAACTGAATTTGGAAACAACAAAACGGAATATAACAATCTTAAGTTGTAACAAGGCTTGTTACGGTGGTGCGGGTTTATTGTGCTTTGTTGTTTGGCAATAGACATTACTGCATAAATATAGACTACAATGCTATACACACACACATACACACATATATATATTATATACATGTACACATGTCCAATGATTATATATACTTGTTCTTTCAGCGTCCTCCTCTTTTAGCCATTTCTACTTTTTCGTTTGTTAGAATATCCATAAAAAGAGAAAGTTTAAAGAGAAAGCAGACCTATTTGTACTCGCTCTGCATACCCAAAATTGTGTGGTATGTGGAAAAAAGTTGAGAAAAAATCAGGAGACTCAACGACACACCATTATAGTGGCAGTATGGTTAAGGAAACGACGAATGAATAGATTTCATGGTTGTTTTTTCCGTGCTCTTTCTTATTTCTTGAGCAAATTCTGTTGAATCGCCTCTCTCTCTCTCTCTCGTGTAGTGGTGAGATGTAGTGGGAAGAAGACTTGTATACGTACGTATAATATATATATATATATATATATATACATATTACATATACATATATCTTATCAATTGCGCACACTGCCTTACTCCTTGCAGTGTGCACGGTTATTAGAAACCAGAAAGGGGTTCAGTAAGAATTTCCAAATATTTTTACGACCAAGACACACACAATGCTCTCTCGCAGAAGTAGTAACGAAGAATCCCATCGAGAATCCTCCGTCGTCTGTGTCTCTCTCTGTGTTCTCGGTGAATATTCGAAGAAGAAGCGATGTTTGAAAAAGCGAATCTCCCTAAAGATGCAAAGTAAGAGGACAGACTATTTTCATTTGAGAGAATCTACGGGAGAAGAAATATGAAAACGGGTATTTTATGTACACATGTATCTCGGGCCTTTTGTTGAATCTATATTACAATCACATTCTTATCCTGTCTCTTCCTTTTCTTTCGCCTACCCTACACTTCCTCGCCCTCTTTCTTTGTCATGGCTTTTATTCAACATCACCCGAATGCATACATCAATATGTGAAGACGACTCTGTATAATAACACACACACAACCTTTTGTTACATTAACAATACTGACGAGAAACATCGTTATTTCGAAGGAAGAAACCCGAGTTAGGCTTTCTCTTTAGAGCTCCTTCGTTCCATTTTATTTCGTTACAAGTGCATTTCGAGATCATTTCTGATTCTTTTTAAACATCTACCCTCTCATTATTTTCTACTGTTCGTACGTGAGTAGGAAGTAACATTGCTCTCTTTGTTATATTATTACAAGGAAACGCCAAGTTGTCGTTGAATGAGTCTGGAAATATCCATTCAGGGCTTTGTGGCTATACATTCATGGGTCTTTCAAATATTCTAATGGCCTGTAAGATGAGATTCACTCAAGATAGGGTTCCACTACGGAGCATACCTGTGAATATCAGGATGAACCAGGAAATAAAAACTCACGGAAGTCGTTTCATAGTTCCCCGATATAGATCATATCAAAGCATTTATACACGAGTGAACTAACGGGGCTATTGTGTGCGATTACTAAATGACAGTGGTCCAGTCCTCTTTCCACCAGAGACGGGCCCTCGTGTTTCGTTTGTTTCATGCGATAAAACGTAAGGAATGATGCTGTCATCTATGATTTGGATCTTTTCGACTGCGGAAGTACGCGCGTTCATCTATTCAACCTACTTTCACCGCACACTTTCCCCTGATGATGATAGTGGAGTACACGAAGTACACGAAGTAAATTGATGGTCACTCTGACGCATGAAATGAATTCAATTTGGAGTAAATCCTACACGGACTACATGTTTTGTACAAAGCCTCGGTTTTCCTCGTTTTCTCGAATAGTTTATGATAATAGAATCAGGACATGGATGGGATCTACGATCTCCTAGATATTCTATCTCCCACTTTAAACTCTATTCCACACACTCCACATTTTAGCTTCAATGTGGCAATCCCTTCCTGGAGAATAAAGCTATATACTAGAGCTACACAGATAAGTTCCATATAGTTGGGTTCGAGGCAGTGTGTGGATCTTCACACATTCTCTCCCTCTACTATAAACGGTGTAAAGTGAACGTATATATAGAGATACTATAGCTGCATGAATTTATGAATATATGCACGTTGTATTGGCCTATTGGCTTGTGATATATGAAGTAAAGCTATTGAAAAGACATGAGGGTAGTGCTGGGACGAGTTGACTATGATTTGTAGTTTTATGAAATCAGAGAGCACAGAGTTGAGGAGACAGGTAGCTTATTTCTGAAGGCAACATAAACCACGTGCGCATGAAGGGACGATGAATATACATATATATACCATAGAACTATATGTAGTGTGAGTGTGAGGGGGAAAGTGAAAGAAAGTGATTGACGTACCTTCTTATCCCATTGAACAATATATGGCACAGGGTAATTATCTGGAAACTCGACATGACAATTAAAGACGATGCTTTCTCCAATCATAGCAGTGATGAACTCCGCATCGGATGGAACTCCAAATGGACCCCAGTCTTCTCCGTTACCACTCCCACCTCCATTCCCAGCCACCAAACTCCCGTACACAGACCCAAGTGTATCTTCTGCATTCGACTCACAGCAACCTGTGTCAGCAAACACACAACAGTCTAATCATCATTTGTACCTCATTCATTAAACAACAGTCGAGAGTAAGTATGCTATAAATATTAAAGATAACTCAAGTAGCACACACTCCACATCATCTCCCTCTTGATTTTGCATTCTCTCCTTATCTCTTTCTCTACAATGTTGTTGTTATCCTCCTTGCAATTAACATGATCCATCTTGAGAGCACAGAACCTCCTCCTGAATTTATCATGAGTTCGTCAAATATTATGAGAAGCGGCTCAAAAACCTACTTTTACCAAGTGTACTTAATTCCTAGAAATGTAAATTGGTACAACACACTATGAAAATCACACCACCACCACCACCATCAGACTCCTCGTCGTTGTCTCCTCTCGTCAGCTTAGAGGAAGGAAAGAAGACTTAGCTTACGCAGTTACCCTGATCTTTGGACAAGATTGTAAGATCGCTCTAAAGTCTTCTTGGGGAACTTCCAGTGTGTAGTCGTAATACTTCCATCTGATTAAGATTCATGTACTCTAATTTGTTCCTTCCTTCTTTGCTGCAGCAGGAGAGAGACAGAAAAGACTTGTCGTTTTACATTTCTTGACATAAGTGGTACACACAGGGTGGCGCAGGAGACTTGTCTCTGATCTCCTTCAATGAAGATACTCTAGTAAGAGGCATACATACACACGTATATATACACATTGAGAGAAAGCAACCACTGAAACAAAGATTACTCATAAAATGCACCTTCTGCACGACAACAAGCAAACGCAAGAATTTTAGCTCCAGTCGCAATAAAGATTACTGCTGACTGATCATTTAAGAAGCAAAACGTGATGCTTGTAGGTATAAGCCAAGTGAACAGACTGTATGTGCGTGCATTTCTTGTTAGTGGTCGTGAAATAAATGAAAAAGTAAAGTCTCGATGCTGTCAATGCTGCCATACAGAGTTGTGGGCCAAAGTAATGCTGCTAAGCTTGTATTCGGCAATATCACATAGTACAATCCTTAAGAAGAATAAAGCACAGGCATTCCACTTAAGAAACGCGTGCTTGTGCAGGGAATAAAGCACATCCACCCTTCCTGATGGAGTCCAAAAGTGAGTTTAACTCAGTTTTACTCTGCAGAGAAAAAGTCCACCTCCATTTTGTCCTGCTATTATCTAAATTTGGCCCAGTTCCAAAATCAATTTCCCGTCTAACTTACAACTTACAGTCACCAGCAATACAGAAAGCGGACCGAGAAATCTACTTGCTTTCTCTCTGTCCACCACGCTTTCTTCAAAAGTTAGTTCGCAAGGAACTCAAGAAGACGACGACGATCTCTTGCCTTTGAAATCTAGATTTATATATAACAAGGAAGCAGCGCCGCTTGGTTTGTTTGACTCATTTATAATTCCTGCGATAGATACGGACTACTGAAATCTCTCTGCCTTCTTTTGGGAAGGAAAGTAGAAAAATGTGTGTGTTGTGTGTAGGTGGAAGACACACACGTTTTTATATATATAATACATTCCCGAGTGTGCACTAACGTGTGCACTAACGTGTGCACTAACGTGTAGGTTGATCTCTGTCAGTGTTTGAGTAAAGTGGGCTGAGAGACTGCACAGCAGAGTAGCCGGTAGCAATGATTTAAAAAGGAAATGAAGGGAACAAAGAGCAAAAAATGAGGAAAGAATTGAAATAGAAAGAACTCAAAGAAAGAAACGAGAGATAGAAGGTCTAAATTTTTAAATGCCCTTAAGCCTTCTCTCAATCGCTGAAAAGTATCTACCAAAGTAGCCTTTGAACTTCAAATAAGACTCTGATTTATAACGATGGGGAGAACGGAAGGACGAAAAATACTTGGAAGATTCTGGAGATGATTCTGCTGGCAAATACACATCAAAACTGAATCTAATGTATACACTTTCCTTTGTGTTTTCACCTCATTTGAAATCTTTGAAATAAAGTTACGCCCACGCAATAACAACATCGGAATGTCTCCTGCTGAGCATCAGTGTAACAAGACGAGGGTGATTAGGCATTAGGTAAACAGAAATGATGTTAGAAAGGGCTACGTCATAGGTAATTATTAATTATGGAGAAGAAAGTGCTTTCAAGAATGTTTACATTGAAGTTTCTACGATTTTGAATGTGATTTGATCCTGAGGATAAGGCCGATAAGGGTCGCAATTATGTGAGAAAAATTCCGAAGCTCACAAAACTCATATTAACAATTCATGACAGTTCTTGTTTTAATCCTCCGTGCTAATATACGTTTTGTCTTTTGTACTCTTATAGGTTAGGTATCGGGTTATTTTAGTCCTCATTTTTGCAATAATGCGATGATAACACTCGAGTTTCACTTGGGGGACAAATTGCCTGAGACATCGTACAAGAAACTTCCATTTTCTTCTTGGAGCTTTTGTGTATGAAATTCCTGGATTCATATATTGTGAGACATTTAGATTGATTTTGGTGTGAAAGGGCTTATATCTCATTAATTGTCACGATTATGATCTTTAGGAGTGGAGGGAAAATAAGCCAAAGAAAGGAGAAAGACTGAGAACTAAAAATCCCATTAAAACATCGCCATAAAGAGAAGAGAGGATCACTCTTTTGGAGAAACTTACCGGAAAGCTATTCGAAGTACAATGCATCTAATCCTTTTCTACGCTAAGGAAAATAAAGCTTGCCAACATTTTTCGACTGCTTATTACACACGATGCCACTTCTCGAACGAACTTTTGGAGGAACAAGACAGAAGCTTATATAAGCCTCATTTATTAATAGGAAAGTAGTACACTTGGCAAATCAAAGATGCATAAAGTGAGCCAAAAAGAGGCATTTACAGTAATAATGAATGCAACTTTCCCTTCAATAATTGCCCCTCTCCTGCATCTAATGTCTAACAGTCCTACACAGTTCCGCATTACAAGACGTCATTTATTTTTTAAATTCTGCGAATTCCACCCGCTCCCTGGGGTGATTATCTTTAACTTTTTTCAAAAGTCACACACTA
>Ga0194135_10001165_pt1 | contig 15465 bp, 7 predicted proteins | sample LitLau_LLRF_2013_FD_134024 | JGI IMG/M metagenome (GOLD analysis project Ga0194135, IMG submission 134024) | Freshwater sediment microbial communities in response to fracking from North America - Little Laurel Run_MetaG_LLRF_2013 (version 2) | ecosystem: Environmental > Aquatic > Freshwater >...
AATCACATAACTGTAGCATAACGACGATGCAGTGCACTTCAGCATAAATAGTACAAATTAAGTAAGAACTTAAATTAAATCCTGTTTAGTTTACTTAAACGTAAGTTCAGTGTCCGTATTTAATTTTTGATTGTCCACGTTATTGCGAATATCCGAATATATTTTTAAAATAAAATATTGTAGGTACTTTTGAAATGAAACTATACTTTTGAATGTCTTTTTAACCCAAGTGTAATGCAATATAATGCGCAGTGATAAAAAGACAATTTAGAAAAAATCAATCTCAGAGACCATTAGCTTCATGTGATGTGTTGAAATGCTCTAACTCCACAGAAAGCTTGGTGGAATTTTTATTGAAGATTTTCTTTGTCTTTTCATAATACTCGTCGTCTCTTTTCAAACACGATCATAAAGTGCAACAGACTGAAGACAAAAAGACTTGGAGGTTGGATGATGAGTCTTTCGCTATTCTGATGAGTTATATAACCATAAATAGATAGCTATATGCAGATATACTACGCTTGCTCTTATCATCAGCCCAGAAGCTGCCATAGCTTATTATTTCTGAGTGTCTTAAGAAACCTTCTCTTCTTTATACCTTCGTTCTATTATTATTATAGTCATCGTTAGTCCTTTGAGTACACTGCCATGCAAAATATTACTCTACTGATGATAAAACGCTCTTGGAAATAGTGGAATCCAACTTGATTCACTCCATGTATGGATTTTTAACGGAGAAAGCACGAAAAAAGGCAAGGTGTTGCCTTCAGTGATTTTAATACAAGTTATCATCTGAGGTTTCATCAAAAAAGGAAGGGGAAACCATTCGACTTCATTTTACTTCCATCTGATGAAGAATTTATTCAAATCAATCTCATGATGAATGAATGAACTCTTTCCCCTTCTGAGTTCTTAATGAGCTTCTTAAATGAGCCATTTACCCCCGGCCAACTATGAACATTTCTAATATTCTCATTTGCTACATTTTGTAATCACCAGCAAACAACCCACCCTCGTCGCCTTTTAAAACTAATGTCTCTCTGCTCTCTTACATCCATTTGTGTTACATTCTTATATTGACTTCCACGTAGTCAATCTGAAATACCAGTAGGTCTTAAAGATTTTTTCTGCATTTTCATTCCTCTCTTCGGTGGTGGATCACTTTAAGCTCAGTATCCTAAAGTCTGTTGAAGTGTATTGGTTCCTTTGAATAAAGACGATCTGAGGTATAGTGTACCCCTATCAATATACGGGAATTAAATGAATAATGTTATGTGATATTATGTTGACTGTAAAGCGAGGAGCGCGAGCGAGTAAAATATCGAGTTTCTGTCGCATTGACATGCATACCGTAAAGCATTGACTCACGCCAAAATGAGGAGTCATAATTGAATCGGACATGAGAAAATGTGCTTGGCTGTTGGATATGATTATGAAAAGGAGATAAGCGCGGAACTTCCTCCTGCTGCCAAGAACTGACGAATTACTAATGATGGTTTTCATTTTATGAATACCAAGTGTGTCCGTCCTTCTTTCATCTAACATGTCAAATCCTCACACAAGCTTTAAAATCCTATTACCATTCCAATCTTCTGTCGAGTGAAAGAGAGTCAAGAGCTGTTGAACCATTATGACTCTAAAAGGTCTATTCTTGCAAGTGAGTCCCTATGGAGATAATAAATGACTTCGCCGATGGCTAAAACTGCTATCAGAGTGCCCACACTCAACCACTCCTTTCAGTTTACTAAACTTCTTCATCCCTCATAAGTCCAGTGGTCTGGCATCTCAAGCTGATTACATCTCAATCCTTCTCCTCTACCTCTGACTCTCTTATTCCTGGATGCATTCATAGTTTACACAAAGTCAAACACCACACGTACTTAATAGTGAAAGCTCAATTTCAACCGCAAACCCGTCAAAGGAAGCAAACGTGGCTCTAATAAGCCGAGTTGCCAACTACAGCACATCGTATATCAATAATACAAATCCTGTAAAGTTCTGAACTTTATTATCTATGCACACAAGCTAAACCGATTATGAAACGATTGTCTTAGAAGTAGTTAAAATTAATAATTCATCTGTATACGCTGAAAGAAAAAGCTACGTCCATGAAACATATACCGACAATTTGTCTTAGGAGATTCCTTCAACAGAAAGGTATTCACACATATGCACAAAGTGCTTTGAAACATTCGGAGAGACGATGATTAATTCGACAAAACCTAATGCCTTTTTTGTACACAAGGATACTTTCATTTGTTTCCGTTTACGTTGCATGTCATGACGAGCATATGCGTTTAATCATAGTTTAACAGTTTAACAAACATCGAGACTGCCCTGCTGCTACTTCTAATACTCAAAACTCAGAGATATAATTCTCTCTAAGGACTTTTAAAAGATATATGATCGGACATTCACTTAGCCAGCAGAGCAAGACCCTGCTCGTTAAAACAAATGGCACACAAAGGAAGCCGGTGCAATTAATATTTTTCATTCTAGCAGTTCCAAATTCCACTTTCATTGAATAATTGTTTGACAAAGAGGATTTCGTATCAACGCCTCATTTATCTCCGTTAGTTGGGCTCATATTTTCTTATTCAACTCTCATCAGCATGAACAAACAGCGAGCGAGTAGTCAATGTGGCTCTATCATCAAAGTTTCTTTCGTGTGTAGTATGAACCGAATGTGTGTTAGTGACTGGTGAAAGCTGTACACCGCCACACAACCTCCTCCCAGTTTAGACTCCCGTGAACAAATGATTCCTGTGTAACAACCGTCGTCTACTCTCTCTCTCTCTCTCTTTTGCTAAATCAAGAGAAATTGTCTCACACCAACTTGTGAAAAGTACCGGGTTGACATATGGCAACGAGCTTTTTACCTCCTCTAACTTCAACGACATTCTACATGTGACCCATAATTTCCGTAGTTTATCATAAATGGGCCGTTCACATGCAAGTCAACTTAACCAACCATTCCTAATCCAACTAACCCTACGAGAGATCCTCTCACTCTCTCTCCAGCCCAACAACTTAATGAATCTAATTTTCATGCTTATGACTTTCACGACTCTTGTCGCGTTTAGATTATACTCCCGGTACTCTACCCTATCTGAATATAATCAAAGTATATATATTCTTAGCTTTGTTTTGTAGTACCACAGACCAAGCATGTCATTTTTTGTTGAGTCAAAATAGTGCAAGGAAACAATAGATTAGGAAGTAACAGTGGAGTTATTATTTAACGTATAAAATAGTAATTTTGAATTAAAAGTTGTTTGAATTCTCCTTAGAATTAAAGTATGTAAGTATCTCAATTAAGATAATTCAGCGTCTTAAATCAGGTGCCTAAGGGTATAAATTAGCAGAAAGAAACGACTAATTTATTATTTTCCTCGTCTATGAGGTAACTCATTACAAAGAGTTTTCTTCGTAGAAGAATATTAGCTCCCAATAGCAGTCGTTCGTTTGGTGCTTTTAATAAAAGATATAGTGATGACATGCCAAATAAAAAGCTCGTTCAGAAAAGTATTTTGTGCAAAAGCTTAAAATTTAGTGTATGATTCAATTGACGACACGCGTATCACTTCCCACACCAAGTTTTTCTTTGTACCTGATGTAAAATACATGAGAAACGAGAGTTCTTGTCTTGTGTCTATCACTGAAAACTTTTTAAGCTGTGTGTACGCAGTTGAGAGAAGCTTCCTGGCTGGAGTTTCGAAGCCAAGTTCGATCTAAAGTTGAACACACACTCTCTTTCTCTTGCCGAGATAAGATCACAAAAATCAAAGAAAGAATTTCTGCCTTCGTGAAGTCGCTCACCGTGTTCTGATTTGATTACAAGTTTTGATTTCATTGGAGTTGAAACGAGGCCTGGATAATTGAAATACAAAACATGACATAAAAGAGAATCATCAAAGTTGCTAAAAGGGCCTAATAAACTTTGTTCCATCTTCTATCACAAATGTACCATGTTACAATAAACATTAAATTAGATAGAGAACCAAACACTGAAGAGCAGGCAGACCACCGCTACTCGCCCACCTTTCCTGTTTCGAGGAAAACCCTGTAAAAATAGGGAGACATACGAAGACACGATGCACGAGCTACCTCCGAGCCTTCGAAATTCGTATACCCAATACCAACACATCCCTGTGGAGAACTGTGAGAAGTATAAGGACACCCGCAACTATAAGGGAAAGAGTGTATGGAGAAAGTTTCGCAATTTATTTTAGACTTTACACGAAAAATTTAAAGGGAAAGGTGATGGTGGTGGTAGAGTAGATTCATAGGAAGTTTCTAAAAAGAGAAAAGTGTTCTACTACTATGTACAGGTTGTGTTCCTTCTCGTGTTTTCTATCCACTCTTACAAATCTACCAAAGAGTATCCTGGTCCATCCACTACGTTTTACCTGTCTGAAGTAGTAGAAGGAATATCCCGATATGATGATATGCTATGCCTTCGGGAATCCGTTTCTTCCTTTCAAAGATAAAATCACCATACCAAAACACCCACCGTAGTTTTAGTTTAATGGAACCCAGTTACTATTTGCCCGAAGTCTCCTCTGGATGGAATCACTAAATCAACTGAAGGTTCGAAACTTCGATCAGTGTCAATACACGCTACAAAATACTCTTGAAGAATAGTTGTAAAATGTCTCGACGGATTCTCCGACCCACTCTAAAAGTATATCAACATTGCAAAACGTATATTTTACTTTAATCTTCTAAATGTAAGGATGAAACAGACAAGAAATGTCAAAATCACTCATTCATTTAAATATGATGGGAGAAAGCTATAAGAAAGAATCGATCTCTACCCAGAACCAAAAGCCCACTGATCTTTACATTAAGTAATAAAATTCTCGGAAACTGAGTTTCCACAAACTCTGCAAATTTCGATGTCCTTCTAAGACGACGATGCGTTTCCTTAGGGAGACGCTGGGGCGTTGGGGGACCGCAAAACTCCCAGAAATAAACAAATTGTAAGTATATAGAATTTTCTAATGCTCGGTCTATGAATGCAACTCATGAATGTATATATTCGAAGTCGTAATGTCTCTCCACATAAATTCAAAGTTGTACAGTTTCTGGGAGTGTCCTTGTAAGGGCTTTACTCAGCCATTCTTAATCCTTCAATTAAGGGGCAGCTATTAAGTGCTTAAGTTTCCTACCCTAATTTAATTCCCACCCGATGCCTCCTCGCATGCATGCACTATACTTAGTAGTCAAATGAAACTACACTTCATTTTGACTATACAATATAAAATGGGGAATCTAATTCCTGTATAATACACTTCTCTTGATTTTCTGTACTTGTTCAAGCTTGAAACTTTTATTATCTACTAATGTAGAGTGCACTGTGTGTATGTTTTCATTTGTAGTTGATGTTAAATAAAGCACACGACTTTGTGTAAATTGACAGAAGCTTTGGCGGATTGCACTCATCAAACAAGGAAGAAATAAATGGCAGTATATATTCCAAGAAACCGGATATAGTGCAGAAGTTATTGAACTAGAGAAGTGGAGATTATACGGAGGAGGAGGTTTGTCATAGCGAATGAATAAACAGAATAAGAGAAATGTTGAAGGAAGAAAGGGAGATGAAGCAAGTTTAAAATATGAGGGAAAGAAAGGAGCTCTTGAGAAAGAAATGTTATGCGATACACCTGATTTATTCACTCTGTTCCAAATGCACGCGATGTTCTACTTGGACACAACTGGAGGCTCTTAACTTGACTCAAGACAAGTGTCATACATGCACAAGAGCTCTACTTCAAAAGTGAATTGCATTACAAACTTCCCAGTACAATGGGACCTACGAAGTCTTTTCACAATTCGCTATGCCATGTAAAAGTGGGTTATTTATGAGTCTAGGTTAGCCTGTGAGGTGTTGACTCACGAATTCTCTCATAATTCTTTCTCCTTCTAAAACTCAATCCTTTCCTTCTCACGTTTTTCTTACAAAATTATCTCCCATACATACTTGCTCACATATTATTCCTGTTTATCCTTTATGCCTTTCATTCTGTGATATTCTCAACTTCCCGTTAGTATAGTACCTCCTTCAGCTAGTTTCATTTTTCTGTTCTAAAATATTCAAATTATCCCAAATTCAATAAGAACTACACGTGAATACATGAAAAACTATCAAGTAAACTAGCTATACGTATGGTACATTATGGTATGTATGGTTCTGTGTTACACCATTGCAAAATTGCAAAACCATTCTGAAGGAATGGTTAAAAGACAATCCAAATACATTCAGCTTAAGATTTTAGACAATCGTTCTTGGTGTTTTAGTGTTCTATGTGCATTAATATGAAGCGTGCCGAGTAGAACAGTTCTAGTAAAAAAGCTTACATAATTAATATTATTTCCGTGTTGAGTAAGTCAAAAGACAAACAGTGATGCTATAGGATTTTATAGAAATCGGAGCAGCAGGACGAATGTGTACTTGAGAATTATGAGACAAAAGAAGACGCGTGTGTTTCACTGTATGAACTTTTGTGACTAACTGTGCTCGACGCTACTGTATATGTGTGTATGTAAATGGGGAGTAGTTGTGGATGAATAATTCTTTTACTTTCTCCTCGACAACTCTCAGCGGATTGAGAGGAAAGAATTCTCGACAACCCTAAAAAGTATTTTATTATAACAACCCTTTTATACTTTATTCCATCATTCCAAATAGTCCCACGACTTTCATCCATTCACTCAGAAACGCGCACCTATTTCTTCTGCAGCCTTTGAAAATACAGTGAGACCACCTGACACAGCAGCAGCAGCAGCCTTTCTTGAACATCTTCATTGAAAACGGCCCTATAGCTTCTTCCTTTCAGTTTTTTCCACTCATCTCCGAATTTCAATCATGAATCATCCGATGCACTTCTCGGTCGCAGTAAACTTCGTCGCGACTTATTATAGATTCCCTCATAAATATACGTATCCGCATGTACAAAAATACATACACGACACACAATTAAGTACACGAAGTTCTTGTGTGATAATAAGCGCAGGGGAAAATCAAATCGTATTTTTCTCATTTGACTTTGAATGAGTGGAATAGGACGAGGAGAGAGACCTTTGTGTGTGGCAACTCTTCAAGTATTCAAACTCCCATTAACTTTCTCTGCTACCCTTTCCCTTTTAATTCATTAATTCCTCCCTCTTCTTTACCTGCACTTTGTGTCCTCATGAATTATCTCATGCCTCCCTATTCCACTAATAAACCACTATATAACTCCATTATAATTATCACTTGTACTTTTCCTCCTTCGACAGCCTCATCATCAGCAATAGTCCCCCTCCTGTGCTCTCTCGCTCTCTTTTTAACTCCTATTTTTGTTCATACGTTTTTCTCTCTCACTATTCAAACTATTCTTTTGTATTTTCCTTACAAAAGCCTCTTTTGTGTGTACACGTAACAGAATATATAGCAGTTGAAGCCTGAGTGAAGGAATATATAACTTTATCAGCCCCAACCTATCCATGTAACGCAATTCTACTCAATCAACCAAATGGATGTATTTGATGCCATCACCAAGAATTTATTTCTTCCCTTCGTAATTTATTGTGAAATTCTTGTTTGTACTCTGGAATGCTTAAAAGAATCAGCAATACTTTCAAATTTAAAGACGGAGAGAGTTATTTCTTAGAGAACTGTACTGAATTCAAAATAGCGTTCAAAATAAACATTATTGATCAAGTTTTTATGCCGTCTGTGCAATTGTGAGTGAGCTTTTAAAGCATCAACTGCTCAAACAAATAAAATCTGTCCTTAATTGTATACTCTGCATCCTTACTTTCAAGTTTAATAAAGCAATGCTATATATATGCATCTAATACCTGGGGAATCATTGATTTAGCTGGCTGTATAATAATGAACTACAGTCGTGCGTATCACCATGTAAAACTGGAACCAAACGAGGCAAGTGTGTAATGAGTATAAAGTCCCGTTTGTTTGAAATACGAAAAGATACATATCAGCTGAGATAATCCACGAAGCAGGAAATAAGATACGCAGGAATATTGGATAGGATGTGGGAGCCATCAAAGTGAAAGCAGAATATCCATCTCAGCTTCAGGAAGAGGACTGTGAATCTCTGGTATACTTTCCAGCAGTTCATTCAATTAGAGATGATTTGTAACTAACGAGATCCAATCTCTCGTCCTGAAACAAACTGCTATTCTCTTTATACGAGTATTGTTGACTACGGAGCAATAATGACAGTGGTAGAAAGCTCCTAGTTCAACGACAGGTAAGGCGATGGTTATTATTCATGTGCTATGTGCTACCGGAGATGTGCAAAACTAGATGGACGTCCAGAATTTCTACCACCGGCACTTTAATTAAAGGATGTGAACAGTTTCCCACAGCAGTTCATTTCTTCCACAATGCAGACTCCTTTCAACCTACGCTGAATCTGAGATAACTTATCCGAAATTTGTAGGCTTGTGTATCAACTGTAGATTTCTGTAAACCTGGCAAAGAGTTCATTCTCACTCCACTCCACACATTAATTTACACTTAAAAGTAAACTAAACATTCTCGTTTGTCCAAGAATCTCTTCTTATTTACCAGAAGTAATTCCGTTTCAAGTCGTTTGTTATTCTCTTCACGCATGTAAAAAGAACCACTCTTGTATATTTGAAATCGATCTTCCTGCATAAAAAAGTCCACTCTTCACTTTCATGCATGACTGATAGAAAGAATGCAATCAAAATCTGCGTATACATATGAAATAAATCTAATTAAGCACGCCAATTTCCACGCGAGTTGTAGTTCCAAGTGATGAAGAAACAAAATTTATGAAATTCATTGACGAAACCTTGTAAGATTCAAAAGGCTATTGAGTTAGTTAGATGTTGTTACTTTTCATTTAATCCATTTCGTTGATTAGTACACGCTAGTTATTTCCAGTTCAATTTCTTCATAAGAACCTAATGTAGAGGCTTCTACTTCAACTCAACAACCTATTTCTTTGGTTAATGGAACTGGAACGACTGGAAAAACAAGGTTTTATTAAAGGGCCCACTGAGCAATTGTAAACATAGCATTTTGCTGCATCAACAAATTTTCAGTTCATTTGCAATCCATTACAGTTTCAATTCAAAATTTGAATACGCAGATATAAAAAGTTTAAAAACGCTACCACTTCGTAATTTCTATTTGTAATTTCCCTGCTTGTACACATAAAATATAGAGATATTTTCCGGGAGCTCAAATACTTGGATATTTGAGGAGGCAGCATTCCGGAAAAAAACCAACCTGAACCCTGGGCAAAGCGGAGAAAGTCGGCCTGCCGTTAAGTTATAACAACACAGAATTGTACTTCGAGAAACGAGGGGGCCTATATGGGACGTTAGCTGCGTCTTTTTGGTGACAGAGAGTGTAGTTGAAGGTGGTTAATACATCTAAGAATTATTTTTCTTCATTTCTAAAATGACGACATACGAGAGAGAAGAAGAGAGATGCCAACATCAGCTTTTTTCCGAGTCATTTAAGACACACTCGATCCGTAAGAAAAGGAGATGTTCACTCTCATAATATTTCCTCGCAGTTACTTCTTTTTCGCTGTCCTCCTATATAATTCTCCAGGAGAACATGCTCATTTATTTAAGACTTGCTTCTTTCGTTCTCACACCTACACTACATCAACAACTCAGGGTTTATGCAAATCAATCGCTAGGTTGGAAATAATCCGACTGTTTTTGTGGGAGCTGTCCATTGATTTCATCTTAGAAAATCTTCTGGAGCAGGAATGAAAAGTATGAGTCTTTGTGAGAATGTGGCAGGGACAGGATGTGCACCAGAATTATTGGCAGGAGAAGATTTGCAGGGAAGAGTTAAGACAAGCGAGAGAATAGCCTTCCATAAGGAGTGTGTAAGCGGAAATGAATCTGAAACTGGTCGTCTGAACGAAGAGGAAGGTGTACTTAAGCAAACTCCTCCTAATGGTGAATGGGTGAAAGCCAAAGTGTTTCAAATGGAAAATGTCTGGAAACAATGGCCTTCCTTTTGGCCATAGTTCAATGTCTTGCAGTAACACACAGTATCGACCATGCAGCTTTATATACATCCTTACCTACTAACTCACCAAAAATGGCTTAAAGGAAAAAAGTCCCTGCTACACTCTGCTTACTACTTGTGGCGATGTAGCAATTTACTTACACACACACACTTAAACTTCTAACAAAAGGTTCCTTACTTTCGGTTTTCTGGGCAAAAAGGCTCGCCTTTATTCTCGACCAAGATACATGCACAGAGAGAGAGAGAGAGAGAGAGAGAGTCCGATGAACAAAGTGAACACACTGCGAGTATATTACACAAATGATGAAGAGCAAAAGTCTTGTGGAATACATTACTCCACTTTTCCATTCTGAGGCGAAATTAATTGTGTCGAGATAGAAGAGCAAATAATGAAGATCTGTGGTTAAGATACTTTCCCCACCCTTGAAGACCTTCTCCCTCTTACAAGGAGATGCGATAGAACAAATGTTTGTAAGACTTACCTTGTATGGATGATATAATGAGTTATCCGACTGTTGTGTGTATCAAGTGGTGGTGCCCAAGAGAGGTTCACAGCTCTAGAGGTAAAGGCCAGAATCATAGGTCTCCCTGGAGGATCCGGTACAGCTGTCAACATAAAGAAAATCCTTCATTTTAACTCAACAGCTCAAACAGATAATTCACACTTTCTTCTGGCATTCTCCATTAATCTACATTTAAAAGTGTCGACTAAGCCAAACCACCGTCCTTCAATTAGAACCCACGCACACAGTCTTGAACAGAAACCATACAAATACACTTTTGCTAGAAGCTTATTGTGCCTTAACTCCTGCAAGTTGTCTCGTCATGTTTTATTTCTCTCAGATAAGATTACACGGAGAGAGTATACTCATCTGAATAAACAAAACTATTATAAGATTTGTATTATTTGGATATATATTGCAAAACTGCACACTCAAAACTGACGGAGAAATCCAAGAATTGCAAGAGGTTATATTTACTTAAATGAGAAACCCATTCTTTTATTACATTTGAGCATTTGAAACACAATTCATGGAACCGCACATCCACACACAACATTCATCTTCTAAACGAGCCACTAACGTAAGTTGTTTAATTGCCTTCTCTTTCCCCTTGCATCATCATTGACCACTCAGCTGGAATTAATTATTCATTGCACACACTTGCAAAACAATTTATGAGCTTTACTAACTAATCCTCGTCTACTTTACACTTTTAACTACTTCACTCTTATCCACTTCATCTCCTGCCTACACAGTATGTGAGTATGTCGTAGTCTATCCAAAGAGCTCAATAAACCCAGCCTACATTTCCTTAATGCTTAGTGCACACACACACAACCTTTTCCCCATAATCTCGACTACTTTCCCAGTCATTTATTTAACACTGTTGCTGAGCGGCTGCACACTCGCTAGTCATCGCAATCGCATATGCACATGTATTCTCAATGTTACCTTCTACTTCATGTTTTAATTAACTCATCATACATACATATAGTGTGTCGTCGTAAAAATATGATCAAGTGTAGAGCCAAGTGTGTGGTGGATGAATATCCACAAAATAGTTTATCCTTCTCTTAAAGTTGAGGAATACTTGAAGACTAATAAATAAGAAAGAATTGTGTTTGCCATATGGCTATTGGTAGAATGAAAAGACCTTATACAGTGAAGTAGTTTGTATGGATGTGAAGGTGGATGGATGAAAGGACTCATGCTGATGATTCCCGTGATGTGCATCCATGTGAATCCCATGGACTGACAGTATTCATGGGTTTAGTTTAGCTCACTCGACGGCTATAAAAATTGGGAAGAATGGAGTGGAAACAACACAATCACCTTCCCTCCGCCTCCCCTCGTAGACTTTCATGTATAAGAGAAAGCAGCTAGCTACCAACAAAACCACCTTCTTTCCTCACTTCTTTGCTAAGTAAATCTATGAGAGAGAGAGAGAGTTGGCTTGGGTGTGAAAGCAACCGTTCCAAAATCCCTGTGGACCTGTGCCAGGAAGCAAAAGTTCTTTCGGTATTTTTGTTCTTCTGATTTTTTGAGGGGTATCGGTCAGTTTCACTGATGGAACGTGTCAGCACTCCGTCAATAATTCATACCCCATTCCATTAGTAGTACAAACTGATCTCCTTTCATGAGGTGAATTTCAAAATGCTGTGTTCTGAATCGCACACTCCAAAAAACGGGCTTGAAGTCTATATGCGTATTATTTGTTAACACCGTAAAAACCTATCGCTACACAATTTGCCTTTTGCTTTCCCAATGTTTTCATACACTCCTCTCCTGACAGTGTCTGTCATAATACTTCAAAATTTTAGCACTTGATAAATTAATTGACCGATAGGGAATCTCGCCGATTCGCTAATCCTCATTCTAACCAATAAAGTGGGCAACACAATAATTGCCTCCCTTCGTCATCACGAATAATATTTGCTCGCTCGTCCAAGTAAGCATGATCGTCCAGACGAAGCACCATGCTGGCACAGCCAAAACTGAAAAAATAACACACCTGAATGTCCGAGAAATGAACGCTGATAACACCTTGTAAAGGATGCTTGAGATAAAAGAATGAGGATGAACACATTAGCGGAACAACAGAGGAGATAAAACAAGGAAGCTCAACACACTCGCATGTTTCTCATCTTCGAGGAAAGCTCAAAAGCTCCATTGAAGGAGCATCTCAGCGACAAGGCCAAATCCATATTTTCTGGTCTGCTGGGTAAAATAATGGGAACGCACACCACGGGGGGCTTTGTATTATGCTCCCTATATGATTACTTGTATATTATTATCGTGCAACTGCAGAATATCATTCACTAGTTCTCTAAGATTTATATGAAGCCGTAATGGTCCCACGAGGTAACACACTGTACAAAACTCTCCCGTATAATTCCCCACAATATGCAGCTTCTGCTATATACATGAATGGAGTGAGATTTGATCTACAGCTACAGCCATTCTTTTTTCAACACCACATTAGCGTTGTGTTTGTATCGCAATTCACGCAATCGATTCCCCTGTTTCTTTACTGAAGGAAGGTTAATATTTGGCCTCACTCCTTTCCTATCTAAGAGGTTCATCTCTTGTGTGTAGGAAGAACTTTTCTGCACAGCCTACTGTCAAATATACTTCTTCGGACATACTATTACGGTACGCAATATGTTTTGAATTTGGGTGGGGGTGCCTTTCACCTCTTCCCCAAAGGTTGAATGGTATACGAGCGTAAAGAGGCAAGGACCGTGAAGTAGAAAGCAGCCGTGTGTCGTTATGAACTACCAGCTGAAATTCAGGAAATGGTGAACCAAGCCCTGTAACATTAAGAACGAGGAGAGAAAGCTTCGTCGTTTCCGGCTCTTTTGCTGTTGTGTGTGCTAAGTCCCTCTCTACATCTCTCAGCACACATTTGATATTTCACAACTACAAAATACTCTCTCAGAGGTACACTGCGGTGAGGTGGTGAAAGCCACATACATTTGTGAATTTGCACCTCTCTGCAGATTTCCACACCATTCACACACACACGTTAAACTGGGGCAGACTTATTGCATATAAATACATGCAAAACCTTAAAATTTTAGTCAGGCGGCAGTTGTAGGTAATTCCTTTCTGCTTGTCATTGTCATATTGCAGGTTTGAATTTTGAAGAATAACAAAAGCCCATGAGACTACCCAGAAGACGAACCAACCGCAAAGTTTTGGATCAAAATGGTGAGAATGTATTGGAGTGGATCTGGAAGAATTGATCCGAAGAGATGCGTATAAGCTGAGTGAGTGGAATCCCAAACGATAATATTATATAGAGAGACGAAGGAAAAATTTCCAAATCCAGACTGACGACATGGTATGTAGTGTGTGTAGATGTTTTTCGGTTATGGGCACACCTGAGGAAAGAGAGAGTTATCTCTTCGCACCAATTGGGCATTGTGGAAAGACGGTATATTTTGGTTAGTCTTGGAACAACACAGAGAAAGATGGATGAATTGGATTGAATTCTCTACACACAATAGAGAGAATCCCGAAGAGTCCCTTTCCCATCTATATGCAAATAAGTTTTTGCATTGAGCTCCTTATTCCAACCTCCAATCTACTTCAATCCTCTCCACTTGCTCTTTTGATGAGGATAGCCTTAAATTTTAATTTCTCAGTGCAGCTTTCACCATCACCCCAGAGAGGAGAGAGAGAGGGAGATTCTGGAAGAGACGAGTCTGTACAGGTGCATGATTTTTATCTCTCGTGGAATCCAAGAATATCTATGCACCTACTTTGAGCTACACAAGGATATACATTAATTTTAGAAGGAGTAAGATACGGCGACCGTATTGTATACTCAGGCAGAGACGAACTAAAAGCAAACCGCGCTAAAGAGGATTACAGGACAAAAAGGAAAGTAGAGAAATTCTTTTGCATTATTCATGTCTAATTCTTGACTCACTCATCTGATCACTTGGCTCCTCTTCATTATTTTTGTCTCGAGTTTCTATCACCTTCATCCGCACCAAATGTCAACCTATCGAATCATTCCACCCAAGTCAGTGTGACTCTTTCTACACTTCCTGTGAACAACTCCTCCACACTTGTATACTTTCAAGGAAGCTATATACTTTCGAGGAAGTAGAGAACTAGGCTACAATTCTCTATCGAACACACGAAGAATTAATGAATCTGTAAAAACCGTGAGAGATTTTGCAGGCGAGCAAAAACCGCAGTCCTATTGTTTCATCGCCATCATTTCGTCTGATCCAGAGAGAGAGAGAGAAAGAAAGGAAGAAGACTTTCTCTGTATATCTTCTTCACCCTCTCGTCTTATAAGCACCCAACCATCACAAATATCTATCGACTTATAATACTACTCCAAATGCTCCAATAGAAGGATTCTTTTATTTCTAAACACATACACAAGTCGTACGAAACAATGCTTCCTCCTACTGAAAGAACGATGTTGCTTTTCTGCAGACTTTATTTTCGATAAGTCGCACGTAATCTTAAGTGCGTGTAAATCCGGCTGACGCTCACAATCAGTCTGCCTTTCACTGCAAAATCCTTCCTTTCACCTAAATAATGTTCGTATACAGAACATAACAGATAAATATAGGCTATGAGTATTCGTCAAGTCATGTGAGCAGGAATTATTCTCGAGAATTCTTTCTCCATTGTTGTTGTTTCTTAACAAATAAAAGGAAGAGACATGCGTTGTCTCACATAAAACAAAAGGAAATTGAAATACCTGTTATTCTTTGTTGATATTTCACAACTTAAAAACATGGAAGCAAATATTATGCCCAAGAAAAAACCAAATTGGGTAAGCTCCCTTGTTTTCTTTCATATTTTTCCATAACATAAAAGCTTGTGCAACCACAAGAAAGTAGATAGAAGCTATAAACAAACGGGTATCGCACAAATACTCACTGGACATCCACAAGAAATCAAGAT
>Ga0194135_10001166_pt1 | contig 15464 bp, 5 predicted proteins | sample LitLau_LLRF_2013_FD_134024 | JGI IMG/M metagenome (GOLD analysis project Ga0194135, IMG submission 134024) | Freshwater sediment microbial communities in response to fracking from North America - Little Laurel Run_MetaG_LLRF_2013 (version 2) | ecosystem: Environmental > Aquatic > Freshwater >...
ACGTCCCTGATGAAGTCATGACGTGTACACAGTGTCTGGTGAGTTTTTTATGATGGCGTAACCATCTTTCCGTGATATGCTTACTTGTCTGTGTCTGAGAAAAGTCTCAACTATTTATGAGTAAGTATATATGAGAAAAATTCACCCTGTATAATTGAGAAAACAATACTCACTACTAGCAGCACGGCCAATATAACTATCAGTCATTATCCTGACCACGTCTAAGATTTCTATCCCAATCTGGCAACAATTTATTGCTCTCGGATTTCTCATAAGATTCGCATATTGTTGTATAATAAAAACAACTCGTATTAAAAAGCCGGATCTTACTATTAATACTATTGCCCATTTTGGAAAGTTTCATGGCTTGACTATATTCGGTAGGATGCTTTAAGTAATCTAACTGATTTTATGTTGTAATAATTAACTGCGATTGCTTACTTTTGCATCTTTAAACTCATGGCTCAATGTAAATGTCTTCCTTTCTCATAGTAAAAATGACGAGTGCAATGAGGTGCCGTGTGTCATTTCACAATGATTTTTTATAACTTCAAAGATATCTTTAGTGAAGAAATAATAAAGAATGATGCATGTTGGAAACACTCGTAACTTTCACCTTGTGTAATTAATTTATGTGTGCATTGGTGCTTATTGCTACTACGTCTACGGTTCTCTTAAGAGTTATGCAATGAAAGTGTGGTTGTTGAAACATTGAGGGATCGTTGAAGCTTTCCGGGTAGACGATTCAGACTTCCAGACGAATGTCCTTTAAAGAAATCGTGGTGGCTGAGTTGATCAAGGATCCCCGTGGAGAAGGGTTGCTTGCTTTTGCAATCGATATTCTTCCTTGTTCTGACTTGCTGTTCGGTCGTTGCAGAGTAGGAAAATCATCCTTGGTTGTAGGTTCTGTTTTAAAACAAAGAAACCACTTCCCCCTTCATTAATTGAATTTCTTTCATGCAGCCACATCTCGTTGATGTCGAGTTTGAAGTTGCTTAATGAACATTAGGCAATGGAGACAGGTTGTGCGCTCTCGTACTAAAGGATTAATTTTATTCACAAGACCCCTCAACAGAGAATTGCAAAGGTATTCGTGTTCTCCTTGAGCAATTCTTATTCTTTATCAGTAAGGGACAGGACGATGAATACATTGCCCAATCGTTAAAACATGAATAGATGAACTTGGACAAGAATAGCACACATTACATAATATCTTTGATCAAAAGGAAGAAAAATATATCTCGTGTTGCAAGACCCTTGTTATGCAATTTTATTCAGGATTATTTCTCTCTCTCTCTTAGGTCAGAAGTGATGTTTATGTACAAATGATTGTCTGTGTCGTTAGAGTTCATGAGAGAGAGGTGGGCTCGTAATTCTTCCAGTCTGGAAATGAGGAGACGATCTAGAATGATACATGTCCACCGTTTGCATTCTTTCGCATGAATGACAGTAAGTTATTAGCATTGGCCTACGTGCAAGAAGGAAATTTGGAATTCTGTTTATTTCAAGTAGATATTCGAATCCATCTCGTAATAGCCATTGCTATAAAGAAGAATTTTACCAAGTTTAATACGTGACACAAACAGTGAGGGTGATGGCATATACAATTAAACCAAATATTTCATCAACTTCAAAGTAGCTCTAGCAGCAAATGGAGCTACAAAAACTTGTCTTTAAATTGAGCCAACAGCATCAAATGGACTCAATATGAAGACCTAGAAATTGCAAATAAATGTAATATAAAATGGCTATATATTTGATACAATCTTTCGCTGTGATTTGACTTCTCGATCTTATTTGTTAAATGTATAGCCGAATCGAAACTAATAAAATTACGCTAGAAAGTGTTGAAAGTTCGGGAAGACAACGAAAACGAAACTAGAAAACTGACTCTTACAAAATTGTGAGAAAGTGCTAATGGGAATATATCACAATCACAACCACAATAGAATGGGACGGGAAATTACTGTCATGAATGAAGTACAAACAATATTCTAGCAAAAAAAGCTGTTCTACCATCAAAGTCATTTTCGAATGAATTTTACGTGTCCTTAAAAAGTCCTGACCATTCAAAATTCAATTTAAAAATCGTTAAAATACACTCGTTTAGACATTGAATTTTCTGAAATTGTGACTAGCGATCAATCAGTTTTGAATAAGTATTATTTGACTATATAACATCAGCGAGTAGCTACCCTGAAAAAGTTTTCGGTGTGAATGAAACCCTTAATAACAATTTTCGAAATGTAATTTACTTTGACTAACGAACTTTTCAAAGGAAAATCTAAGCACAAAAGCCAAACACAAAACTTCATCATGTGTAGTGTATGTGTCTACAAACGAAACGAGTCTACTTTTATTGTGTTCGCTCTCACACCGTCTCAACCGAAGCAAAAGACTATTATAGACTCTTGGGCTGGTGTTTTTTTATTCAATAACGAGCAACTCAACCTTATTCTTATACAATGAGACTGACGATGAGATACTACAGGGTCTTTCGTAAGGCTTGCAACGATACTAAATGCAAAGACATTTAGCTGTTATCGTAAAGTTGCATGCCTTATGAAAGACCCTGTATATCAACTATTACATATTTGTTGTGCTTTTGAAAACCAGACATATTTTTGATAGGTCGAGTTATGTCTAAAGTTAAGAGTGCAATAAAATAATGGTTTTATATGCTCCTTGAGATTTTTCATAATGCCGTGTGTTTCAGTCTGCTACACATCAACTCTTCGAAAAGACTATCAGTTTGTAATATTACTTAGGATAGGATCTTTAGTGAGTTAGAGAATAGGGAAAGTTTTCATTTTCCGAATGAATGAAAGAATGTAAGGTTAATAATTGTTCATTGTTTAAATGAGTTTAGTCATCAACCAGTTGACTATACCCCGAAAAATGGCGATGCCTCACATCCTCTTAGATAAGATTACTTATCAGTCTAGACTGACCCCGAACAATCTGATTAGCCTCCATTACTTTTTCTCCCATAAATTTTACCTCGTTGGAGATAAGTGTGTGCTACTTTCAACTTTGTACTATAGCTATATAATATTGTATTTAGTCTTTCGCATATTAATGGTTCTTTTTTAATTGTACGGTTAACTGTCATTCCAGAGCTTATTGTCATTTAATTTTCATAAACAGACTGATTACGTTGAAATGACATCTTTTGTATGATCATATAGATTTTATTTATTACTCATGACAATTCTCAGCATCCCAATAAGCTAGTTTGGTTTTTAAATACTGTCCCATAGTCTTTTTTAGTTGAACAGACAGTAAAATAGATGAGGAACATCTGCAAAAAAGTAAATGAGAAACAAGGGATCGGCCACTTTTTCTGAAAGCAACAATCAAATGAATCACTCATTATGTTTTCGTTTTTTTATTTCGTTAGCATCTGTGAATGACTTACACTCACAGTCAACCGTCCCTGGGTAGTGTCCTTCTTGTTGATTCCAAACGAGATTGACAAAAGAACTGACAGAGGGGACTTTAATAATGTTCCTTCAAAATTGATAGGTAAAGGCTTCAGGATTTAAAAATGATTTTGTATTGCCAATCCCCACCTGGTTAGCTAAGAACGACTTTCAATCATCATTATCATCATCAAAGCATGTTTGGGGACTTCCTTGTTTCCTCCCTCGAAGACGAAGTGATGATCTTTTCTGTCTCCGTTTGCGGGAGCTGACTGTAGGAAAAAGAAATTAATTTTTCTTGAACTCAAAACCTGCTTCATGGGAAGCAGATCGGTTGAACTCAATAGACCATACTGTATTCATACGGAAGGTGAAATGTGTGTAGCCTCCAATAGTTCTTATACTCTCGTTTTTTAGTATGTAGGAACACAGTGAGACAATCTCTCTCCAATCGTCGTAGTTCCCCTAGTCTTCCAAGTTTGCTAGCATCACTGTCTTCATCTTACCGTGGGAATAGTGACCAGTGTCCGTCAGGAAAGAAAGCTTTTCCTGTGACCGTAACCTTAAAAATCATCGCATTGATCAATCTTCAAAAATTGGAGCACAATTCGATTCATTGGAGGTATATCAAGCGAGGGCTTCGGGCAAGAGAGAGCAGATTTTTATTTCGCAAGACAAGTTTCGGGTCCCTTTTGTCCCTTCAACGAGCTTAACTTGCGCTGCATAGCAAAACTTGCTGGAGGCATCTGTGAATGATTGCAACATAATGAATGATGAAAGTTAGATTCAAACTTATTGTGTGTCTGCGTCCAGTTCTTTACCTGCCTATTAGATCTAATCTTTTGTTAAGCATTTCTGACCTCCAGAACTTTGTCAGCATTAAAAATTTAATTTTTAGCTATGGCCGATAATCAGCACTTCATTGTTTGGTGCTATACAATATTATATTACAAAGTGCTTTCATAAACGTAACTAAATTGCACGTTGCTACATTTTACATTTTACATTTACATACATACATTCTATTCGTATATGATTTACAATAATATAGTGGATATAACCATATGTATAGTTTATTCTTTAGTTTATTCTCATAATATATATCATCAATGAATCATTATTGCATTGAAAACAAGTGTTTGAATGGAAGATAACGAGAAAGTCAGAAAGTTAAATAGGAAGAGACATTGACTTTGGAATTTAGACTGCAGAATATTTTGTAAGTAGAGATTTGCATTAGGAATGAATATTACATTACAAATACCTCAAACTGTTTATTACTCATTTCATCTGCGTCTACATTGCGTTGGATAAGATAAACAGTTTCCATAATTTATTATTTTATTTCCTCGTAAAACTGTTCATCTCTTGTCTCGGCAAGTCAACTACAGAGAGGAGTGTAATTCGTAAGGAAAGGAGAGATGTAAAGTGGAAGAGTGTGTGAAGAAGAATTTTTGTGAGTGAACCTTTCACTCGGAATTCTCTGGCAGGTTTTCAAGCATCAGTAAATTATTTTTAGTTTCCATTTGGTGTTCCAATGTAGACAGAATATAAAGCTGTGTGACAAGTAAGCAAAAGTGAGTTGGCCGCAGTGCCATCCACCCCAAAATTCTTTGGAGCACCAAATCCCTCTCAATCTCTTTCACTCCGATGAAAAATTACTAGTTTTGCATTTTAACTTCCTTCAGTGGTCACATCACTTCATCCTTTAGTCTCTTTTATTGTCAACTAGTTCTTTTATTTGTGAGAATCTTACCTATATAAATTATCGTTTATAGCATATATAACTATACGATCGAGTGTAACCTTCAAAGACTTTGCCTAATCTTCGCTTCTGCATGCAAGTCAAGAAGTGTGGTGGTCACATGTTGCACGCAAAACTATATGTATATAGAGTAATTAAGCATTCCTACGTGGCCATTTACTTCTGCGTTTCTATTACGCTGTGTAGGTAGTTTTGGAAATATATCAATATACCTGCTTATAATTCAGAGAGTGCGAGGAATTATGAAAACACACTAGTGGAGAATATGAGCCCATTTAAACACTACTCATGCAACACTGAAGCAAAGTGGAAGTAAAATAGGGGCCTGTGATATTCGAAAATATATAGCCGCACAGGAAGCATGTGAAAGATTAATTAATTCAGATGATCAGTAAATAATGGAAGACTTGGAAATAGGGAGAGAGGAGAATAATACCCGGGCGTTTTCATGGAGGAAAGTAGGAGAGTGAACGCAGAAGTGGACTAATAGGACATCCATTGTTGTTGTATGAGCAGGGAACTTACGTCAGAATCCAGAGAGTATATAGTCACGGCAGTTGACAGCAATAACTTTCTCGGAGAAAGCATAATATGAGGGAGTGTGGCGGAGGATTGAACCAACGTCCAGACCTGAGAGACCAACCTGTGAGTGTTTTGGCTTCACAAGTTAGGGTCTCAGGGAACGGAAATCAGTTCAACGAGAGAGACTTTTTCTTCTTCTTGAGAAGAAGCAGTAGTAGTAGGAAGGCTCCTCCGATGATGGAAGGACTTATGATCTCGTGTTGAATAATGTTGAGATGTTGGTGGAGCAAATAACAGGCAGGCAAGTGGACGTGTAATGTACGGATGAGCGCAGGAGTAGAAGGTCTACTACTACAACTAAACTGCTAGTCACAACTTTTTCCCCAATTACAATTAGCCCAGAAGGAGAGAGCCAGAGCATACGTTAGGAGTAGAGGAGAGGTCTCCGGTCTAGTCTTCCTTGACTCATCCAGACAGACCATTATAATGAGGTACAAAAAATGACTATACACATTTATACAGAGACTCAGACAGAAAGTAGTTAACTTGAGTGATGCTCTGGTAGTCGTTTGATAATCTGAATTAAATTGATCGAAATGAGGTGATGGAGCGAGAGAGACAGAGAGAGAGAGAGAGACTCAGTCAGGGACAGCTTCGAACTTTATAATATTACTTTATGTAAGAGTATTTTCTCATTGCCATGCGAGTCGAGTACTACGCGGAGACCAAAACCGGGTGTCAATTTTATAAGACGGATTTGCTATTGCTTTATATTTTTATTCTCTTCAAGATGCAAAGAATATAAGTAAATAAGCAGGAGGAAAAGTCTTTTACTCGTTTTTAGATTTAGAATGAATTAGCAAGTAGAGTAACTCAAGCTCCTCTTTATCTTATTACTACTGACCTTATAGCCACACTGCCACTACTTCTTGCAAGGAAGAGCTTTAAATAATTTCTAAATCCTTTCAAACATATTACTCACGAGGACAAAGAGCTGTAGAGTTAAAGCATAGCTGATCAAATTAGTGTATCAATCATCATGCACAAAATTAAGCGACGAAATAATGTTAAAATAGGAGCATTGTCTAATTAGGTTAAAAATATAAATTGCTTGTATTTCTTATATTTGTATTTGTGTCTTGTATTTCTTGTGTTTGTATGTCTTAACCAAAATTGGTTTTAATACTACTAAAACTGTTGATCAAGAGTATTCAAATGTGCAGATTGTCTTTTTCTTTGTCACTTACTTTTTCAATCCACCTCGTTTTTTTGACTTCTTGCTTCATTATCTTTGGAAGTTTATTGTATGCATTAAAAACAAAACGCTATTAGACACTTGACAGATCCTTTCAATTTTTTCAAGATCAGCTTCAAAATACGTAGCAATACTATAACCCACACTCATCTAAATGTTTTTTGTTTCTGTAAAAATGAACTTTAACTTTTTAAGTACAAAACTGACTTACTGATAACTTTGAGGGTCCTCCGTAGAGCGTAATGTAATGCGCCAAAGACTGAGAGTATTTGAGCTTTATCAAGTTATCAATTTATTGATTTAGAGAACGATTCAGAACTCATTGACTTAGACCTATATTACAATTTTATTGAAGGCCAATCAAACGAATTTTTTAAGCTTTCTAATTTACATTTTTTTTAAATTACATACTTTTAGACAGAGTTAAAAATGTTTTAAACTGTGAGTGAAATACAATAATATGCAAAATATTATGTAGAATATCGTATTGAGAATAATAATCAACCCGTTTTTCGTATTGTGGGAGTAGAGCTTCTGGAAGTATTTAGTGCTGTACAATACCGTATAATCTACATAAGACGATGTTGAAAGGATTAAGAACACACTCTGCTACCTCACCAACTAAAAGGAGAATTACTGAACTAACAACAACAACATATTGGGTTTAGCTACATAAAGTGGAAATCATCACATTATACGGACAATAATGATATGATGACAGCTCCAGCCCGAAAAGTTTTGAAAAAGAGACGATAGTACTTATATTATTATTGTTATCTGGTGTGACTACGTGACTAGGAAGAGACAGCTTGGGTAGGCTGGTCTTTACATTTCCTCTTAAGATTACAGACAACTCTCACTATCGCGAAAGAGTGACTCGTTCTTCATAAACTCAACCCTTCCTTTCATCTCTACATGACGATCCCCTCTTGTTCTGTAAACCTGTGACTTCAATCTATATCCTTCCGAAAAAAATATGTACTTCAAAATATAAATGTACGACGCTTATTCATTTTTAAATGAAAAGAAGTCTCGAAAAAGCATCATATATAAGATTGACAATCGAAGTAGTAGTAGTACTAATTTTAATTCCGCGATGAGAGCTACATTACTAGGCATAGGCAGGAAGGTATGTCTGTCAAAAATTAAACGACGACAAACCAAATGCATATTGGAATTGTAGGGATGTAAAGGGGTTCATTTCAAAATTACACATCTCCTTCTCCATAAAAAGGCAGGCCTTATAATATAAGGAACACACACTGGGTTCCTACCAACAGAATTTTTATCCAATCGGTGAAGCTGTTCGTAAAAATAAGGGATACTTATTATTATTGTACCCTTTGCCCTTTACTATGTAACAACAATGTTATTGCTCTCTGCTTCTAGATGGCTTTCCGTTCATTCTAGGGTTAATTAAGTCTACATTTTACATCGTACATACATCACCACACAATTGGTTCATCCAGAAAGAATGCAGGGCGAGGTGTTATGCATTAATTTCACGAGAGTAGAATATTTTAGGGTAAAATAAGACAATACTTCACTAAAGCTGTGTGGGTAAGAAAGTTTGATGCAATAAAAATTTGAAGAAATATAGTCTCTGCAAGATTTCATGGTTTGAGAGATGCCGTCTTGTATAGTTTGTTTAAATGCAATACAAAAGATACTTTGAAAGGCTACGGCTAGTGCTAAAAGAAGATAGTGAGATGTTACATAATGGGCATTGTAAAGCAGAGTACAAAATCGTGTCCAGCTTTGAGCCAAGTACACGGGCCAAAATAATAAGAAACGACGACACTACACGATGCGTACGTGAAGACAGTAGACGGGGATTTTACGAGAGAGGATTTTGCAGTATTTTTGATCTACCCTGTTCATATATGTAAGTATTATTTGCAAGCATATGCTGAGATGTATATGTGAGAGATGATGGAATACGCCAAAGGGTTGAGAATACAGTCTAACGGTCAAACTTGTGTTGGATCTTGAGAGAAGTCTTAGAAAGCGAGAGATAGATGAGTTTTGGTGTTCGTAATGCTCAAGGATTATTAAGATGAGATGGAGGGAACAAAACAACTCTTCTTCTTATTTGCTGTTCTCTACTCGTCCGTTGACTATTTTTTGACGCAAAATTAGTTCTCTTTCTTTTACCGAGATGTTTATTTTGGAGGTGATCTCGGATCCTCAAGCAGAACAAAGTAATAATATGCAGGGCAAGTGGTTGCGTGCAGTATTAAATTATCCAATGAGTTCCAATGTATTATAAGGTATTTTTCGAGACTGCTATATAGTCCGCTGGTAAAATATAAAGGGATTGTTCCCCAGTGGTGTCATTAATTCATTCATAGAGAGCTAATATAACAAGATCGTCGTCGTCGCTTTTTCTAGTCATCCGCTCGACTCATCATCATCATCATTCCATCATTCGGGAAATCCGATCTTGATCATATCACTCTTGTAAAGAGGTGTGTGTGTCCAGAGATCCTACTCCTCTGTGAGTTATTATTCCATTAAGCCTCTCTTATTAAGCAGTTCACAGTCTCGCCTTTGCTGCAAAGGTGGTGGCTGGCAAGTGTTGGCGGTGGTGGCATTAGATTGCATTATTATATTATGTAGCTTCTCTCTCTCTCTCTGATTTGGAGCTTTTTGGATCCGGGTCCGTCCGTTTTGCTGTGTCTCATTATTATCTCCCTTTCCTCGCCTTTTTGTTACGAGAATGTGAAAACCTTATTATGATCTCTGCCTACGGGTGGACTTTTTTACACCTCAAATGTATCTTGCTTTCAGTGAAACGCTTTATGAATTATATATACGTGGTCGTACATATAGATATGTATATATACTCTATGTACCACACCATTTCTCCGGTTAATTAATAATGTCAATCTTGTTATTATTTGCCACATGCTGCATCGTATAAGTGAATAAATCACTTACAAGCACTTATAACTCGGGTGATTTAATTCGTGCACGTATTGTTACATTCTCAATCTCATTTGTTTCATTCGTATTGAATATTGAAGACCTATACATGGCTTAAAATAAAACTGTTATTCATAAATAAAACCAACATGCGGAATAGTTTTTTATTTATTAAAACACTCAATCAGACACCACAACAGTGATACACTAGTTTTATCACTCAAAATCGCTTTGAGAATCTCCTCATTCCAAGATTAGAATGAATAGATATTCATCATCACTCAATAATGCATCGAAAATATACATTCTTATTTGCGTGCAGTTATTATTTGTACTCCAAATTAAGTATCAGTTTCCTATATAACTTTCTCGAGCTTTCCTCCTAAAAATCAGTTTATTAAGAAGCAAAAAACACTACGATTCTCTTGCATAATTAGTACATCAGTTACTTTTTGTGCGCACATGTTACAACATTAAAAACGGTCTAATGTATTAAGAGCTAGTTGTAGAGTGGTGGTAGTACTTTTGCCAGAAAACGGGATGAAAATATTTAAAACTTCTACCTGAGTGGCAACGCGAGTATGCTGTATAAGTTATAATGACTACAGGAAAGAAGGTGGCGTAGTTTGACAAAGACAAAGTGTCAGATCTGTTTTTTAGATTAAGAACTGCTAATGCTAATGATGATTACTCTTTCCTCTGGAAGGTCAAGTGCAAATATTACTCCTTATATTACAAACTCTGAAAAAGTTGTGTAGCAATGGTATTATGTGTATCTCCATATGAATCGCTTTAGAAAATGTAAGTGTTGTTGTAACTAACTACTTATTAGATACTGAACAAAACTAAAACCATGATTTTTATGCTTGGATTGGATAATAATGATGAGACAAACGCGTTATTGTCAAGTTTCTCTCTGTTTCAAGAAAATAGTTTAATATTGTTTTTATAGTGTCTTAACAAGAATCATTTTAAAGAATAATATGTTCATATAAGTCTAAATGGAGATATGTTTCAAATGTTTAACTCTACAGACTGACGACTTGTGACGCTCCCTGAGAAAGTTAGCAAGTTGTACAGTTTCGCCAGGTATGATGTTGTTCTCAACTATACAACCCACTACCTCACACCGAGACCGTCCTACACACTTTTCCTTCAAATTACACTCATCATGATATGTACAGAGGACCGACACTCGCGTATTAATATGCATGCACATATAATAACACAACAGAGGAATTGAAAAATTGGGGAAAATTCTGACAAGGGAAAGCAAGAAATAACAGATGGCCTATACATAAAATTTGCTTCGCGAAAAGTTCGAAGTAGTTTTTGCTGTATTTAACCCAACAAACGAGGTGTGAACCAAAAAGCAACGTACAAAATGCTTGTAATAAGAAAAAAACAAAAAACGAGGGATGTAGTAAAAGATAATGAGTCATCATCATCACCGAAGAGCGATTGAGAGCATATCGTTTTTATATGAGATAGTCATCAATTGTCTGAATCATGAAGACGACGACGACGACGACGATTTAGAGAGAGAATAATCTTAATCACATAAACGATCACATACAAAATGAGTAAATATGTTAATTACACGATTAGTAGTTTACATAACAAACCTTCATCATCATCTCTGAGTTCTAAGAGATAGATTTCCCCACCAAAGTTTACATGATCGACATTGTCGGCTTACTCTCAATTTACGACGAGACTAACTTACGACGAGACGAATTACAATCAATTCTATTTTGCTCTGTTAATCTTATAATTGGTTAAACGAGATATATATTGGGTCGCGAGTGAAGCCGTGGATTCTGAGTGCTTCGCTTATTCTCTCTGATGTGAGTAACTTTTCAACGTAGACCCGTCGTACCTAACTTGTGAGGATACAAAACAAACACAAGTTCGGTTCTACGGGTTTGTGTTAAAAGTTAATTACAATTAGCTCTCTGCACACACATCATCATCATCATTCTCTCTCATTTCATCACCTTTGAATATGATCCATCTTATGCCCATTGCCCAAATGAGTGTGTAAGATGAATCTAATTACCGATGCCCAAGCCTCATCGTCAGGATAAGCAGGTAGACTAAATGAAATGGTATATGGGAATGTACATGAAGAAGGCACGTGCCAGGAGTCCGAGGAAGGAAGGAAAGGGTTCAATCCCTCAAGAAGTACCTGCGGAGCAAAAAAGACAAAAAATAAGATTAGTATACCTATGTAAACTTCTTCACAACCCTTCATCGGGTGTGTATATAGTAATAATGACTTAATGCTGTTAAGATGAAAGGCAACCCTTCATTATGTTCCCTAAACGCCTAATCCTTACTCTTGTACACCGTTATCAACAAAACCACCTCACACGTGTATTCTTAATTCTTATTTGTTCGCGTAATGCAACTCTTCCGACAAACAATCTGAGACTCGTAGTTACACTGTCACGATTTGCTTTAAGAAGATGCTTCTTCATACGCATTATGCAATATTTGTATTCTATTGGGAAATATGAAACTAGTTCACACTAATTTTGAATTCAGCAGTAAATCAAATCTTTCAAGAGTGAATAAGAAGTAGCACCGGGCCAGAATGTCAAAGTTCCATTCATATTCAACAACGGTTAATCCTTTGGAATTATTCAGATATCCTATTTCCTCGATATTCAAATACTACGAGGAAATGAGACATATTTCATGCAGAGAAAGACTTAAAATTCTGAATGGAGTAGTGCGCTATGTAAGTGCAGTAAAGGGTACAAATCAATTGGAAATCAATGCATGCCTCTCTGTGTCAATAATGAAGATTGTATGCGTATATATGTGACCTCAGTCTCTGGTCCCTTCAACTGCACGTGTGTCAAATGAAAGGGGTTTTGCTTGTATCACAAAAAAATAGCTGATTTGATTGTCCCACATATACTTTTACATATTGGACTAAACCAAATCAATAGGATTGACATCACTCGACTACACTGTCCCTTGAAAGGGGTACGTGCCAAAGACGTACAAAAAACTGAATCTGACCCCTTTTTACAGCAGTGGGAAATCGGTGGACAGTTTTTTATCGTTGTTCTAGGTCTATTAGGGGTTCTCAATCGATTAGAAAATAACCAATCGTTCGGTATGAGCTACACACGAGAGGCACCCTTGAAGGTGCATACGTGAATGTGTTAATACGTAACACTTTTATGATGAAGTTTCTCTCTGTATTCTCCTTACTGGTGAGGCCCTGTGTTCCTTCATCGTGCGATTCAAAGGCAGCCAGCAGCAGTCGAACTGCAGGCTACTTTCATTTTCAATTTACACACTCAATTCAAGCATAAAGGTTCTTCTTAAAAAGGTCCGACAAAAAGGGTTTTCAAAATAAAAAAGGAGTTCAGACCGAAAGGATTCAAGAGAAACCAAAATCCAAAACCAGCAGCAGCTTGCTATCACAACTCAGGTCAATTTATGATTTGGATTTAAAACTGAAACTTTCCTCTCATGGTACGGCAACGGGTAAAAAATTCACAATGCACTGAAGGCTGAGAACATTGCAGATGCTCTGAAGATATTCCATTTATAAAAAGTGATTCTAATCTACCTTTCTTTGGTAAAGAGTGGAACAATTATTATTATTTCGTCCACGGAGAGATGAACGGAGTAGCGAGGAAGAAATGTGATCCTATTAAAGCATACGCTTTTCTAAATTTAGGAAAAAGCTTTATCTATCCATCTAATCTACCTCAAGAATAAGAAAGAATTAAATCGAAAGGATGTAAAGATGAAGAAATCGGAGAGGGGAGCAGATGGGCACTGCGAGATCTAATATCTTTTTATAGCTCGCTGGACATTGTTAAATGCCCTCCACAAGGGTTTACGTCTCATTGCACTACAAATATGACATCGTAGTAACACCCACCCAACTATCAGCAGCACATCACTGGAAAATGGGTTCTTGTCAATTCTCCAAAGAAAACCCTTGCGTATCATATCACCCTACCAAAGGTGACACTTCTTCTTCGGACTTTTAATGGGCTTCATGGCTCATTTGACTTTTAAAGGATTCTAACCATCGTCCATCACAAACCTAAGTCTAAGTGAGAGCTTGCTTTCTTTTGTGCTTCTTCCGAATTCTCAATAGCAAACTTTGAAAGAAGCTACGACACTAAATAAGAAGGTGCACTGAGATTAAGGAATTTCAAACGTAAGATGAAATCCAAACCTCCTGGAAAATGTCACGACGTGTGTGTGACCACAAATAAAGAAACACGATCAAACACTACCAACCACCATGCTAAATTAAATCTTCGTATGACTTGACTAGAGCAAACTAACTTTTTAAAACTCACAGAGCAGAATACAAAATATACGGAGTAGAACTTTAAAAGTAAAAAGATTAGCAGGAAGGAGACGAAGTCACGTTAGATGTTCGGAGTTCAAATTGAGACTGATCAACTAAAAGTAGACGAAGTACCCACGCGGAGTTCAGAGACACATCTTCTAACTACCTATATACCCTACAAGACTGCTGTCTAATAGTTTGCAAGATAAACACTCGAGACTTTTGAAAGACCAGGTTCCTATATGTGTTTAAAAAAACTGGGGTGAGACAGAGATGTTTTCTTACGGATCATTTATGTTATTTTCTTTCTAAGGTACTTTTCATAAATGTCCATGAAGTCTCTGTATGGCACTTCTTCTTTCTGTAAGTTCTTTTTCCTTCCTTCCTGTTCCGCGTTTACTTCATAAAAATATTCTCCATTCAAATCAGAAATATGTAATGGCCCTTAATCATTTGATAGTGATGAATCGTTCTTTCTCCTAATTTGTGTGAAAAAAACATAACATAAAATTGTCCAAAGGAAAATATTCTTTCCTTCAAAAGTTCACACGCTCTTGTGAAGAAACATTTTTAGCAATAAAGAAGACTTGTAATCTATTTTTGGTAAGATATATTCATACACGTATCCAAGAATAGTAAAAATACGGATGAGGGAACCTTTTCAACGAAGAACAAGGAGGATCAAAGAAGTGATTGAGTTTTTTAAGGATCTGGTGTGTTCCCTGATCTAGCACCTGCTTTTTTAACCACGAGAAAAACTTTCGGGACAGATTAAAAGAGATGATTCGATCCGATGCTTAAAAAAGAAGGAACAGGAGAGAGAGTAGACGGGAATAGGGATCGTATATGAGAAGTAGCAGTGCGACTAGGAAGGGTGTCCCTTAAAAGGGCCTCCTCATCACTTCAATCGTTACTTTGGATAAAATTAGATTTTTTAACATTCTCTCACTGATCGTCTCAGGTAGGGGATCCAGGATTCCCACGATTTCCTTAAAAAACTCAGCTTCAGTGTATACAAATATCCGTGTTTTTTATTTCATTTCCCCAATTTATAAATACATAGAACGTAATCTTATAAATACATCTTTACTATGTACTTCTGTTTTGTCACACTTAAAAAATGAATTTTCCTGTATAATAAATCACATTGAGATTTATTCCAGACTTGAGTAAAAATTGCCTTTGAGATCCTGGGAAAGTTTTAGTGCAGAATTCTTACAAGCAGTCCTCTTTCGTATGAAACAC
>Ga0194135_10001167_pt1 | contig 15459 bp, 12 predicted proteins | sample LitLau_LLRF_2013_FD_134024 | JGI IMG/M metagenome (GOLD analysis project Ga0194135, IMG submission 134024) | Freshwater sediment microbial communities in response to fracking from North America - Little Laurel Run_MetaG_LLRF_2013 (version 2) | ecosystem: Environmental > Aquatic > Freshwater >...
CCCCTGGCCCGATATTGCTGGTAACTATCAGACAAACTTTTTTAACTTGCTTATTTATAAAGACTTTTTTTCAAATAAGATGAATATTAATTATCTTGTTCTTAGTCTTTATTGGAGGCCTTATAGTACTATTTGTGTATATTGTTAGATTAGTCCCTAATACCACAAATCTTCTTTATAAACCAATTATTTTTATAATACCTTTGGTTATTTTTAGAGGGCTAATAATTAAGCTTGCCAATTTTAATGCCCCCCTAATAAATATAAGATGAACACATTATTACCCAATTATTCTAAAAGCTTACTCTATAAGAAACCCTTATTTAATTTTACTGGTAGTCACATATCTACTTTTAGCATTACTAGTAATTGCTTTTATTATTTTAAAAAAAAGAGGCCCTTTACGTAGAACTTCTTCTTATGGGTCAAATAACTAAAAATATTATTTAAATAAACATCATATTTTAATGCTAGTCCGTAAGTCAAACCCACTAATTAAAATCTTTAATAATGCTTTAGTAGATCTCCCAACTCCTATTAATATTTCATTTTGATGAAATATAGGGTCCTTATTAGGAGTTTGTCTTATAACCCAAATTTTAACAGGAATTTTCTTAAGTATACATTATGCAAACAACATTGACCTTGCATTTAATAGAATTGTCCATATTATTCGGGATGTAAATAATGGGTGGGTCCTTCAAACTTTACACACAAACGGAGCATCTTTGTTCTTCATTTGTTTATACTTACATGTCGGGCGGGGTATATACTACGGATCTTATACTCTTCACCAAACATGAAATGTAGGCATTATAATACTGTTTCTCACTATAGGAGCGGCTTTTATAGGATATGTCCTCCCATGAGGACAAATATCATTTTGGGGGGCAACAGTTATTACTAATCTTTTATCTGCAGTACCTTATTTGGGAACTATTTTGGTCCAATGAATTTGAGGGGGGTTTGCTGTTGATAGCGCCACCTTAAGACGATTTTTTAGATTTCATTTTATTATTCCATTTATTATTCTTGGAGCTTTAGGTATTCATCTTTTGTTTCTTCACCAAACTGGTTCAAATAATCCATTAGGGTTGAACTCAAATTTTAATAAAATTAGATTCCACCCTTTTTACACATTTAAAGATATCCTCGGGGCAACATTAATGTTCTTAATACTTACCCTTATTTGCTTGACCTGCCCTTACCTATTAGGAGACGTTGAAAATTTTATCCCAGCAAACCCTTTAGTCACCCCTCCTCACATTCAGCCTGAGTGATATTTTTTATTCGCTTATGCAATCCTTCGCTCTATTCCTAATAAATTGGGGGGTGTAGTGTGCTTAGTCCTATCAATTTTAATTTTAGTAATTCTCCCAATCACTCAAGCTAATATAATTAAAAGAAATAAAAATCTCATTATAACCCAAACCCTCTTCTGAGGCTACGTAGTTACTACTTTACTTTTAACCTGAATCGGAGCTCGTCCGGTAGAAGACCCCTTTATCCTTACTGGACAAATTTTAACTATTATTTATTTTTTATATTTTATTTTTAACCCCGTATTTATTAATCATATTATCAAGTATATTAAATAATTATTTAGCTTAATCAAGCAAGTATCTTGAAAATACTAGATAAAGAATAACATCTTTAATAATTTCAACTTTCAAAATTTCGAATTTCCCCCCCTTACTAAAACACTATTAATTCATGGGTCTTACTAAAATTCTGACACAAGTTTAAATTAGTGCACAATAGAGATGACAGATAAAACACTAAGACAAATTACGAGCATCAGCCCCCCTAATGCTAGAGGTAAAAAACTCTTTCAAGCTAACATTATCAATAAATCATACCGCATGCGGGGGTAGCTTCCTCGAACTCAAATAAATACAAATACAAATATTAATCCTAATAAATTAAATAGTAATAAATTTTTAAGCCCCCCTAAAAATAATAATACAGTTATGTAACTTATAAAAATAATACTTCCGTATTCAGCTAAGAAAAGAATAGCAAACCCCCCTCCACCGTATTCAATATTAAACCCTGAAACTAACTCTGACTCTCCTTCAGCAAAATCAAAAGGAGTTCGGTTAGTCTCAGCTAATCTCGAAACTAACCACATAATAAAAAATGGCCCAACTAAAAAACAAGCCCATCTATAATCTTGGTTTAGGGAGTAATATTTCAAATCAAACCCTCAAATTAATGTCACAACCCCTAAAAACACAAAAACTAAAGAAACTTCATAAGAAATTGATTGGGCTACTCCACGTATAGCCCCTAATATTGCATAATTAGAGTTAGAGCCTCACCCTCTTCCGAATAATCTATACACCCCTAATGCTATACAACAAAAAACTAGGAGCCCCCCTAAAGCAAGTCTAATGTTATTAGAATTTGTAGGTATGATTATTCAAGAATACAACACTATTAAAAATATAGTTACAGGAGAAGCATAGTATACCAAAAGATTTGTATGAAAAGGAAATGTCTGCTCCTTCACAAACAACTTAATAGCATCTGAAAAAGATTGTAACACACCTATAGCCCCTACTTTATTAGGCCCTTTACGTAGCTGGATATACCCTAATACCTTTCGTTCAAGTAACACTACAAAAGCTACACATACTAATACTCCAACTACTATTAATAAATAACTAAAAAAAACTCTTAAATTTTTGATGATTAAATTCAGAAAACCCTAAACCTGTATTAAATGAACCTAAATTCTTTCTACAATCCTAAATCATAAGCACTAATCTGCCAATTTAACTAAAATATTCAAAATCTTTGGTCCTTTCGTACTAAAAGATTTTTTTAAACCTAAAGATAGAAACCAACCTGGCTCACGCCGGTTTGAACTCAAATCATGTAAGATTTTAAAGGTTGAACAAACCTCCTTTACAAAATCTTGCTCCTGTAAGGCATCTTAATTCAACATCGAGGTCGTAATCTAAACTATCGATAAGTACTCTTTAGTTTAATTACGCTGTTATCCCTAAGGTAACTTTTTCTGTCTTTAAAAAACTAGTTCATTGATTTCTTATGTTTTTCTTAAAGAAGAAGTTATTTATATTCTTCCATTGCCCCAATCAAATTTTAAATAAACAAAAAATACGCCTCTACTTCAATCATGCTTACCTAAAATAAAGATCTATAGGGTCTTATCGTCTTTTAGGAGCTTTTAAGTATTTTCACTTAAATTCAAAATTCAAAAGAATTATATTAATAAAATACTTTTCAATGCAACCATTCATTCTATCCTCTAATTAAGAGGCTAATGATTATGCTACCTTAGCACAGTCAAAATACTGCGGCCCTTTATTTTCACAGTGGGCAGGTCATACTTTTTAAAATCCTCGAAAAGAAATGTTTTTGATAAACAGATTAAAAAATTATTGTAAAATTCATTAAAACAATATCTTTGCTATAAACTTTATTAAACCTATTTTTTACTAATTCTAACAATGTATATTTTTATTCAACATAATTAAAAATTACAATTTACATTCTAGAAATTTTTATTAAATCAAGCACACAATTAAAAGAAAGTATAACCTTTAAATAATTAGCTATTTTTAAGCCTATTAATCTACCCTAAACTTTTAATTTTACTACCTATTAATCTAAGAGATAGCCCCTTAAACTTAATCCTCCGAATAATTCAAATAAAAAATTATTCTAAACCTATTCAAAGGATTAAAATAATTATTGATATGTAACCAGATACCATAACAACCGTAAACATTTCACTTCTAACTTATATTATATTTATTTGTCCAACAATAATATTATAAATAAATTAACTCTTGCTACTTCGGGAAAATATTAATCATAAAATTATTATTAAACCCTTATACAAAAGGTAAAAATTTTATCCACATAAACATATTTGTACTTCACAGTATTGATCATTCATTATTTCTATTTATTACTTTAATAATAAAAACTTTACTAATAATAATATTCCTTCTATCACAACATCATACACAGTACAAAATTTTTCAATGTAAAAGAAATGTTTAAATCAAACTCTATTATGTTTCTATCAAGACCCCCCTTCCAGCAGGCCTACTTTGTTACGACTTATCTCAAATAAACAAAAAATGAGAGCGACGGGCGATGTGTGCATATTCTAGAACTTATATCAAACTTAAAAATTCTCAAAAGTTTTACTTATTAAATCCTTATTTTTAAAATCTTTAAAATTTTATTTCCTTTATTTTAAATAATTGTAACCCATTAGATCGATTTAATACACTGCACCTTGATTTGTCATCAATTTACTAAAATACAAATTAACCTTTATCAGATTAACTTTTATGACAACGATATACAAGTTTTTAAAATCGTAAAGTATATAGTGGGCTATCTATTATTCGACAGGTTCCTCTAAAATGTAAAAATACCGCCAATTTCTTTAAGTTTAAAATAATTTACTACTCAAGCATTTTCTTCCACTAAACTAACTGGGTATCTAATCCAGGTTGACTATTTAGCTTTATTAAATCAATAAAATACAATAACAAAATACCGCTAATTTTACCAAAACTTTACCTTACTAATTTATTTCTCTTTCAAAATTTAATTTTCGCTAAACCTAATTCATTTAACTATGTGTATAACCGCGAAGGCTGGCACACATTTATTCAAATATTTTTAAACATCTATACCTAACCAAGTAGTATAATATTAAATACTGCACAAAATACTTCGTATTTTTAAACATATAAAAATTTTATCCTACAAATTCTAAAGTTAGAATAAAACTTTTATGTGTAAGTTATAAGTGATTATTTAACTCTTTTTTTTTCAAATTTAAAGAGTTAAATAATTATATAAAAGTTTAATACTTATATAAAGAACATTTTTAACAATATTACATAATGTGTTTCTGTTACAATTAAAGTAGACCTATTTTATAATATATATATAATAGATGTCTTAAAATTTTTTTTTTTTAAATACTATTTTACTACAATGTATTTATATATATATATATATTAATTATTATAAAATGAATCGCTATTGTGATGATACATCTTATATATTATATACTATGTTTATATTAAAATTAAACATATATTTTCCTTTTCAACAAATATAATTTACATTTAGTAATCCTCTAAACTTTACACAGAAAATATAAATAAAGTGCCTGAATTTAAAGGATTACTCTGATGGAGTAAATTATACAACTTAAAATTGTCTCTATTATTTTACAATTAGTAAATCAACTTACCTCCTTTAACTCCAAAAATTAAAGTGCCTTAACACCAAATTATAATCATTCTTTATATAAAAAGATAAGCTAATAAAGCTACCGGGTTCATACCCCGTTTATAGGAGTTCAAGCCTTCCTTCTTTTTAATTTTAATTAAATCTAAACACTTGGTTTTTATCCCCATAATCATTTTTGGGACGATACTAACTTTTTCCTCCTCCTCCTGAATTTCAGCATGACTAGGTTTGGAAATCAATTTAATAGGAATCGCCCCCCTTCTTATTAATAAGATAACATACCAATCTACTGAAGCTTCTATCAAATATTTCTTAACTCAGGCAGTTGCTTCCGTGTTTATAATTTTTATTGTTATCTTTATAAATAGAATAACATTGTCTTCATCTCTTAGCATACCCACCCTTGTAACTGCAGCCCTCCTATTAAAAGCTGGAGTAGCCCCCCTCCACTTTTGATACCCGCAAGTTATAATATGCTCAGAATGATTACAATGCTTAATTCTTTTAACATGGCAAAAGATCGGCCCTTTTATCCTTCTGTCTTTTTTAAACTCTTTTATCTTATTATTAGCAGTGGCATTTTCTTGCTTTGTTGGAGCTTTAGGAGCTATTAATCAATTAAATTTTAAAAATATCCTAGTTTATTCTTCTATTGCTCATTCTGCATGAATAATCATATTAATTTACTCCAATGAAGCTATATGATGAGTTTATCTACTAATTTACTCTTTCCTCAATATAACTTTAATCTTTTTATTTATAATTTTAAATTCTAATAGTATGAAAGAAGTATTTTCTAATAATATCTCTTTTATATTTAAGTTTATTTTTTTAGTTAATTCTCTTTCTATAGCAGGATTCCCACCTTTTCTTGGGTTTTTTACTAAGTTAATAACTATTTCTTCATTAATTAAAACTTTTACCTTTTCTTTAGTTGTAGTATTGCCTTTACTTATCAGATCCTCATTTATTAGATTTTATTTTTATTTTCGAGTGCTTTACACTGCACTATTTGTCTTAAATGTTACTTCCCCAGTCATAATAATTTTACAAATTCATACAAACAAATTCAGCCCTTTTATTGCCCTAGCTTTAATTTCCATTATTGGAAATTTAATAGCCCCTATTATTATTTGAGTTTGGTAATTTTAACAATCTAGTATTGTTTTAAGTTAATCAAACTCTAAGCCTTCAAAGCTTAAATTAGAAGTCTTAATTTTCTAAACTTTGTGAGTTTAAATGCAACTATTTTTAAGAATTTTGTCCTTTATAGAAACATACAACCAATATGTATATCTTAAAACTTGCAATTTTAAATTTTAAGCTAAACTAGCTTCTTATGTTGATAAAAAAGAATTGTCTTATACTTAAATTTACAGTTTAATGCTTAAATTTCAGCCATTTTATCTATTCGATGAATATTTTCAACTAACCACAAAGATATTGGAACATTATATTTTATATTCGGTGCTTGAGCTTCTTTTGTAGGGACAAGTTTAAGAGTACTTATTCGCCTTGAATTAGGACAACCTGGCAGTTTTATTGGGGATGATCAAACATATAATGTTATAGTCACTGCCCATGCTTTTATTATAATTTTTTTTATAGTTATGCCCATTATAATCGGGGGGTTTGGTAATTGATTAGTTCCACTAATAATTGGTGCCCCAGATATGGCTTTCCCACGAATAAACAATATAAGATTTTGATTGCTCCCCCCATCATTAACTCTTCTTTTAGTGGGAGGGCTACTGGAAAGCGGGGCCGGGACAGGATGAACTGTTTACCCCCCTTTATCTTCTAATCTAGCCCACGCTGGAGGCTCAGTAGATATTTCTATTTTCAGCCTTCATCTTGCAGGGGCGTCCTCTATTTTAGGGGCTGTTAATTTTATCACAACTATTATTAACATACGTTCTTTTGGTATAACATGAGATCAAATTCCTTTATTTGTTTGGTCCGTTTTCTTAACAGCCATTCTTCTTTTACTTTCATTGCCTGTTTTAGCGGGGGCTATTACAATACTTCTCACAGATCGTAATCTTAATACATCTTTTTTCGACCCCGCCGGCGGGGGAGACCCGATTCTTTATCAACATTTATTTTGATTCTTCGGCCACCCCGAAGTATATATTTTAATTCTCCCAGGATTTGGAATAATCTCTCATATTATTACTTTCGAAAGAGGTAAAAAACAAACATTCGGCCAATTAGGTATAATTTATGCTATAACAGCAATCGGAGTTTTAGGGTTTATTGTCTGAGCCCATCACATATTTACGGTAGGAATAGATGTAGACACCCGAGCTTATTTTACAACTGCAACAATAATTATCGCAATCCCAACAGGAGTAAAAATTTTTAGATGAATTGCCACAATTCAAAGTTCAAATTTAACCTCTACACCTACTTTAATATGAGCTTTAGGTTTTATCTTTTTATTCTCAATAGGAGGGTTAACTGGGATTGTTTTAGCCAATTCTTCAATTGATATTATTCTTCACGACACATATTATGTAGTTGCTCATTTCCATTATGTTTTATCAATAGGAGCAGTTTTTGCCATTATAGGAGGAGTTATCCATTGATTCCCTTTATTCACAGGTGTAAATTTAAACCCGACATGATTAAAAAGTCAATTTAGTTTAATATTCATCGGGGTAAATATAACATTTTTCCCTCAACATTTTCTAGGATTAAACGGAATACCCCGCCGATACTCAGATTACCCAGATGCTTATTCTTTATGAAATGGAGTTTCTTCCACAGGAAGATATATTTCACTAATTGCCATAATTATGTTCACATATATCATTTGAGAAGCCTTAAGCTCTAAACGAAGAATTATAAGCAATTATTTTAATAACCCTAATATTGAATGATCATTAGACACCCCTCCTTCTTCCCATACATACACAGAATTAACTTTAATCCACTATTAATTAAATAATTGTTTATACCTCCTTCAACAATATTAATAATTTATTATGGCAGAATAATGCGCTGAATTTAAGCTTCATCTATGAAATACTTATTTCTTTTAAAAATTCCTACTTTCAGCGCACTTAGATTTCAAAATGCTAACGCCCCTTTGATAGAAGAACTTATTTTTTTCCATGACCATATTATAACAGCTTTAATTATAATTACTGTAATTGTCTCTTATAATATAATTTCTATTATTACTAACCTAAATATTGATAAAACTTCTACAGAGTCCCAATCATTAGAAATATTTTGAACTGTAGCACCTACTTTAGTGTTAATTTTTATTGGAATTCCATCAATTCGGATTCTTTATATATTAGATGAAGTATACTCCCCCCTCATATCTATTAAAATCAACGGCCATCAATGATATTGATCTTATGAATTCACTAATTTTCAAAATATCGAATTTGACTCTTTTATGTTAAGACAACAAACAAATCAAACTAATATAATTCGTCTGTTAGACGTAGACACCCGTTTAATTATCCCATTTAACACTCAAATTCGGTGTCTCTTAACGGCCGCAGATGTTCTTCATGCCTGAACTATTCCAAGATTAGGTGTAAAAGCAGATGCTATCCCAGGGCGCCTAAATCAAATAAACTTCATAGTAAATCGCCCAGGGCTATATCTCGGGCAATGCTCAGAGATTTGTGGGGCTAACCATAGTTTTATGCCCATCATAATTGAAGCAATCAGCCCAGAAGCTTTTATTAAATGAACTAAAACACAATAATATAAATATATTTATTTCATTAAATGGCTGAAAGTAAGCAATGGTCTCTTAAACCATTCAATAATACCGTAACTTGTATTTTTAATGAAAGAATTAATTTAATAAAAATGTAGGTATGTCGTTCCTAATTTACACTTTCCCCCGTATTCTTTTATTCCACAAATGTCTTCAATTAACTGAATCTTCTTATTAGGAGGCTCACTATTCTTTATTTTTTTAGTAATTATAAAGCTATCTTATCGCAAAACATATGAATTAACATTATTAAGAGAAACATCTCCCACCACTATAAGGGGATTTAAACAAGCAATTTGATTATGATAAGAAATTTATTTTCTAGCTTTGACCCTTGTGCGTCTTACATTATTTTTACAAATTGATTTAGTATAGGCTTGTGTTTCATTATTATCCCTTCAATTTATTGGGTAGTCAATAATCGTTTATCAATTTCATTAATAAAACTTATAATAACTATACACAAAGATTTTAAAACATTATTAGGTGAAACATCCCGAGGGCTAACTTTGGTTTTTATTAGAGTTTTGCTTTTCATCATTTTTAATAATTTTTTAGGGCTTTTCCCTTATATTTTTACAAGTACTAGACATTTAGTTGTAAGTCTAGCACTAGCACTTCCTCTTTGGCTTAGATTTATATTATATGGATGATGAAACAACACCAACCACATATTTGCCCATTTAGTGCCTTTAAGTACCCCTCCGGTTCTTATACCATTTATGGTTTTAATTGAAACAATTAGTAATTTAATTCGACCAGGAACTTTAACAGTTCGTTTAACTGCCAATATAATCGCAGGGCATTTACTATTAACCTTACTAAGTACACAAACCACTTATTCTTCTAATACTTTAATTTTTTTAACGCTCTTATCAATTCAAGTCGCTTTACTTCTTTTAGAAGCTGCTGTCGCATTTATTCAAGCATATGTATTCAGAGTTCTTACTACTTTGTATTCAAGAGAAGTATAACTAATTATAATTAATTTATAAATGATAGTTAAAAGTAACCATTCTTTCCACTTAGTAGATATTAGCCCATGGCCGTTATTCGCGTCTGTATCAACTTTTATTATAGTAGTTGGGTTAACAAAATGATTCCACACATATACTTCATTATTATTATTATTAGGGATTATTGCGCTAATAATTACTTCTTATCAATGATGACGAGATATTTCACGTGAAGGAGCCTATCAAGGACTACACACCTTATTGGTCGTTTCTGGGTTACGGTGAGGAATAATTTTATTTATTGTTTCAGAAGTTTTATTCTTTTTTTCTTTTTTTTGGGCCTTCTTTCATAATAGCCTTTCCCCTAATTGAGATATTGGTATGATCTGACCACCTACTGGTGTCACACCTTTCAATCCTGCCCAGGTTCCTTTACTCAATACAATCATTCTTTTATCCTCAGGGGTAAGAGTGACCTGAGCTCATCACGCTATTATAGAAAGAAACCATTCTTGAGGAATTCAATCTCTTATAATAACAATTATTTTGGGGGGGTATTTTACCTTCCTACAGGGAGTGGAATATTTAGAAGCGTCTTTTTCAATTGCGGACTCAGCATATGGGGCTTCATTTTTTGTTACAACTGGGTTCCATGGGGCCCATGTAATTATTGGCACTACTTTTTTAGTGGTCTGCTTTTATCGACTACAAAATGGACAATTTTCAGGGGCCCATCATTTCGGGTTTGAAGCTGCAGCATGATATTGACATTTTGTTGATGTTGTTTGAATTCTTTTATATATCAACATATATTGATGAGGAAGATAACTCATAATAAAATATAATTACAATTATAATACTTTTAGTATATTAATATATTTAACTTCCAATTAAAAGCTTCTAACTCAAGAAAAGTATAATTCTTAAAATTTTGAGTTTATCCGGGTTTCTTCCGATCATGCTAATTTTTATTAATTCATTAGTCCATAAAAAATATTTATTAGAACGTGAAAAACTCAGTTCTTTCGAATGTGGATTTGACCCATTAAGAACCCCGCGTAACCCCTTCTCACTTAAATTTTATTTAATTGCTATTATATTTTTAATTTTTGATATCGAAATTACATTAATTTTGCCAATCCCCCCATCTATTCTTATCAGCCCACTTCACAGACTCCTATTAATTTCAAGTTATTTCACTTTGATTTTATTAGGAGGTTTATTCTATGAATGAAAAGAAGGGGCATTAAATTGAGTAATTTAAAATTAGAGAAGTAGTTAATTATAATATTTGGATTGCACCCAAAAGGTGCTGTCAAGCCTTCTTTAATAATAGGAAGCGAAGATTCGCCTTCAATTTCGGCTTGAATTTTGTTTAAAAACCTTATTAACTCATAAATATAATCTGAAACCTTATCCCCACCCAAGATGAATTTATACACATTTGGATGAATCTAAAATTTAGAAGCCCACTGTTAATGGCCTATAGGAGGTTACTTCCATTCAAAGAAAAAAGAGGTTCATATTAAAGCTGCTAACTTTTAATATAAGTGGTTAAACTCCATTTTATTTTCTCATTCATGACTTAAAAATTTCTTTTATAGTTTATGTAAAACATTACTTTTTCAACGTAAAGAATTTAGATTAAATTTAAGATATAATGATTGTTTAAGACCTTGGAGATTCCTTAGTATCTTCAATACTATGCTCTTATATGAGCTACTAAAACAGAATGCTAAAAAGACTATAATTAACAAAAATAGAATATAAGAATAAGATTTAAAATTTAAAAGGCTTCATTTATCAATTAAACTAGCCAAATCTATCAGGCTGTTACCGGCCCCTTGAGCTCCCACGGCTTCTAACCACCCTTGATCTATTTTATCCTGAAATTTTCTACCTGGTTTTAGTCTTATTTGGAAATTTATAGAACTCATAAAGTATATAAATCATATATGCCCTCTTAATCAAAATATACTTATATTTTTTTGGTAATTTTTTAAACCTTCTACAGGATTCATATTTATAGCCCCAAATAATCAAATAGCCCCTAATCTTATTATTAAGCTAAACACTATAAGTTTGATAAAATAAGGTAAACAGATAGCAATAGGGTTAATAAATAACCAAGTAAACAAAACTCCAATAATTGTAGAAATTATAAATAAAACGATTATAGGCATTAATAGGAAGGCCTCATAAATAATTATATTAAGCTTACTTTTTAATCCTCCTTTTAAATAAATATAAAAAACTAGACGTATAGAGTATATAAAAGTTATGAGAGTCCCCAATATTAATATAATATAAGTAAGCCAACCTATATACACTGATACATAAGTATCTAAAATTAAATCTTTCGAATAAAATCCAGCTAAAAAGGGAAACCCCGATAAAGATAAAGAACAGGCCACAAAACACACTCTAACAATAGGGTAGTTTAGAAATACTATTCTAACATTCCGAATATCCTGACAATCTTGTAATGAATGAATATAAGCCCCCGCACATAAGAAAAGAAGGGATTTAAATATAGCATGACTAATTAAATGAAAATAAGCTAATTCATAAAGACCTAGTGATAAAACAAATATTATTACCCCTAATTGGCTTAATGTAGACAGCGCGATAATTTTCTTTAAATCAAACTCAAAATTTGCCCCTAACCCGGATATAAACAAAGTTATAATTGCAACTAGCATTAAAATCAGGTTTACCCCAATTACATCTCTAAATCGAATAAGAAGATAAACCCCGGCAGTAACTAATGTAGAAGAATGAACCAAAGATGAAACTGGAGTAGGGGCAGCCATAGCCGCAGGGAGCCAAGCAGAAAACGGAATTTGGGCTCTTTTAGTTATAGATGCTAAAACTAACAGCATAATAATTCAACTAATATCATTTATTTTTAAATGAGGTATAATATTTAAAGTTAAAAAATCTCACCCACCTCTTCTAAATAACCAAGAAACACAAATTAAAATTGCAACATCCCCCACACGATTAGAAAGAACTGTAATTATACCAGCATTCGCTGATTTTACATTTTGATAATAGATTACTAACGCGTATGAAACTAACCCCAGCCCATCTCAACCTAAAAGAATACTAATTAAATTAGGACTTAAGATCATAAATATTATTGAAAGAACAAATAATCCCACTAATCAAATAAATCGTTGAATATTTTTATCCCCAAGTATATAAGATGTGGAATATATTAAAACTATTGAAGAAATTAAAGAGACCGCACTGACAAACACAAGACTTATTCAATCAAATAATACAACATAGATTATTTTCACCCCCAGAAAATAAAAAAATTCCCATTCGATAAATACTACTTTCATGTGTATATAAGCAACCGCCCCTATACTAAAAGTTATAATTCCTAAGATTAATAAACCTAGACTAAATACTAAAGATAATTTAGTGTAATATTTTAAAATTGCTTAAAAGTGTATAACTACCCAAAGTACCACAAACTAAGATTCTTTTTTAAACTATTTAAGCTATTTTTAATTATCAAAAAAATATTTCATTTTTTAAAAACAAAACATTAATAGGAATTAAGTGCAATAAAATTACATGACACTCCCCAACAAATGCTCTAGTAGCCCCTAAGACTCTAAAATAAGATTTACCATGGTGGGTGTATGAAAATATATAAAATGTAAAAACTGCTCCTAAAAATGCTCCTAATGGAAACACTAATATTGCCCCAATATCAAACCCATTAACTCTAATGATTAAAAGTAATTCTGATAATAAGTTAATAGATGGGGGAGCTGAAATATTTCTACAACACAACATAAACAATAATAAAGAAAATAAGGGTACCAAACTAATAACCCCCCTTCTTAATAATATACTTCGACTTCCTAGACGCTCATAAATTAAATTAACAAAACAAAATAACCCAGAAGAACTTAGCCCATGGGCAATTATTATAATTAAAGCCCCTATAAACCCTCATGTTAACCCTCTAATAAACCCACAAATTACTAATCCCATGTGTGCTACAGAAGAATAAGCAACTAATGCTTTTAAGTCATTAAGACGACAGCACACTAACACAATATATATCATACCTAAAAGACTGATTCTAAAAAAAAAAAGGATAATACTTTTTAAAACACTATGAATATAAATATTTACCCGGCCTAAACCATACCCACCTAATTTCAATAAAACGCCAGCTAAAATCATAGAGCCAGCTACTGGTGCCTCCACATGTGCTCGTGGAAGCCATAAATGCCCTATATACACTGGTAATTTTACTAAAAATGCCATACATATAAAAACCCCAATTAAAAAATACAATAATCTTGTGTTGATTTTAAAAATTATTATTAAATATCCTCTAATATTTAAAAATACTAAACTCATTCCAACTTCATTCAAATAAATTAACCCTAATAAAAGAGGCAAACTCGCAAATATGGTATACATTATGAAGTACACCCCTGCTTGAAGACGCTCAGGCTGATACCCTCACCCCATAATAATAAACAAGGTTGGTACTAGGCTTACTTCAAAAAATAAATAAAATATTAAAAAATTTTTTACTTCAAACCCAATTACTAACACTAGTATTAAAATCAATAAAAGTATATAATACCCTTCATAATGAATGTTATTAAGAACAATTTTATTTCTAGATAAATGTATTAATACAAACATAAATAAACTTAGAATTACTAAACTAAATGATAAATTATCCTTTCCTCCCCAAGATCTAAAGATAAACACTTCTTCTTCTAAAGGATAAAAAAATCTTATCTTTACAACCCAAAATATAATTGTACCTATTATGAGCCATTTACTTAATTCTTTTAAATTATTAGCTCAGATTAATAGATATCTTATAAAAATTATACAACACAAACTTATCATTCAAAACAATTTAATATATAAGGTGAGTCCCTAATTTCCCACAGAAATTCTTAAACATCTTATAAAGTCTCCGCCAAACCCACGTACTATACTAATAACAATTCTAAGCCCTAAAGCCCCCTCACAGACACTAAAAACCAAAAAAATCAATATAATAAATAAAATTTTAGAACAAAAAAAATTTAGTATAAGAATAATTAAAACTCTTAAAACCAAAAACTCTAAACTAATTAATATATTTACTAAATGAAAAGACCCTTTTAAAAAACTGTAAGCCCCTCCTATGAATACCACTAAACTTAAACTTCTAATTTTAAATATAATAAGATCTTATAGTTTAATAAAAACTTTGATTTTGTAACTCAAAAATCAGCCCTGCTGTTAGATCTTCAAAAGAAATATAATTATATTATCATTAACTCCCAAAGTTAATATTTTAAATAAACTATCTAATGTTAAAACTTTCAAGCTTAATACAAACATTAAGTTATTTAAACATACAAATAAAATAACATGTCATTTAGATAATCACAGTTTTCTATATTTTAATTTTAAATTCAGTTATTTTTATAATAGTAAATTCCCCTGGCCCGATATTGCTGGTAACTATCAGAC
>Ga0194135_10001168_pt1 | contig 15457 bp, 13 predicted proteins | sample LitLau_LLRF_2013_FD_134024 | JGI IMG/M metagenome (GOLD analysis project Ga0194135, IMG submission 134024) | Freshwater sediment microbial communities in response to fracking from North America - Little Laurel Run_MetaG_LLRF_2013 (version 2) | ecosystem: Environmental > Aquatic > Freshwater >...
GCTAATATTTTGGCACGCCCCGGTCCCATATAATATATTATCCAATCATGCATGCACACAGTCGATTCCAAGGGTTATCCATTAATGCATCATATATGTAGGTACATAAATAGGTGAGTAAGAAGAAGAGGAAAGATTGTTTTTTGGTACCATCCGTAATTTTCCTAAGTCAAGGAAGATCACCTTGAGGTGAGTTGATATGTTCGGTGAACCAATAATTAGGTGGCTTCAAAATGGTGAATGTGCCGGATCAACAAAATTACGTGTGGCGCTTCCACGCCATTGTTATCGTTGACAAGTTGACATCGCTTCAATGATTCCTAGTAGGTACCTAATACCTTAGCCTACCTATATTTAATGGTTGAACAAGTGGTACGGATGGTACCTACCTACAACCTACCTACCATAAGCTATGCAAATACCTATCAATATCTAGGTATATTAACGGGATTCACTCTAGTTTAAGAATGTAAGAGAGTCTAATTAATAATGTCCGACGTTACCATAGCAACCAGATCGAGTGACAGCGCTCAGCCAATAAGGATGCAAGTTTCATACGAACTTTTGGACATTCTTATTTTTTCTTAAGCTTTCTTACATTCATAAACAATTCATTTTTGAGATTATTCAGATTTTGGTTCACCGTAATGTTAATCTATGCTTAATTCCAGAAGTAGGTATGTAGGCACTAGGCAGGTATTTTATATACCTACGTACAGCCTAATAATAGGTACAGCACCTTCATATTTGAAGGGTGGGTAGGTACTGACTACATTATTGTATCCCTCATATATTGTACCTGCGGCTTACAGTTTTCCTTCTAAGAAAGGTCCTACCTACACTACATCTTCGTATCCTTCATAACTATTGGATTTTTAGTAGGTACCTACTTGTGTGCTATCTTAAAATATACCTCCTTATCTAGGTAAATTAAAAAAATGAAAGTAAAATAAATATGCAAATTGTTTTATTGTACGAAAGTGAACAATTGACGGCTGCTATGTACATTCGACTTTTTTTACAATTCTGTACGCGAATCTTACAAATTTTTACATAAATTCTTACTGTATCTATTGCTCTCAATTAATTAAGTACTATGAAAACAAGTGAAATTTCTAGGAACATGGGTCTCCCCATGTTGGCGGGATGTCAGTCATAGCGCGAGAACTCTTACCCATACAGTACAAAAATAACATAAATAACGTACAAAACATAGGGAATGTGTCTTGAGGTAGGTCAAAACGAATGAGGTACTAGAAATAGAGGAGAGCAGCCTAAACAAACAGTGTCAAGGGCTTCGAAATATTTTATTTTTCAATCTGTGTCAAATTAAAGCTTTTCAGGAACTTCTGAAAAGCTCAAACTGGAGATGAATGAAGTTTAGATTAACAAAACTTTAGGATTGTGGTCAACATACACATCTGAACCGCAAGATCATAATTCTAAAGTTTGTTTTACAAAAAGGTTGGCTTGGTTTCCATCCCTTGAAGAAAACCGGCCACAAGTACCTAGACGATTCTGACAAATCTAGTGAAATAGATTTGAGAATTTTCAGAATTTAGCACTGGCTTTCTTGGGTGGGGGAACACATTCAATAAACCTTAGCAACAGAAAATGAAAATACAAATTATGGGTGGACAGGTGCCTAAAATGCCTCAGGCCTTTTAATTATTGAATAATCCGCAATAAAGAAAACGCGTCAAGTTTTAGGCCCCACACATACAATTTTGTAATCACCTAATAATAAGTACAAAATTAGGTGAAAAAACAATAAGTAAGGGTTATAGCGAGTTTAAGAATACAATAAGTGTAAATCATGATGGGTAAGGTTCCCGCAAAAAAGGTGATTTGAAATTCGGTCATTTTAGTCCTGAATGTGAGAAATCCGCAAGTGTTGACCCCATCAAGTTGGCTAACAACAAACCGTCCATTGTGTGAAAATGTCACACAATGAACCATTTTAAAACAAATGCAACTTGCAGGGTCAGTCATAATTTAGTAGATAATTCTGGTCAAAGTTTAACCCAAGTCAAAGTTTATTAAACAATGCTTAGCCCTGTCTGAGGCCAGCAGGAGTAGAAAAGGATTACATCAAACATAGATTGGCCATAAACTTTAAATCGGTAGAACGTAAATGAACGGTTTATAAAGAAACACTTCTTCATGCTATAATCTGGCCCATAGTTTTCATATAAAACGCTCGAATTATAGGTATGTTCAAGTTATGCCATTTTTATTGTGCTTGTACTTGCATACGGCTTTTTAAATGCTAAGGTATTCGTAAACAAACAGGTATTAATACAGGTCGTAAATACTTGTAATTTAAAATGGCCCCAAATAGCATTCAAGAGAAACAAATTGGAACAGATTGATTTTTGGGCTCCTATGAAATGTTGAGAAATGGCAGGATTTTGGACGTCAGGACTAATATGAGCGTCACAACGCATTATCGGCTCGTTGATGGGTGAACATTACTATGGGAATAAGAAGTGGAGAAGCATGAGAAAAATGTGAGGCACGGCAGGTGACAATGGCCGCGAATTAGCACGGTCGCCTCGAACGCCGCGCCATCTATTTCTCTCAGTCCACTAGCTACTTACCACTACTACACATTTTAAATGAGCTTACACGAAATGACTTAGCTTTTAATTACAAACTAGTAGAAAATAATATAACAGGAACATGAAATATTAGTCAAAAATTTAACATTGTTAACCTCTTCCAAATTAATCAACAGTGGTTTTCAGGGGCGAGTGGGAAACCTGTCTAGTCTCAATGTTTCCATGGCAACTTATCGAGACTTGGCCTGTTTCGACACATCTTGAAAACCACTGAGCATCAAGTTGAATGATTTACCTCTAATGTAAATGAAAATAAAGTGCCCCGGCGGCGGCACTTCGTCAACTCGAAAGTCGAAACAATACTGAGGAAACAGATCACAATACAATAATTATTAAGTTAATAATAAAAAATCCGCCATGGCGATTTTAAATAGATCATTTGAAAACAGTCCTGCAGGAGGTTAAAACCCTTTTGTTACAACAATAACTAGGAGAGGGGAGGGCGAGAATAAATAAGGAGTGGGGAGAGGGAGGGGGTCAGTCAGTCTGGGGCCCTTGCCCCTCATCGAGATCACATCACGGTTGTCCTGGCTCATCACACGAAGTCAGGCCCACGGCACACTGCTACACTTCCGTCGCCAGCGTACTTGCATCTATTACATACACGCTGCTGCTCGTCGTACCGCCCGTCCCGCTCGTCGACACTGACAGCCCCGACAGACTGCCTTTCTCAAACGGCCGCTTCACAAGTTGCGACTCACTGTGAACAAAAAAGAATAGCACTGTAAAAAACACTACATAACAAACTAAAACAAATATTTGATTGTCCGTCACAGTCAAAGGTATAGTCTGGATTTTCTAAGAACGACCGTACGGACGACCTTACTCGCACAACCTGTACCTTCTCTCTCTCACCCTCCCAAAGTCTCGAACACACCTTGTAGTCATCAAAAATCAAACATCTTTTCTTTTCTTAGCTTAAAGCAATATAAGAGGGAAAGAGAGAGAAGAGAAGTAAGATGTCCCCGGACGGTCTTTCGTAGAACAACCAGAACATAAGTAGTTATTTCATTTTCTTAGATGAATATCCTAAAAATAATAAACGATGGGGAGGCACTTTCAGCTATTGCAACCTCGGTATTGAAGTGGTTAGCGACTATGGCTAAATTTCTTAGCCTACCCATATCTCCCCCAACTATTAGTTAAGGATCTAACACCGCAAGGTCATTTTCGCTGCTTTCTCAAAGACGGAATAGTTATTGAAGACAAGAATATTCCTTACCTTGAATTACATAATGAGGAGTCTATTGATAATACAGAGATCCTGGGGTCTGGACGATCCTTGTCCAGTTTGGAGGAGGGAGGGAGAATCACTGACGCCCGAAAACTAGCTCTATGTTCGGTGTTCAGCTGTTTTTGGGATCGAGTCCTCATAAGGGAGTACATGGGGCCGGGGTCGGGCAACTTGCCCCCACCGAAATCACTATTCACAACATTTTCACGAATGTCTGTGTTGACGCTCTTGCCCCACGTGTTTTTGATCATGGAGCTGTGCACTGAGTTCTGCTCGTTTTGGAGTCGAGCTTCCTCGTCGGCTTTCGCTGCCTCCCGTTTCCGCCGCTGCTTCAGACACATGACGACCACCGCACTGACTAGAACCAAGATAGGAACCGCGGTGGCGACTGTCGCTATCACTACCACATGTTCCGTGGATAGACTTGTGTCGTCCGCGGGGGGCGCCACATGCTTGGACATATTACCTGTCCTCCAAGCCACATCATCACACGTCCTTCCCGTGAACCCACCCACACATTTGCACTCATAATTGTTCACCCGATTCACACAAGTCGCCCCGTTCCGGCAGGGGTTCGGCTGACATTCGTCAATGTCAACACTGCAGTCTTTCCCCCGGAATCCGGGCCGACAAGCACATTGATAGTCATTCACTAGATTTTTGCACGTAGCGCCATTCGCACAGGGTTTGGCGAGGCAGTAGTCTACGCGGGACTCACATTGTGGACCAACATATCCTGGCACACACTGGCAGCGATGCTGGGCCACCATGTCGACGCAAGTGCCTCCATTTAGGCAAACTTGCCCGGCACAGTCATCTATGTTGACTTCACAACTGGGTCCCGTGAAGCCCACGGGGCAGGAACACTTGTAACCGTCCACAATGTCACTGCATGTGCCGCCGTTGACACAAGGGTTTGAAGCACATTCGTCAATATCTCTCTCGCAGTTAGTTCCTCCGTAGCCAGCAATACAATGACACTTGAAGCCACGTGGAGTATCTAGACATGTCCCACCGTTGGCACACGATGTGTCTTTGCATGTGATTGTAGACGTCTCACAGTGGTCGCCCTGGAAGCCTTTTTGACATTGGCAAGTGTAGTTTTGCCCGTTATCTTTGCAAGTTCCCCCGTTTTCACAGGGGTTGTGGGAGCTGCAGCCATCCAGTTGAACCTCGCAGTCGGTGCCGGTGAAACCGGCAGGACAGCTGCAGGTGTATGATCCCTGTCCAGTATTAAAACAAATGCCACCATTCTGGCAAGGCTTATGGTTGGTGCAATAATTGAGATCTTGGTTGCAAAAAAGACCGCCCCATCCCTCGTCACAGATGCAGTCCCATTGCTTTTGGCAAGTGCCGTGCAAGCAGCCGGGATATCGCTCGCACTCGTCGCAGTACTTTCCTTGCCATCCACGGCCGCAACTGAAACAACAGACAAAGCAATTGAGATATTATGAAAGAAACGCACAAGTCAATGGGAGGAAAGCAATTATGACACTCTTGGTTGGCTGAGTACGAGGACAGTCGTGAAGAACAAATGGCATTTAACTAAAGCGTTCCACCCTGTGCATGCCATCATAGAGGGAGTAACCTACATTAGCATTCAATCACTGTGATCTCATACACTACCAAGAGTGCGTGGGTTTCCGACCTCTTTGGTTGCAAGTGAGAAAACACACGAAAAGCGACTGTAATGACATAACATGCTAAACAGTTAACGCCCGTGACTTTATGAACCTACCGGTTAACCGGCCACAATCACTAGCTTCCTTTCTCTCAACTGAAGCATCACGAAAGCCCGGTAAAAGCTGCGACCCGCCCAGCCTAATTAAATATATGGTAGCTAATGCACTGCACTCCGTTACGTCCCGGTGGACATGCGTCCCATCCCGTTACCCTTAATCCTTTTCCAATCGGTCATCCCATTCCCCTCGCTTTCACCGCAATTAGCCTATAACATTGGACACCTCAGCCTGATAGAATGTACGGCGAGGTAGAGCCCCCAACGGTGCAGCCGCAAAATTTATCATTATGACAAAAAACAAGCAGTAACGGAAAAACTAGCACAGACTCTCATCAAAATACGATCGATTTGCAACAAAAACGGCGCTACATGCCGGCCGTCACCGACGCTGATTGCCTGCTAGATGAATTGGCAACAAAGCAGGCCACTTTCATACCATTCCACGCGACTCCTACTAGTAGCTGAGCTGCAGGTATTAAATGTCGCATTTGAAATGACGGGACAGCATTCGAAATAGATGGGCATGGCACGACATGTATGCTCTAAAAAGAGCCGAAACATGCACGAATGCAGCAATCGAGTTCTGAACTCGAAGAACATGTATAGCCGTATATACCCTCAACGAGTATATATAGAGCTCAGGTCGGCCAGGGTCAGAGGTGCAACGAGCAATCACGCTTCACCATCCACCATACCAACATCCACTTGGCTCAACCCGGCAACGAGCTTTATACTCTTCTCTCTTGTATCAATATTTAAGATGCTTGCTTGAATACTAGCAGTCATAGAAAAAGGGCAAATTCTTCAAGAGCTCACGACGCCACGCGGAACTTTGTCTTCTCACACACAGACAAACGAGCAAAAACACTCGAGACCGGACCATTACCATCCTACCATCTTCTCTCCTACAAGTGACGAAGCATTTCCCCAAAAATAGTTCGATCTATCACCCGCAATTAGGTCCAATACTGTATATAATATACAAATGATTTGACGCCTCATCCGGCGATCTTCGAGGCCCCGCGGCTTTTACGTTTACATCTACATAGTGTTCATCACTCACACACCGTTACCTCGCAATGTCCCATCATTTCTTTTCTTCATCTACACACCATTCAGCCCTAGAATAGCGTATGAATTTCAATACTTTACTCGTATACTTACATGCATTGGTTGGGTTTGTCGCAATGCCCATGCTCCTCACTGCATCCGGGTAGACATTTAGCTGTAACAAAAAAATACTCTATTAGCCACACAAACGTAAATTGACATGTTTTCTAAAATTATTATATTTCTGAGTTTCTGGTAAATCATTATTAAGAGGGTAAATGAGCGCAATAGAAGGGTTGGACAAGAAAACAGCAATGAAGGTGCCTTCACGTCGGGTATGGTACATGATGGAATAGACAAAGTGAGGTGGAGGACATTATAGAAGCAATTAATGAGACCGGTTCGTCTAGGTAGAACCTGCGATGAACACAAACTCGATAATTACACAAGAAGACAATGGACCCCAAGCTGGAGCCGATCGATAAACCATAAGCATCACAAGTAACACGCGCCAATCAGACTATCTACGAAAAAAGTATTCATGGAGTAGCCAACAGAGGTAAGTATGTAAGAAGGAAATTCAAGTACCAAGAAAGAAAATTAACAATTTTCTACCTATACTTTTGCTATGACCAAAATGACCTGCTTGAGATCTATGGTAACGCTCAGAATGCCTAATGAACATCAGTAGGTACCTTACTTGCTTTGAAAATACTCGTAAAATACTGGGACAACGACGCAGCTAAGGTCCCCCAACTGGAACGTTTTCCGCTTGGGAAGAGTTGCCACTTATTAAACGGCTGTAAATGCTTGCTTTTGTTCCCCAATTTTGCCCTCCGCCAATCCAGACATGCAATTACGAATCGAATTCTTCACACAAAGAGAACTAGATAGCATTTTAATCTCCAGGTTAGAATCCTTCAATTGCCACTGGCATGGCTGCCCCCCAACGCTCCCAGCAAGGAAGCTTACATCTTGCCTAGATAACGGTTGACTTTTCCAATAGTTGATGGTAGAGGCCCAGTACCTACACCGAAAAACAATATCCTATTGATTTAAATAGATACTTTCATGATTTTAGGTACATTTCGAAGAAAAATCTACTTGTTTTAATAGTAATGTCCGAACTTTGGTAAGATTTCACTAGAACCCCAACTCAATTTCCCCAACATGTGGATTTCATAGGTAAAATGTAAAAGAACAAACTTTGCTAAGTAGTACTCAATAAAAAAATTATAGGCATATCTGATAAGTAGGCCACCCTGACAACTGATCTGATCTCATTCTGGTTTCTGTAATTGCACAAAGAACACGTGCAGTAATAAAACCACTGATCACAGAAATGACATAACTATCTATATATAAATGTGACAGATATTTAAAAAAAAATCCACGTTCCGCCAAGCCTGTAGGTACTACGCTGATAGCACTGATGAGTTTTCTTCAACCATAACGTCCGATGGTATCGAAAATCACGAGCAAACATGGATTGAGTAAGAAAATGGTAATGAAATGTCTTGAAATATTTAGTAGGTAATGCAACATGGAGCTTAAATTCATATTTTTATACATATAGGTATAATAAGCCCCTCATGATAAAATGACCCGAAATATTATCCAGCACATAATTGATATACATATATAATAAAGAAGATAACCAGTCATTTTATTGGTCACTAATCCAATTGCAGCAACATGGCTATTAATTGCATATACCTATGCTCAAAACAATACAAGTGGTATAACTGGTATGTAATTAGAAATTAAAACATGCATAATACCTATAGCGACGACGACGTCAATAACAGAACAAAGAAGGTCGACATGATGTACCTACCTTGCCTACAGGTGGCAAACCTCCCTGACAATTAAAATAATTCGTGTAGGGCTGCTATACCTACCTATTATTTTAAATTTTCTACCCGGCTATTACAAAAAGTCTAGATAGTCTAAGATATACTTAATAAAAAATCTGCAGTTGCCCGATCGAAAAGTCGCGAAGGGTTGAAGGAAAGGCAATCACATCCCAATGGTAACCACCACAGATATTTTCATTATAAATAGGAAGGAACCCATTGATTACATGGTAAATTATAGCCCTTTCTCGTGAAGATGGTATACCTTGGCCCCGGGCCCAAGCCTCACGTTCCCCAGATCAACTCCCAGCAACTAGTAATGTTCTCTAGTAGTAATAATAATAATGCCCCAGGTGCATAACAACTTACCGCCAATGCACCTATCTACTCGTCCTTCTGGAAAAAGGTACCGACACAAGACGATGCGGGGTAGACGACCCCTTCAATGGGTAGAAAATCATAGGGGCGCATCGAAAAAACACGACATAGCGAAAAAAATATAATAAGAGCAGTCATAGGAAACCTTCAATCGTTTTGGAGTAAGAAGGTACCTGTTATGAGCCCATTATGTAAATAGGAGCACCTGTTTGCTGATGGGGGAGTAGCTCAGGCTGGCAACTCTGAGTCATCTCCGCCTTCGTCACCAGTCAAGGATGATGATCCGGGTCGAAGAAAAGATGGTCTGGACCGGAGCGGGGGCCTCATGTGGCGAGATGCCGTGCTCTATGTCCTCAGGCATTTCGTGAACACCCGGTGCCTCAAGGGCCGCGCTGAAAAAGGAACTCTGCCGGTAGCCAGCCTCGGGCATGAGGATCCTTATTGCTCGCGGGCAAAGTTGGCCCGAGGCCTAGCTCGTCTACCTGTACCGAGCGCTCGCTACGGGGCGTCGTATCTACAAGCCTGGGGCCCTGGAATGAGCACCGTGGCCAGCCAGCGTGGGAAGCTCTACTGCCATGGGAAACGTGAACGCGGCGGAACCTGAACGGTCAGGTCGTAAGCGCAGCAGCGGCGCCGTCTACCTCGTCTCTAATATAGTCATCAGTTTCAAGAAGTCATGCTTAGCGCAGCCACTACGTTTCTGGCTCGACTTCTTATGTATTGGGTCGTGCTTTGTTAAGGCGATTCATTCACTCATTTTATCATCATGGAATTTATCAAGTCAATTGTTTTTGAAACCTGCAACGATTTGGGACAGCATAGTGATGGACTGATGGTGGGGATTGGTGGCCGCGACAGGTGTAGCTACTCGATCGATCGCTAAGCGAACGGACGGCATAATACTTTCATTATTTGTATTATGCTGATTGCTGACTGATAAAGCTTACGATAACTATTTATAGGTTTCCTATTGAGATCCTCGTCAAAAACATTGTCTTCATATTTTGAATCTGACTTGTCATGGAGGCAGAGCCGTAGTGAGCTACCAGGGCCAGGGGGATAATAATACTTTGACATATTTTGAAATCAACCAGCCGGGCCCCGGGGATGTCGTACCCCCTCCCCCTTCCAGGGAAGCATTGCAGAATATAAGACTATTCCTGCAACTTAGCAACCATACTCATGGATCATTCAAATGAATACACATAGTAATCACACCTATACCTACAGCCAGATGGACTGCCCTTACAAAGAAGAAAACAAAGGAGCAAGTCTAAGAGGAGAAGATGAGGTCTCCTACAAGTCTGTTAAAATTAGGATTGGCGAAAAAGGAACATGGGTTAATCAGGTAATTAATGGTGCTGTTAAAAGACAACTGAGGCTTCATTGAAACTGTGGGAACATTCTCGGTTGCAGTGCCAATTCTAAACCTAACAAAAACCCAACCACCACAACCTGCATTTCTGATAAACACTGAACTAACGTTCGCGAAAGATAAACTGCATAAGAAGTCTTGATTGACCCCGTTTACCGTCTGCAAAGCGATTAGCAGCCGGGCATCATACAAATCCGCGAGGCGACCACTTGCAATCCTCTATGGTGAACATACGAGACCCGGCGCAGGAGCAGCAATCACGATAATGCTTGTACCTGTAAAACAAATACCTCCAACTACATCTCCAACATACATTCGCATTCCCATCCCCAGACTGTCCCCAGCAAACTCCCATTTTCTTCATGGTGACCTTTCTCAATACTGTCCCATCTGCTGCCCAACATCTTCCATCCAAATGCCATCTCCATAGGGTGCACTGAAGCTTCCACCTTTTATTACCATGGTCTTTGTAATCTGATGATCCTTGTGTAAATTCGTGTCTGCCACAAGACAAGAAGAGATAATAAAAACATATCTTCGATAGCCTGCAAAACATTTTTCGGTTCTCTATATGGTGGGGACACACACGGGGCCCATGAAGCCGCACAAACGATCAAACCTGTCAACTGCTGACTCACTGGAAATAAAACTAAAATAACCACCACACTGTAACGGGACACTGCAAATCCACATCAATTTAATGTAAAGTGTGCATAAATAAGGTACCTAGTTATCTTATGACGAACACCTACCATCGATACGCGAGAGCCTACTTCAAGGTAGACGATTTTAACGTCTCACGGTGGATGATGACAATGCGAACACCAGCAATGGTTTTTTTTATTGGAGAAGTACTCGTCGGGAATGAGGGAGACAAAGGCAGGGTTCACAATGAGGGACAGAACTATGACGAAGGTCACGTCACGATGTAACCAGGCAATTAGCGGGGCCCCTCAAAAGCAGACGACATGTGCTCCTGTCCCCCGGCCCGTCTGCAGTGGAAGAAGAGGAAGATGCTGGTTGGAGACGTCGACCAATGGGCACCTCCACGGACGAGGACGCCACCTCGCGCGTCCATTTCACACCTCGCTGCCCACCAACTCCACATTTTTTCCCGGCTCTTTGTCATTTGAGGGTATTGAATCGGATTCGAAGCAGTGCACTGCGGTTTGCTCCTGGCTGCCGATGATATAATATTGATCAGCCATCGAGCGGAACACGCACCCACTGGACCGTTTACGGTATTCCCATGCGGTCCGGGCAAGGGTTGAGTCTCGCCGACAAAACACGCTGATCCATCACTATCGTCATTGAGTTATGCCTCATATGCCCTACAGGTCAGACAGGCGGACCAGCTTACAGTCTCACACACGCTCCTAACTGCCAACGTGCCAAACTGTCTCGTCCCGAGCCCCGTACCGACCCGTCACCGTCAGTCAGGCCAGCCAACAAGTACAAGACGGAGATGGAACACATTATTCTCAAGAATCTACAACAAGGCTACAAACTGACAGCAGTAATCCATTTACTTACGTTGATCGCAGTAATCTCCTTGCCAGCCAGTGGAACACAGTCTCGCCCCGGTCGACGGGGCGCAAGTGTAATGGCCGAACTTGTCATCCCTCGGACGGCAGTAGTTGGCACAGCCCGGCCCGTAGTTGTGAGGGTCACAGGTAACCCGGTACTCGTACTCCATGGAAGAATGGGAGGACCGGTGCTCGTCCCTTGTCCAGTCGTCGCCGGGGTCCAGCCACCGTTGGGTGGTCAAACGACTGATTAGAGTCTCTCCTGAAACAAGATTAATTGATTAATTGAAAGTGCTCCTCGTACAGGTGGTGGTAATGCAGCGGATGCTGCAAAACCTCTGGCGCTCGGCTGCCACCTGACAGGAAACCCCAGCATGGGAAAATAACCTCTCACCCTTATACCACCCCCCTCTCTCCATCCAAATCCCATCCCATAACACATGACACCCTAAATACCCAAACATCTTACCAACTGCCATGCATTCATAGCCAACCTAAATTCACATATAATAAAGTTAATACAAAGTTCACGCAATGTCCTGGCCAAGTTCTGACCATATACATTATTGTCTGCCCGAAATATTGTGTATATTTAGGATCTCAAAGCATGTGAAACCTAGTGTTTTCATTTTTCTAAAAACCAAGAAATGGTTGAAAATGAATAGTGTTGCAGGTTGCAGGTACAAGTGGTTGTTAGCGCTTAGTCATGGCGGACAATGAAGAGCCAGCCTAGGTCTCAGTCACACAACACATACAAATCAATGACAAATGGTCTACGGTCCACATTCCCCCAGGGACTAACTTATGGTGAGAAGTGGCTCATTTTCTTTCGTCCACTCCTTTTCAGAGGAAATGACAGCTATTAATTACGGACCGACCGACACCGGCGTGAGGAAGTGAAACGAATAGAAAGGACAAATGAGCAAATAGCCAGCCGTCAAGCATATACAGCAAAATGCATTGTAACTGTATTTAGTTTGGCGGATATGATTTATTAGGGGTAGAAACAGTAGTGAGCAATTCTCAATTCCGTAACTCTCCCGATTTTTTGTGTTTGCCGAATACGAGTAAGGGATATGTCGACGAACCCTCCTTTTCTTCCACATAAAGTTACGTATCGCTTGCTAAATGCTACCGCTATGTGATACATAACTTAATGTGGAAGAAAAAGGGAGTTCGTCGACATAGCCCTAACTCTCGGTTCCTTTACTTATTCAAAATTAGGTATCCTATTAGCTGCTTGTGAATAGTGATATTAAATAGGCTGGTAATGTAGGTATTTAGAGAATAAGTGATAGTCCCATATACCAACCTCGGTTTCCAGAAGGTGGAAAACGGGCCAAAAGGTACCGTAAGAACAGAGGTTTGTGATTTTTTAGTGAAGAACGATGGAAATTGCGAGCTGTGGAACATGGATATGGTGCATCAAGAAATGAGACTGGTTTCTCTGGCTGGCTAGTTCTTCGACCGTTTTTTGTAACAATTACAAGGCATTATTCAGCGAATTTCAATGGAATAGTAAAGTCGATTTATGGGAAAAATTCCTGTCTGAATTACAGTCTGTTTGGAGCACTTTTTCACCATTTTTCGTTATGCTATGCTGAAGGTGCTCAAGCATGATGTTGATATGGTACAATGGCAAATCCACAATAACTGGACAAAATATTTCCTATTTTCATTAAAAAACATAATCGACTCATCTAGTTATCTAGAGTTATGGTTTTAACAGAATCATATTGAGCATTATAATAGGAAAATGAAAACAGGGCTGTGTTCTTCGTAAATCTTCCTATCCTAGTTTTGTATGCTGAATCTGATTCTGTAAATAACCCATACCGGTGGAACAGTCTATTAAGTTTTTATAAATTTCACCATAGAACCAATACACCTAGTACCTAACTATATTTGGCTGCAGTGCATCTCGGCTGCAACACAGCGGTATTGTTTGTTGACTCCAGGTGCCACCCAAGTGCATCTACCTATAATAACCAACGAAATCCCAAGTTTGCTTTCTAATTATGAAACTCATGAGGATTTTGAGGGGGCCGTGTCAGGCGCGCGGCCCAAACCTGAACCCCGTGCCTTGTGATAACTACACCAAACAACATTCCCGGCTTTCTTAGAACTGCCCGACAAGGACCAGAGAGGAGACGAGAGGGGTAGCGGCTAGCGGGCCCCCTAGCGTCGGAGCCATCACTCTGGGGGGCCAGCTCCCTCACTTCATTTTGATACGCGCCACAGGATAGCACATGGCTGGGGATGTTCCCATTACAATTACAATCAAACACCACACAACAAATACTTATGTATTGTATGGAGCAATAATTTTGATGAAAAGCAACAAATTATTTCAGTCGCCTTCTATCTGACAAGTGACAAGGATAGGTACAACAGTGATGGATTCGGTCCGGTCGGATTCCAAATTTCGGAAGGACCGAACCGAGGCCTGTCCGAATTGTGACCGGTGGGACCCGACCGGGGACTAAATTTTTGGATATTTTTTGATGGAACACAATGCAACTATTTCGATATTTTGCTGTAGTTTTAGATCATATGCACTTAGAAGTTTAAGGTTTAAATAAATCTCAGCATATTTTTTAGTAGAGGTGTGAAAAAGAGAGATAATATGACATAAAAATGGGAAAAGTGACAGAACGGCAAGAAAAGAGAATAAAAAGTGTACAAAAAATAGAATACAAGTTATATGAACGGCAACCTTAATCATTTTTGGTTGATCAATAACGACAGGGACAGAAACCTGTGACCTAGTGGCAATGCAGTGACTATCCCACGACAAAGGGGAGGTACAATCATACCAATGTCTCTAATAAATAGCAATCATCCCGCTCATTATCTGCAATCCCGATCAATAAAACATGATTGCTATATACCTACAACTATTTTATTAATACGGAGAATTGAAGGGGACACAAACACAAAGGTACGGGTTAGGTTTACCACGTTAGAAAAAACAGGTATTGATTATCCGAAGACATAATATAAAATCACCTCTTTAGTCTCAAAACTTTGGAACCTTCTCTCTGTGTACCTATACCTGCCCGATACCCGGCGCTTGAGTTCGACACATTCATCTTGTTATACAAGGCCGAGCATCTATCACGATCTAGGTACCGGATTAAATAGTTTCCATGGTTACCAACCGGCATTATACAAGATTAATCACTCGAGCATCATCTTGTTAAACATTCCTAGAAAACCGGCTCCAAATTAAGGGTTGAATGCATCGAGGCCACATCAAAACTCAAGGAACCTATCAATTTCAAACGACTGCAGCTATATTTGCCCAACTCAAATCTGGTTCAAAATTTAATTGTAGGGTGAGAAGAGGTAAGTATCCTTATTTAATTTAGGCTCATTTTTCAAAAAAAACCCATTGCGTTTAAAATGTTTTCACTTTAGACTTAGAAGAAAGAATGCCGGAATTAATATGCAATTCTCAATTTTCTATTTCATGGGTGGGTATTTCGTTGAATCGTTTTGGACACCCTTCCTAACAGTCAATACATACTTAAATCGCATTCAGGTGGTTTTATGTTCAACCTATAGACTGGGACTGGTAGGTATAAATAATTACAAAGGTATCTTGCTAGACAAACAATGTCGTATATGGTTTCTGCATATCCCAGCGAATTCCCACAACGAAGTAAAGGTGGAA
>Ga0194135_10001169_pt1 | contig 15456 bp, 16 predicted proteins | sample LitLau_LLRF_2013_FD_134024 | JGI IMG/M metagenome (GOLD analysis project Ga0194135, IMG submission 134024) | Freshwater sediment microbial communities in response to fracking from North America - Little Laurel Run_MetaG_LLRF_2013 (version 2) | ecosystem: Environmental > Aquatic > Freshwater >...
TATCAGTATTTATTAAACATTATCTTTTTTTAGATACTCAAAATCAGGAGATAAAAAAACTCCGTTTATTCTCTGATGGAAATACAGGTATGGTATTTTCTTTCAGGAACAGACTGATTTCGGGCTTAGGCGGACTTGAAAAGCCCGACTATCTCCCTCCTGCTTTTATCTATGGACAGCTTAATTCTTTCAGAGACCTGTATTGTGAAGGTGATACTTCCTTAATGATTGTAGTGTTCCATCCCAATGGACTAAACAACCTCTTATCACTTCCATCCGCAGAACTCAATGATCAGTGTATAGCCATCAAAGACCTCTTTGGCGATCTGGGGGCAACACTTCAGGAAAGACTGACTGATTCCCTGAACATCACCGATAAGATCAGACTCACCGAAGACTTTTTCAGTAAACTAATAACCCTCAACCAGCCTTCCGGTCAATCCTTAATCAGTTTCTCGCTCAGTCAGATCATTCAGTCTAAAGGCCTGATGCCCGTCAGTAAACTGACCGGCCTGACTGGTTGCACCGAAAGAAAGCTGGAAAGAGCCTTTATAGAAGGTATTGGAATCAGCCCGAAAAGATTCAGCAGCATCGTTAAACTGCATGTCTTTTTAAAACAGCTGAGGTCTAAATCTGTAACCGGAAACCTTACAGAAATAGGGCATGAAGCTGGTTATTATGACCAGCCCCATCTGATCCGGGAATTCAAAAAATACACAGGGCTGACCCCTGGTCAGTATCTCCGCAACAGTAACCCGCTGGCGATCAATTTCCTCCTGACAACCTAAACCATTCCCTGTCGGATTTGTACATTTTTCCGGTTTACTGAAACTCTATTTTTGTTTTAAATAAGATGAAAACAATAAATAGATGAATATGGAGAATTTAAAAATCGCGACTGCTCAGTTTGAGCATAAAAGCGGGGATAAAAAGTATAATCTGTCCCAGATAGAGGAACTTACCAGAAAAGCATCACTCGATGGTGCAAAAGCTATTGCTTTTCACGAATGTTCAATTACAGGTTATACTTTTGCGCGGAAGCTGACCAAAACACAAATGCTTGATCTGGCAGAAATCCTTCCTGAAGGAGAAAGTATAACAGCACTTACGGCTATTGCAGCCAGATATGATATGGCTATTCTGGCCGGACTTTTTGAGAAAGATCAGGAAGATAACCTGTTTAAAGCCTATGTATGTGTAGACAAAACCGGGATGATTGCTAAATTCAGAAAACTGCACCCTTTTATAAACCCATTTTTAACCCCGGGAGATACCTATTGCATTTTCGACCTGTATGGCTGGAAATGTGGTATCCTGATCTGTTACGATAATAATATTATCGAAAATGTCAGAGCTACAAAATTGCTTGGTGCCGATATTATATTTATGCCACATGTCACCATGTGTACCCCTTCTACCCGCCCGGGAGCAGGCTTTGTTAATCCTGAACTTTGGGAAAACAGAGAAAATGACCCTACCTCTCTCCGACTGGAATTTGAAGGAATGAAAGGCCGTGACTGGTTAATGAAATGGCTTCCGGCAAGATCCTATGACAATGCTGTTTATACCGTATTCTCCAATCCGATTGGAATGGATGATGACCAGCTGAAAAACGGATGCTCCATGATTATTGATCCTTTTGGTGATGTACTGAGCGAATGTAAAACCCTGGGCAATGACTTTGTAACCGCAGTTTTAACCCCTGAAAAACTAACACAGGCAGGTGGTCACCGTTATCTCAATGCCCGCAGACCGGAACTATACGGCCAGATCATCGGCAAAGCGCATCAATCTGAACAGCAAGTAGTCTGGTTAAATAAATAGCCTTTTTATCACTTATCTTCAGGAGTGGTCTTTTTACTGAAAAACCCCTCCTGAAAAATAATTCTTGCGTAATCAAATCTTTATCTTTTACTTTGCAACTCAAAGTTCTTTTAAAATGCAAGAAAAAGATATTTATTCAGAACTCAGTTCTATCCGTAACCTGATGGAACGCTCCACCAAGTTTATTTCACTTAGTGGTTTATCAGGCATTATGGCTGGCGTATATGCATTGGCCGGAGCCTTTCTGGGTTATAAAACTGTCTATGGAGGATATAATACTTTATCCTACAGAAGCAATTATATCAATGAACCCCAGATTTTATGGCAGCTGAGCTTAATCGCCGCCCTGGTACTGGTACTTTCCCTGGTGACCGGAATCTGGCTGACCATCCGCCAGGCCCGTAAAAAAGGAGAAAAATTCTGGAATCCGGTGAGTAAGCGGCTCCTGGTTAATATGGCTGTCCCCCTGTTTACAGGCGGATTTTTCATCCTGATCCTGATCCTTCGCGGTGATTACGCAATTGTAGCATCTGCCTCCCTTATTTTTTATGGACTGGCGCTCATTGCCGGAAGTCACTATACCCTTTCGGATGTAAAATGGCTAGGATTCTGTGAAATCATCCTGGGTCTGGTTGCCGCACTCCTTCCTGGTTACGGAATCGTATTCTGGACAATTGGCTTCGGTATCCTGCATATTCTATATGGTTCAATCATGCACTTTAAATACAAGCAGTGAAAATCTCTTTAGAATCTTTTGATAAAGCATTTGAAAACCGGTTACGCCTGCAGATTATGAGTGTACTGGTTGCCAATGACTATTATGATTTCAATGCACTGAAAGAGCTCCTGAATGCAACAGACGGGAACCTGGCCTCCCATTTAAAAGCGCTCGAAAAAGAAGAATACATTACCGTTAATAAAAGCTTTATCGGTCGTAAACCCAATACCCAATACGCAGCTTCTGCGAAAGGCATACACGCTTTTAAAAAACATCTCGAAGCCCTTGAAAATTTAATTAAACAACAAAAGAGATAATATTTTTTTTCTACTTACACTTTGAATTACAAAGTACTTTTAATCTATAAAAACATGGAAGATTTACAAAAAACATCAAACAAAGGATTCAGAAGCTGGTTCGGTGAATCCGTATTAGTCAAATTAAGTTTAATCGGAGTTTTGACCCTGCTGCTGCTCATTCCATCCAGCTGGATACAGGGCTTGATTGTAGAGCGTCAGAACAGGCAGGAAGAAGTTAATAAAGAGATTTCAGATAAATGGTCAGGCAGTCAGCGAATCGAAGGCCCGGTATTGGTCCTCCCCTATAAAACAATGGTGAACCACAAGGATAGTACAGGAAAAGTAAGTTATAAAGAGGTGCTAACCAATATCTACATCATGCCAGAGGCTCTGGATATAACCGGTAAAGCAGAACCACAATTGCTCCATCGTGGCATATTTGATGCGGTAGTCTATAACTCCAAAGTTAGAGTTAATGGCAAATTCAGCGCCCTGGAATTAAAAAAATCTGGTATTAATCCAGATCTCATTCAATGGGATAAAGCAAAAGTTGACATCGGACTGAGTGATCTGAAAGGTCTTAAAAATAATCCGGTCATTAAACTGGCCAATACCAGTTATGCTGTTGAACCCGATTTCACTTCTGTCAGCCTGTTTACGAATAATCTGGTGATCCTGCCAGATCTGAGCTCCGTAAAAAATACAGCCCTGGATTTTAGTTTTGACCTCGACCTGCGTGGCAGCAATGAGATCAGCTTCCTGCATATAGGCAAAAGCACCACTGTAAAAATAGAAGGCAACTGGAATAACCCAAAGTTTACAGGCCGGTATCTTCCTGAACAAAGAAACATTTCTAAGGACGGATTTTCAGCCACCTGGAAAATGCCTTATTTCAACAGACCATTTTCTCAGCAATGGATAGAAGAAAACGCTTCACTCACTGACCCTGTAACCGACGGGAACAAGACAGTTCAAAACTCTTCCAGAAAAGATGCCTCCTTTGGCGTACAGTTTATTCTGCCGGTTGACCAGTATCAGAAAACTATGCGCTCGGGTAAATATGCCATCCTGATTATCCTGCTGACCTTTGTATCGCTGTTCTTCACAGAATTACTGAATAAAAGAAAAGTTCATTTGCTGCAGTATTTACTCATTGGGGCAGCCATGATTATTTACTATACCTTATTGCTTTCACTCAGCGAGCAAATGGGTTTTGATCTGGCCTACCTGATTGCTTCCCTGGCTACGATCTCCTTAGTCGGTGCTTTTATAGCTTCTCTGTTAAAGAATAAAAAACCAGCACTCATATTTGTGGCCATCCTGACCATCTTCTACGGATTTATCTATGTGATTATCCAGTTACAGGATCTGGCTTTACTTTTCGGAAGTATAGGACTGTTCGTTATAGTCGCAGCAATGATGTACCTGTCTTCAAAGATAGACTGGAACAAAAGCCTGTTAACCGAACCTGAGACACCAGTAGAGTAACCTCAGAATAAATTCAGTTGATTAAACCGGGAAACCTGCTCCTGCTGGTTTCCCTTTAAACAAAAACAGGCTGAGATACCTTATCGCAATCAGGAAACAGTCATCTCCTGCGGCCTTACCCCCAGTACATTAAAAAAGGTATTGCTAAAAGTAGAAACACTGTCATAGCCCACTTTAACCGCTACACTTTTTACACTTTCTCCCGAAACAGAAAGCAGCTCGACAGCCTTGATAATTTTATATAATTTGATATACCCTGCTACTGTAATCCCAATATCCTGTTTAAACAACCGCTCCATCGTTCGTGCTGAAAGATTAAAATTAGCTGCTACTTCAGGTATTTTGATGTCTTCAGCTACGTTCAGCGTCAGATAATCAATCATACTTGCAATCCTTGGATTTTGAGGAACCGGAAGGACCAGCGGTAAAGAAGTATCAAATGTTAAAGGCAAAATACCTACCAGCGCTTTCAGAAAATCAAATTCCAGTGCATCCTTTTCTTCCAGTCTCGACCATTGTTCAGTGAAAAGGATCATTTCTCTCAAAACCTTAGAGGTATGAAAAATATTCAGTTCATTAAAAAACTGATGATCGGCTGTTTTACTTAAAAAGATACAGCGCAGATGTACAGGACTTACCGGGGCCGAAGTCTTATGCAGCAAACCCGGAGGTATCCAGGCACAGTGATGTGTAGGCAACAGATATGTTCTTTCGGGTGTATGCAGATACTGAACCCCTTTTTCTACAAAAATCAGCTGCCCCATATGATGTGAATGCCATAAATCAGAAAATTTCCAGTCTGCTTCATGCCATACATAGGCTTCTTTTTTAACTTGATCTACCGTAAGGTGGCAGAACCTTGATCTCTCCATCTGTCGTATTATAACATGCTATTGGCAAATATTGATATTTAAAGACATGTTATGTTCAATACCTTTGTCCGCAACATTTAAAATAAATATGTAATGAATATAATCAATTCAAAGACAATAACAACAAGCCTGCTACTTTTGTTTTGCTTGTTCCATGTGTCATTTTTAAAAGCGCAGCATCCAATGAATCAGGAACCAAAAACTCTTAAAGTACTCGTACTCTTCAATACTGTAAACGGAGGCACTTACCAGATGGCTAAAGAAATTGCTGCCGGAATTGAAGACTTCCCGGGTGCACAGGCTATACTCAGACAAGTACCAAGAATTAAACCACTGGATAACGAGGCAAAACAAGCCTTCGGCCATATTCCTTATGCCACAATCGACGAATTAACTGCTTATGACGGCATCGCTTTTGGCTCATCAGTCCACTTTGGTAATATGAGTGCCGATATGCGCTATTTTCTGGATCAGTCTGTTCAGCTCTGGACTGCCCGTAAATTAGAAGGAAAACCCGCAACTGTATTTATGTCCGCCGGTAGCGGTGCAGGCAGAGAAGCTGCGATATTATCCTTCTGGAATACTCTGGCCGTCCATGGCATGATGATCGTGCCCACGGGCATTATGGGTACCCAGGACATAGATAAAACCATACCTCAGGGAAACACCGCATTCGGTGCCTCTTCACTGGCAGGTGCCCCTGGTAGTGAAAGACCATCCAAAGGAGAATTACATATTGCCAGGTTACAGGGATATGCATTAGCCAGAGCCGCAAAAGGTTATCAGCTAACCGCCCCCACCGACACCCGTCAAACTGCCTCAACACCAAAAGATGAGCTCAAAACAGGTCTGGTAGCAGCCAAATTAAAAACATTGAACCTTGTTTTACCCAACGCCCCTGCCCCTGTGGGTAACTACAAACCTTATCGCATTTCCGGCAAACAGATTTTCATTAACCAGATTGCCCTGAACAATGGAAAAGTTGATCATCCCGGACTGATTGGAACCGAAGTTACTGAAGAAGAGGCTAAGCAAGCCACCCGTCAGACCCTGCTAAATGTTCTTGCAGTGCTAAAAGAAGCTGCCGGCGGAGACCTGGATAAGGTAAAACAAGCAGTACAATTAACCGGATATTTCTATACACCAGCTGGTTATACTAAACATGCCGTATTAATGAATGAAGCATCCAATCTTTTGGTGCAGATCTTTGGTGAAAAAGGCATGCACACCAGAGCTACAGTGGGTGCCTCATCGTTACCGATGAATTCTGCGGTAGAAATCCAGGCCATCTTTGAACTGGAATAAGTACATCTAAAGAAATTGGGGCATTCAGATGCCCTAATTTCATTTAAGCCACAAAATCCTGTAAATAACCGTCATAGGAACCTGCCGAAAACTTAGACAGAGCTGAAAATAAATTCTGATAATTCTTTGTCGCCAGTTCAATGGCCTTTTCCTGATCTTCGGCGTACACAATCAGCCATTTTAACTCCCCCAGGCTGTTACAATTACGCTCCATCTGGAATTCAGAGATCAATAGTAGTTGAGGAGAGTGAGCCTTACCATTAGAAAAATATACTTTAAATAAATTCATAGGAGCAGTATAATAATCACATATAAACGAAAACCACCCCCTCCCTGGATGTCATCGTTTTGTCATATACACCAAATATATAAATTTATAACGTATTAGCTAAAATCCACGATTCAACTGACCAGCGATCTCAGCCAGATCTCTCAAACCCTTATCCAGCTTATCGTTCCAGGACATCCCATAATTTAACCTGATACAATTGGAAAACTGGTCCTGTAGAGTAAATAATCTGCCCGGAGCTATGCTGATCCCCCTTCTGATAGCCTGATCATATAATTTAAGTGTATCCATTTTCTGATCAAACTCTACCCATAAAACTATTCCTCCCTGAGGCCTGCTGACTTTGGTTCCCTCCGGAAAATAATCATTAATCGCCCGGATATACTGTAAACTATTGGTATGTAAAGTACTTCTCAGTTTACGCAAATGATGCTCATAACGCCCGGTTTCTAAAAAATTAGCAATTACTTCCTGCGTAATATTCGTCGTAGTGATCGAATGAAAAAGCTTCAGCCGCAGGATTTCTGTTTTAAATTTCCCGGGAGACAACCAGCCCACACGATAACCTGGTGCAAGCGTTTTAGAAACAGAGCTGCAACATAAAACCAGTCCGCTCTCATCAAATGTTTTGCAGGTACTGGGCCGCCCTGTCCCAAAATAAATATCGCCATAAATATCATCCTCGATCAGCGGGATATGATGTTTCTGAATAAGTCTGACCACCTCTTTTTTGTGTTCATCAGGCATCAGGCTACCCAGTGGATTACTAAAATTACTGACCAGTAAACATAAATTAATCTTCTTTGATTCCAGCGCTTTTTTCAGCGCATCTATCTCTATCCCGGTTTGCGGATGCGTCGGCAGCTCCATCACCTTTAATCCCAGGCTTCTGGCTAACTGCAAAATCCCAAAATAAACCGGGCTTTCTACGGCAATGGTATCCCCTGGTTTAGCTAAAGCCATCATGGCATACGAAATGGCATTCACACAACCAGAAGTCGTGATGATATCTTCATGGCTCAGATCCGGCATATGAAAAGCCTGTCTGGCCAGTTGCTTTCTCAATCTTTCATTTCCCTGTAACTCACCATAAGCAGTCCCGCTGCCTTTGAGTTCACGCATTGCCTGCACTAAACCCTTATTCAGTTTAGCGATTGGTAATAATTCATCGGCAACTACCGCATTAGCCAAAGCAAGATTAACAGGCCCTGAATTACTGTAAACCTTTTCCAGCAGTTCTTCAACGGGCATATTGCTGCTTTCGGTAGCCGGCCGGCTCGTTTTAGGCAGTCCCGGATTTCTTTTCAGCGAACCACTGACAAAATAACCAGATTTGGGCCTGGTCTCTATCAAACCTTTACTTTCCAGTTCATAATACACTTTAATCGCTGTCGTCTGACTTGTTCCATGTATTTTACATAAGTCGCGGAGTGAAGGCAGTTTATCACCTATGGCTAATACATTATTCTTGATCTGTAACTCCAGACCATTTGCTATTTTCTGATACAGATGATATTTCTGAACTGATCCCCTTTGCATAATCATTAACTGCTATGCACAAATATAACAAAACTGCATCTGCATTGATAATCCTATTTTGTTTAAATTTGCATTATACAATTCAGTTATGGACATATTACATAGTACACCAAAAGACATAGATGCAATTTTTGATCTTTATGATCAGGCTACCGATCACCAGAAAAAAACAGGCGCAGGCCTGTACTGGCAGGGATTTGAAAAATCACTGATCCAACAGGAAATGGAAGAAAACAGACATTTTAAGATCGTGGCAGATGGTCAGCTGGCCTGCACTTTTTGTATCGCACACCAGGACCCGCTGATCTGGAAAGAAAAGGACAAAGATCCTGCAGTTTATATTCACCGCATTGCCACCAATCCAGCTTTAAGAGGTAATTCTTATGTCAAACATATTGTGACCTGGGCTACAGCTTTTGCCAGAGCAAATAAACGTTCATTTATCAGAATGGATACTGGAAGCGGCAATGAAAAACTCAATAATTATTATATCAGCTGTGGATTTAATTATCTCGGGGTAACACAACTGGAGGACACCACAGGTTTACCTAAGCATTACGAACATGGTTCTTTCAGTTTATTTGAGATCCCTGTTAATTAACCTGATATGACGAGTCTGGAAATTTTGCCGCCCAACTTACCAGTTCCTGTCGATGACGGGGCCTGTACTCATCTTTCGGGACTGAAAATCCCAGATCTGGCCCTAAAAACAACCAATGGAGAAATGGTCAATCTTCCTTCCCTGAAAGGTCGTCTGGTGATTTATTGTTACCCGATGACCGGCCCGGAGCATGTTCCGCTTCCAGAGGGCTGGGATGCTATTCCTGGTGCAAGAGGCTGTACACCACAAGCCTGTTCCTTCCGCGATCATTACCAGGAGCTGAAACAGCTCGACACACAGGTTTATGGCATGAGTACACAATCAACGGCAGATCAGCTTGAATCAAAAGAACGTTTACATCTCCCTTTTGATTTATTAAGTGATGAAAACCTGGCTTTTACCAGGGCCCTGAACCTGCCACTCCATGTGGTAGAAGAACTGAAATATCTGAAAAGGGTAACGCTGATATTTGAGGATGGAATCATTGTAAAATATTTTTATCCGGTTTTTCCGCCAGACAAGCATATTGATCAGGTCCTGCATTATTTAAAAAAGGGATAAAGAAGACAGACCGGAAAATCATAAAAACCAGATTTCCGGTCTGTTAACGATTAAAAAGCAGCCTGTTCCAGAAATTCGATGACCTCACCGTTCGGACTGTAGACTAAAGAATTATATACCGTGATTGCCGGGTCACCCAAATGCAGAATCATCGGTTCATGACAGGAGGTAGCTCCACCTGCAATAGCCATTTCATAAGCCTGCCGCGAATCCTTCACTGTCAGACAAATATGCAGCAAAGCGGTTTGCACGAACTCTTCCCCTTCCCGTTTTGGTCTGCCCTGCGCCGGAATATCAGCCTCATGATCATAAATTTCTATAAAACTCAGGCCATCTGCTGATTTCAGCATAGCTGCCTTTTTAAGGTTAAAAGAAGGTAAAGACCAGGTATGCGCAATGCTATAACCCAGAACCCGGGTATAAAAACCTACCGTCTGCTCGAAATCCTGCGCCCTGATTGCGATATGATGCAGACCCAATACGCCAATATCATTTTGAGGTGTTGTCATAATTTAAGAATTTATTGGCAAATTTACGGCGATGAACCCCCACATGAATGAACTTACAAAATTGTAAGCGATGAGAAAAACAGCTTCCACCAACTATATCAACGAGCAGGCCCTGCATGGTTTATGTGATGCCGCTTATACCCTGTCCGTCTTGAGCGGACGCTGGAAACTCACTTTGTTAGTCAAACTCAAAGAAGGAAAAAAACGTTTTTCTGAGCTGAAAGAGCAGGTTCCTGCAATTACGGAACGTGTATTAGCCCTTCAGCTTAAAGAACTGGAAAAAAGCGGGCTCATCCTGAAACAGAAATCAGCAGTCAAGGGGCAGCTGTACAGCTATGAATTAACCCCTTTAGGAATTTCACTCGATCAGGTTATCCAGGCCCTCTCTGACTGGGGTATCGTTCATAACCCTACAGTCTGAACTGCAAAGTTGTTCTGATAGCGAAATTTGAAGATGGCAGACCTGCTTCAGCCGGATGGTTCCGATGCGTTATCCGATGCAGGAAATCTACACGGATAAACTTAAAAATGTTTTCCACGCCGTAACCAGCTTCCACATAAGGAACACCGCCCAGACTCTTGTTCAGACTAGTCCGGCCTCTGATAAAAGCTTCGTTATTTTTGTCGGAAAGTGCTCCTTCCAACACATTTAAAACAGCTACAGTCCGCATATTCAATGATTTCAGCAAAGGGATACTATTGGTGATCAGACCTTCCATATGCTGTGTATAATTCAAAGAAACAAACCTGTCGCTGGTAAATTCCAGAAAGCGCATGGTATTAAAATTATACCGGTGATTTTCCAGTAAAGGATAAGGCAATGCACTTGGGATATAACCTGCTGTAAAAGAGTAATCACCTACCCCCAAAATCCCCATTCTGGGCCGCTGACTGATATTAAAGAAGTATTTACTATAGTTAAAATCTCCATAAACCGTTTTCAGTCCTTTGATGAAACGGAAAGTCAGGATAGGATTATTATTTCCGTTACCCACTACCAGCCTTTTGTTCAGCTTTGAAGATTCCAGCATACGTCTGCCCGGTGTCCATTGCAATTCAGTTCCGACCTCAGAAACCTCATAACGATTATAGGTTTTATCATCATCCTTATCGCGATAATGAAAATTAAACAGCGGATCAAAAGTCCGGTGAGAAAGGGTCAGTTTAGCTCTTATTGTTGGAGAAAGATCAGTCTGAATATAAGTACTGGCTATATTTTGTACAAACGGCCCCCTTCTGATTACATTTCCATTCCGGATAGCAGCCAGGAAAACATTATTGCCGCGGTTCATAAAGTTTTCAAACTGATAACCAGTTTGTGCAATATCATGCTGATAAGAAATTCCGGCCTGAACCCATGGTTTACGCGAGAAAATATAGTCTACAGCCGCATTGTACTTAAATTTCTCATCCCTGAAACCATAACTCAGGAAACCACTCAGAATCAGTTTATCACTAAAACGGGCATTCGTTGTGGCACCAATCCGCAATACACTACCCTCAAGGTCATTATAGCTGTAAGTATAAGGGTACGGGCCAAAACTGATTTTACCTACCCGGTAATAACCATTGATCAGCATACCAGCTATATCCGCATACGTTTTCACCAATGGCAGGTTTTTGACCGTATCAATCATTTTATAAACCGCTTTATCCGTAGCCGTTACAGAATCAGCACGGTTTTTCACCCAGTACTGATCGTCTTTTTTATTGACATCATCACTCATGACCAGGCTTTCTTTAAAATCCTCTGCCGGATAATCTTTATTGACAACTATATTTTTATTGGACAGATAAAACTTGGCGATAAAACCCGAGAGTTTTTTCTGCGTGGTTCCCACATTCACAACGATCCTTGTTTGTCCGGGTAACCAGGCTGTAGTCCCTTCAGCCTGCACCATCGCCTGCTGTATCCTGACTTTATTTAAAAAATTCAGGTTTGCATCCTGCGAAACCTTACAGTCAATCTGATATAAAGCATAACTGTCACGTGTGATCCACATTACCCCGTCAAAAGCCAGGTCATGTGAACGTTTAGGCTTAAACTCAATTTTATAACATTCCCTGCCATTGATCTTGTCATAAGCCTCAACCAGTTCATAATTATAAAACGTTTTCCAGTTATCGCTGGTCGGCGATATAAAATCCTTATTCGCCAGCCTCAGGTAATTATTATAAAAATTATACTGTAAAAATGTCGACCCCACCAGCTGCGAAATCAACGTTTCATCTTCGATCCCTACACCACTTACCTTTGTCCGCAGCACATGTTCTGTTTTTCTTTCCGGGCTGGTATTGTATTTATAGTCAGAAACAGTTTCTGACATAAAAATGGGTAAAATCGGGGTACCCTGTTCACCCGCTATCTTTTGCAGATTCTCCATTAAAGGCATCACCTGTTTAATGACCTTATTTTTCTTTAGTTTTTCGCTGATATTGGTCACTGATATTTCGATACGGTTATAACTCTGGTAAGCATAACTCTTCAAATACTTCTGATCATTCCTGGGTTTGTTCTTAACCATGTTTTCCATGACTTCCCAGGCAGGGTTTACATAAGTTTTAGGGGTAATAGTCACCCCGTTCAACAATCTTCCGTTCACCGCCAGCTGAAAATCAACTATCGTATGAGGTGCTTTAGGCAGTACTTTTTTGCCGGGTAAATAACTGACATAAGCCGTATAAACTGAGTCTGTCGCCAGATGTTCGGGGAGTGCCAGGTTATACAAACCATCAAAATCTGAAGCCGTCGCCTTAACCGTTCCATTTTTAAGTTTTACAAATATGGTCGCATAAGGAATAGCCTCACCGGTTTGTGCATCCGTTATTTTTCCTGTAATTACCCTGGCATGCTGTGCACTGGCAACGGGAATAAACAACATGTTCAGCACTAGCAAAATACCTACATTACGCAGCATGCTTTTAGCATTAAACAACCGGAAGAGAAAAAAGGTGAGTAGCCTAACCTGCATAAAGTATATAATATATTCTTAGTAGACGCCAGAATCTGTCCATACCCCCATTCAGCTATATAGGATTAATACGCTTAGGGGAAGAAATGAAGATTAGGGGTCTGATTATTTTTTGAGCGTTAAAGAGTCATCTATTTCGAAACAAACTTGTTACAAATATAGTACAAATGAATTGTTTCAGGCCTAAAAGCTATTTGTTAATATAAATTTAACAAAAACAACGGAAGAAAACACATTAAGTTCACATTATTCTTCAACAACAACCCTGTCCCCATGGGCTTTAGGCTCTGAGATAACCAAAAAACTCAATGGCATACTGCTTTCATTTGTAATCTGGTGTACTGCACCAGGCGGGACATGGATACTGTCTCCTTTAATCATGGTATAGGTCTTTTCCCCAAGTTTAAAAGTAGCCACGCCATCCAGGATATAAAACACCTGCTGTGCCTTTTCATGATAATGCAGCACTTCGCCAGTGTCTGGCGGCATCTTTTCCTGGATCAGACTTAAACCAGGTGACTGCAGCAGGTGCCAGCCATCACAGTCTGCACCCCATTTGTAATGTTCGGCTGTATAAATTGAATTGATCATAAGCTATCTGGTGTTTTCCATTCTTCCCTGGTAATTTCAAACCAGTCATGTTCATCTCCTTCCAGATCAAACTGAGAGGTACAACGTAATCCTATTTTTTCGAGTACACTTCTGGAAGCTGTATTCTTTACATCCGCTATCGCATAAATCTTATCCAGGTTAAGCCCTTCAAAACCATAATCCAGTGAAGCTTTAGCTGCTTCAGTGGCAAATCCCCTTCCCCAGTATTTTCTGATCAGCCTGTAACCTACGTCATAATAATTCACATGATTATTATAATTGACCTTCATCAGCTTTAATCCTGCCCAGCCAATAAAAGAACTGGTTTCCTTTTCCACGATAGCCAGTCTGCCTGTTCCATTGGTTACATATTGGTTCCGGATAAATTCAATGGCTTCTTCCACCTGTTCCATACTCGTGACAGGCTGATTGCCTAAATATTTATGGACCAGCGGATCGGTATCCAGTTCATACATCCCATATTTATCAGCAGCTACAATTTCTCTTAAGATCAGTCTTTCGGTTTCTGCAAAAATCTTCATATTACCTTTTTTTCAATAACAGGTTTAATATTCTTGGAAGAGTTCCGGACTGATCATCGTCAAAATATTCATTCAGCGTGATGATTTCAAATCCGTATTTTTTAGCGAGAGTGGTAAATTCAGAAATGTGATGTGTAAAACAGATGACTGCCTGTTGTCCTTCAGCGGTATCAAAACGCGCCCCCGAACCCGAATATTGTTTAAATGGATGCAGTTCGCTTATGTAAACATAACCGCCCGCATCCATTATTTTTGCTACTTCTTTAAAGATATGATCAAGATTTTCAATATGCTCCAGGACCAGGCTAAAGCCTATCAGGTCATATTTCCCATCCGCAAAGAACCAGGGTTCAGTAATATCAGCCTGCTTGAAATCAACCTGGCTTCCCGTATTTTTAGCTTTGGCCTTAGCCAGCATTTCCTCAGAAAAATCCACGGCAGTGTGCTTTTTTGCCCTTTCAGCCAGCCAGCTTGTATTCTTACCTGTTCCGCAGCCAATCTCCAGGCAATGTTCAAACGGAATATCCTCCAGAACTGTTCTTAACACCCGTCCTTCCAGATCCCGTGTTTTATTCTGGTTAGTATCGTACTGTATCGCCCAATTGTTATATGATTCCCTGATGCTCATATCTCAAATTTAGCAAACAGGATGTTTATTTTTTCAAAAAAAACCTATTTTAAATTGAACTGATCGCCAGCCCCGTATAAACTAAATCGTAAATCCCCGACAGTGATCAGATGGTTAACACCAATTTTTAATTCTTTAGGATCAGCTATTCTTACCACCTGGCTCACACCAGCCACTGTTATCTTTTTACCCTGAACACTAATTGCTGTCCCTTCATCAATACCAATACATTCATAGGAAGGATAAGCAGCCAGGGCAGAAAGCAGCCTGTTATATCTGCTCCGCTTTAAAAAATGCTGATCAATGATCACCGAATCCAGCAAACCCATTCCACTTTCAAATTCAATATTGTCAGCCCGTAACTTGTTAAAAGTTTCCCTGTAACTGGTATCCAGTAACTGGTTCCCGGTAATCATATGTTTACTCATTACAGCGGCACCAGCACTTGTACCGGAAATAGTCGCTCCTTTTTCATAAGCTTTATGAATAGCTGCATAAACCGGCGTGTGCAAAACGACCTTCATAAACCTGCTCTGGTCACCACCGGTAATAAAAATAAGTTTTGCATTTTCCAGTGAGTCCAGCCATTTTTTATCATTTACCTTTTCTCCCTGAAAATTAAAATTATAGATTTTGTTTTTTGCAGCGGCAGATAACTGTGCCCCAATCGCCTCAAAAGAAGCTTCAGGTTCTTCAGTTGCCATTGGCAGCACAACCA
>Ga0194135_10001170_pt1 | contig 15452 bp, 14 predicted proteins | sample LitLau_LLRF_2013_FD_134024 | JGI IMG/M metagenome (GOLD analysis project Ga0194135, IMG submission 134024) | Freshwater sediment microbial communities in response to fracking from North America - Little Laurel Run_MetaG_LLRF_2013 (version 2) | ecosystem: Environmental > Aquatic > Freshwater >...
CACACCCCAACCTAACCTGAAATCACCGATCCAAAATATTCCGGGAATTTCAAAATATGGGGTGTGGGGTGTGCATTTTAGTTTAGCCCTGCTGGAGAAAAAATAATAAGCAATCGGTCATTTTAGCCGCGAACCTCATTCTCACTCGCACTGTTGTTTCTTTTTTTGTTAATTAAATTATGTTTATCGTTCACTGGTTAATATTTTAGAGAGTTGGTACGACAGGAGTGGCTTAGTGCTCGCTGTAAGGAAGGTTTTAGCAATTGGACGTGGTTGGATACCCGCAAAACAATACAAATCGTGAAGGTAAGAACTAAGAAGGTTGAATTTAATCTCTAGGTGGATATTGGATTCGTAAGCATAAACGTAGCTTGCTAATAAGCTGCGTGGTAGCTTACCTGGTGCTCACTATTAATCAACTTATTATAATCTGTTCAAGGAATCCGTCGCTGTGAGGGAAGGGAGGTGGCTTATTATCGAAAAACCTGTTGGCGTCGGCCTCCCAACTTTGGCACTTTGATTGGTTAAGTTATGAGGCCCCCAACCTGGTTTTTCGATAGAGCGCCCGGATTCCTTGAACAGATTTGGTAGTTATAAGAAGATTAAAGTGTGGCTTACTCTCGTGTAGGAAATGGCATTTAGTCAATCAGATGCAACTAAGGGATCGAGCTTCTATTATGAGCAAATTAAGATGATGTTCAACAGTGAGCTCTACTCAAATCTCCTGACATTTGTAAGTAGCAAACGAATATCCGAATTTGAAGACAATGTTGGTCACGTAAGTGACTTGACTAGGGCAAGTTGCCACGTCAAATAAACACAAACGAACGAAGACAATGCTGCTTTATCTTGTGGTTGTGTATTTTAGAGTAGCTGGGTTCTAGGGTTAGCTCAAACCCAACCCGAGCTTTTGTCGGAATCTCAGCAATGTCATGTTTACGTTTTGAATGGGGATGCGGCATTCACATTGGGCGATTTCCATCGAGCTGAAAGTTATTATCGTCGCGCGCTCCAATTATACAAATACCTACTCAAGTCTCCGAATTTGACGCTCAAGATACAAATGGAGCGTGGAACTTCAAACGGTACTTGTTCACTCATTGTTTTACTAAATTCATAGCCGAAGTCCGTATTCATTTTTGGCTATGCTAAATTGGAGGCTGCTGGACTGTCTTCCCTGATTTTAATTTGTAAATTGATTATACAGATGTCAAGTACAAGATCCACTTGTGTTTGGTCCAATGTAAAAAGCCAATTGACGCGTTGAAAATGCTTGAAAGCATTCCCGCCAAGCAGCGCAATGTACAGATCAACATGGCTATGGGAAATTTAAATAAACAAACTGGCATGGACAGGGCTGCCATCACTTCCTACAAGGAAGTCCTCCGGGTATGAATGCATTTCAACCACGGTCCTTATTATTTACGAATCTTCAATACAGCATCATTCGCTCCACTCAATAATTCAGTATTTTCGGAAATATTAAGGACTCTGATTTCAACTTGATTTGCATAAAGGACCGAAGCTTTTAATTTCGCCACGATGTTTTCTTATTCTTTGAATGACAGGTGTGTCCAATGGCACTGGATGCTGTGGAACAACTGTTGCTACTTGGATGTAATGCGGATGACGTCCAATCCCTGGTCCGAGATAAGACGACCAAAAACATCCCCCACCCTGAATGGTACGTCACTAAAGTGACTCGCAATCACAAGTGTTTCACGAAGGGTTTGTGTTGTTTCACCTTCATCCAAACTTTAGTTCATCTTATTCTGATAGGTACAACAGCTGCATTCTTGGTACGGCAGCAATGGCAGCAAGAGACAACCAGACCAGTATAAAAATCTTCAAAGGAATCCGCGAGAAGCACAATCTACCTATGTGTGTGCCCCTCCTCCACAGTCTCGGAGTTGCTTGCTCTAATTACGGTGACTATACGGCTGCGATTGGTGCATTCAAATTGGTAACGATTGGTATTATTAAATCTTCTGTTGATTTTTCGAATTACTCCGTATGAGATGGAGTCTGATTGGCTAATTTCAAAATTTTAGGCAAATCAACTTGAACCCACAAATTTAAAGGGAATGGACCTCTACGCCTTCCTTCTTTGGCACGAGGACATGCAACCGGAACTTTATAAACTCATGACGGAGCTCAATGAAACTAATTACAATGATGCAAAGTGTGAAGCGTGGGTTGCTTCAGCTTATTATTCACTATCAACTGATCGTCCCAAGCGTGCCGAGTTGTTCGCTGCTAAAGTAATTCCCAATATACCAATCGCACAAGATCTGAAGAGAGAGACTGCTTATGATTCTCTGTCTGTTTTAATAGGGATCTGCTTTTCTCGGCGTCAAGAATCCTGAGGGTTTGATCGCTCATGGGCATGTTTATCTCAAACTGAAGAAATACCAGGAAGCCGTGGAGTGCTTTCGAGAAGTCATGGCTCGCTCTCCAGAACGATTTGAACCCCATCGCGGAATTGTGGAGTGCTACATGGCTATGGATCGAGGAAGAGAAGCAATGAATGTTGCCGTTGGTGCTCTGAAGACCGTTGGAAATACTCCGCGCGTGCTCAATGTGAGCCTTTTCTTCAAAATGATGTGAGATTGACTGATTTAGTTTTAGAAATAATTGAATTTGATGAAATGAAGCTCTGTGCCACGGCCATGAAGAAGGATCCACTGACCTTGACCCGAGCCAAGACGTACTTGGAGAAAGCTTTGAAAATTGACAATTCCTTCCTGCCTGCCCTTTTAACGTTTGTTGATATTTTGGAATCCGTAAGTCTGCATTCCGTGCATCGTTACCAATTTCGAAGGAAACAAAATTCTTTCCGTCGTCCACGAGTTGAATATGTTTACAGGAAGGGAAATACAACGAGGGGATACAAATGATCAAGTCATATATCGATCTCCGGGTGTCTCCATCGAAGCTTCACGTCCGTCTAGCAGCTCTCCTCTCACGAAATGGATTGGACGAAGCTGCAGCTGATCAATATGCAGTCGCTCTGCGGTAGCCCAACTTGACACTAAAAGCCATGAAAAAAATATTCAAAAATATACTTTACTCTAGAAATTCGAATTAATTCGTTTCTTTAGATTGGACCCATCAAACAAGGAAGCTCGAGAAGGACTTAATCGCCTTGACCCTTCCAGTTCACGGGGGAACGAGAGTGCATTCGACGCCGGAGGTGACGATATGGATCTGGAAGATGAAGACGAGGAGGATGTAAGTATCGCTGCTTCATTACCTAAAATGAGCCAAAACTCCAAACTTCGGCATCTTTCAACCTCTCCAACCTTGGCTTCTTTGTACCAACCTGTTGTTTGGAAATCGGGCGGGACCCCAGGGACTTTGGCGACTGATTCAGAAGACTACACCCCGGAGGGGTTATCATCTTCTGAGGACTTTACTTCGTTCTCCAGTGGTTCCAGTCCCGCTTCACCCGTTACGACGACTGAGACTGAGAGTGGAGACAGCGAGTCTTCCGCATCCTCTACGATTCCGGCAGATGATGAGGATGACGATGTTCATGCATGTTCATCTGAATCTCCAGAACCACTGGATCTGACTACCAACCATTCCAATGAATTCCTGTAGAATAGATCTTAATAAACCCTTATTTTTTATTTTTTAATCTTTTCCGCAGTATCCTGTCCTTGTGTTCCGTTTAAATATATTGGTTATGTTACTAATTCAATTTTATCAACAGGCTGAGCATGCTGACAGTGAGCTCGATACGAGCATTTGGGAAGATTATGGATTAAACGAAACCCGGTAGAAAATGGAACTTTGTGCGTATACGAGATAGTGGGTACGGTGCGTCTGTCTTCCGTGTCGTTTTTGCACATTTTGCCACGCACAAGTACAACTGGCTGCCACACACCACTTCACTCTTGCTGTTTTGTTTGCCATTTTGTTTAAAAGACGAATGTAGGAGGGGTGTACAGTATCCTCCTGCTCGAATCCTCGGTTCGGTTAATCGTCGTAATATCTTCATTTCCATTCACAGTGTTGAATGATTTTAGCTTTCCCTGACTCCGGACTTGTGGACTTTTGTTTTATTCTACCTCTAAACTGCACTTCACTCCGCCATTTTAAACGTAAGAAATAGTATAGTCGGATCAGAATGTGGAAACTGACTTGCGCTTAACTCCACTGTTCATTTTCCAGACGATGGCGTAATGAAATTAGTAAAATGACTTACCCTTTGTTTCAGGAATGGGGATCCGCCTTGCTGTTATACTTCTACCATTACAATTGTTATTTCAAGGCATCTACCTCCAGTGTTGATCTTAAACCGAGGGTTATAACGTGTCATTTTATTTCTTCATTCGGAGTTAAACAAAATCTACATTCCGGATCCCTAAATGAAGTGCGTTCTGTTCTAGTTATTATTATTCTATAATTTATTTCGGCCGTTGTTTCAGTCAAGTTATACTTGTTCATGCTCATTTATACCTCGTGTAACATTTTTCTGAAAACTTGGATAAGATTCATTCAATTGTGAATCGGAAATAATAAAGAAAAAATAAACATTCCGCATTCCTATCAACATGCCGTGAGGTTATTTCAGATAAATTGGGATCTTTTCTGGAAATTGCTCATGTCATGTTTGGTCACACCACGGGATGTCGCAAGTCTGCGGCACGGTACAGGTTTCTCCGTTGGTCCCGACTCCTTATTGACATTGAGATGGTCGTGTCAACTTGTTAATTGGTCTGAGGTCAGTCCATTTTGTAAAGGAAATGAGGAAGTCATTTAAGTAATAATCCAATGAAAGAAACTCGTATATCATATAGCATTTACAATGCCTCCTCATCAACAATTTAGAATGAAGTGAGTTCCGGCTACTTTCTGAGATTAATTTGTAATTGTATAACTTTGTATAAACAGAAATGTACACAAATAAGTCAGGCGTCCCTTTGGACGTGGACGCATAATGGGAGAGTGAGAACCAGTGTGACCTAGCCAATTCTAAATATGGGAAAGAAGCGATGAAAGTCGTATGACCTTTAGATGTTACAAGCTTACAATGGAGACAAAGGGAACTCGGTGAACTTCGAGAGACAAATGTCTGATTGCTTCCTTCCTGTAAGCTTATTCTAATTTACTCGTCTACGGCAGTATGTTTCATAATCTAAATCCTAATTTTCACATTCCCGTGAAGGATAGCCCCATCATCTTATCCAATCCATCGTTCCGGTTAATTTACAAGTCTTAATTTAAACTACCTCACAAACTAGCTCGAATAAGAGAAAACTCAAATACGATTAACTGTCATGGCTATTTAGGGAGTTTAGGGGACAGGAGTTGGTAATATGACAGTGAATTGGTTGGTTAGCAACCATACAAGCCTCCCCATACAAGAATCCGGAAGGACGCATCAGCATTACCCTCACGAATATCAATTATTATTTCAAAATTTGTTTTCTCTATATACTAATATAGTACATTTCTATTGATTGGTTCTACTAAAATATAATTAATTCTCTATTATCAATCAAGTATGCTTATAACCATTTTGCCTCATCTCAAACCGCAGATACCCTAACCAAATGATTCTAAAAATATGTTCTCCCAGCTCCAGTTCTTTTCTTCCAAAATTAATATTGAGGGATGTTTTAATTCTTCGTAATTCTAATTCCTAATCATAAAGGCATGCATAGTAAATGGAAAAAAAATGTAAGAAAGTTTTTAATTTTACAGACCTAGTTTACTAATAATTTTTCATTTTTAACTTCCGCTGGTGCTGCTCATCCCCAAGATAAAAATAGAGAGAAGCCTGGTTCGTTCATTTAAATTACTTGCTGAAAGTGTAGACTTGGGTATTAAATTATTATTATTGTCATAAGTTTTGGTGGAGGAGTTGTTTGGGATGCTGCGAGCGAAGTGGAGTTGTGGAGGAGTCGAAGATGCGTTTTCATCCCTCTCTGAATCTCCTGACTGAAGATGCTCATCATGGGGAGATCCAATGAGTCTTTGTTTCTTGAGCTCTTTGCGTTCGTAAAAGTAAGGAGTCTCTGCATCTTTCTGCATCAGTCCACAACTCCATGTGGAGGAGATCAGAGCAATAGGGCCAGAGAACAACAGACCAAGTAGTAAGTAGGTTTTCCCAGACGCCATATCCCCAGTCCCATTGTTCCATTCCATCCATGATCCAATCCGGGATAGGAAGTTGGGCCCATGCCCTGGAGAAAGTAGGACTTTGAGTCTAAAGTGTCCAGCACGTGTCTTCCGGAAGTGAATTAAGAGAAATCTCGTCAGAAGGAAATATTTGCATTCCATAACGAAAAAAATGGGAAATTCTTAGGGAAGCCCACATGAACTTTTTGGCACCGATGGAGAAAACGTGAAACGCCCGAATTTCGATGTGTGTTGACTTTTCCTTTAATTTTTTCGGTGCTCCATCATCTACCCACCAACAACGCGAGAGATGCGTTCTTCCCTCCTCTCCGAATGTTCCCGTGTCCTCAAGTGCAAGTGTTTATTTTTGTATTTGACTGATCTTGACACTACCATCACCTCTTTGGCCTAATCATCATAAAACTACCTGACTCATTCTCCGGCCTTACGTAAGGTAAACAATGCTTCATTTTGTTATATAACGCTCTAACTAAATCCAATCCAATTACCCACTACTCTGTAATATCACATTTTTACTTCACTTCCGATGCCATGGGATGAGAAATTGACGTAAGCGGATGCTTTCCCGTAATAATTAAATTCTGTAGCGGCTACAGAAATCCCAGAAACAAGTTTCTATTGCAATATTATTTAATGGAAAAGAAAATAATAATTATTCAAATTATAAAGATTACTCAAGGCCTTCCCGGTGGGGTTGCTCGCATGCAATATTGGGAATTGGCCTTTGAGGAAATCTATTGCATTTTAATTATAATCCCCAATTTACAAGCATTTTTGGGACGGAAGCACGTCACCGCATGCAATTCCATATTTTCAAACTTTTGCCCAATGACATTGACTTTGACTTTAGGGAACATCCTTTCATTTTTCAATATTAAACGAATTCCCTCATTTTCATTGTCCAGAGCGTCATTCCAATCATTTTAAACTACGCAAACCTCTTCTGAGAAATTAAATTGAATAGGAGGAGGATGGGCTCAAAACTTACACAAAACACAATTCAGCTTTATTAAATGGCTTCCAGGACTGAATGAAGGAGCGTGCAGCGTGGAAGTAAAAAAATGGCTGCCGTCACTGGTGGTGTCTATTGCATATTCTTGCCAAATATGAAATAGGATAATCCGCCTATGATTTCTTGCTTGGTAGAGTCTGAGGGGGGTTGAATAAAAATTATGCGTGATATTATTACGACTGCTTGGGTAAGTCCGGACCAATTTCTATTGTTCATTTCGTTCTCATCTCATCAAATAGGGCTATCGAATTTCATTTGAGATGATAGTAAAACGAGGTCTCTTCTGCTTAAGTAAGCTACTAGAGAGTGTACGTTTTATTCCTAAAGAGTCGCCTCTAGAAACTGCTTCGATTGTCAGCTCCTTTGGAGTTCCTGTACATAATGTTCTTCATGTCTTGACACTCGCACTAATATACAGTACTAGTTTATCAGGAAACTGGCTCCAGGAGAAGACATTTGTCGCTTGAGAAATACGTAATCCCTACCAATGGCTCAGTTTCCACGAGTAAGGATTCAGGAATATTCAACTGGTTTATAAACTGATTACCCCACCACTCCGTTTATGGACATGCTTTCAGGAGAATCGGATTTTTATTTTCTTGGAGACACATTCAAACTTTGACCTTTAGTATTTCTCCTCTGCTCAGAGCAAATCAAATTCAGTGTATCGTTGGATCTAGTCGTAATTGTTAGGCTTAATGGGCTTCTAACAATGAAATCATGTTGAGAAACCTTGAAACTTCAACTGGTGAATTAACGTCACACCTGGACTAAAGAGAAGGGGAAGATTGATTAGTATTTATTCACTAATCAACCAAAACGTTCATAAATTTTCCAATTTTTTTTATTCTATGAGCTTCCTTTTTTTTGCTTTCCAACGAGTCTCATTTCTCATGATGACGAGATTGCAATTTATTTTTCTCCCAATATTTATCAAGGAACATGAAGAGTGTTGAGATGCCCGGGATGTTAATTTTGTTTCCTATTTCCTGATTTCAAGTTCTAACGATTGAAATATTGAATGATTTTTTTAAAGAGAGAAAAAAAGTGGTGTAAGGATAAAAGATGAGTTACATGAAAAGTAACTTTATGCTGTTTTGAGATTGTGGAAGTATTTCCGTCAGGAGATAAATGCTTGCTTGTTTCCCGTTCTAATCTGGAAATTCATTCAGACCCAGAGTGCTTCTTCTTATCGCTGTGACTGTGAGACAAGGTTCCTCCTTCCTGAACGCGTCCTTTCTGATGGATCTCTCCCAAAAATATCTCTCTCAAGTCTCCTCAAGTCGTTCATCTTAATTCGTCTTAATTGCGATCCGTTTTCTTGAGATTCACTTCCACTACTCTGCTGGCATCCTCAAGAGAGATAATATGGAGAGGTGGTGTTATGCAATTCGGAGTCTTTCTACGAGCTAAGACTCTTCATCACGATCTGACAAAATGTAAACACTTTTCACTTGTTTCACATCTTCATCCCTCCTATACGGATAAGGCAAATGGAGGAAGGGAAGCAGCGTCTTCCCAGATAAATTGCTTCACATGGGGTTCAAGTCTCGTGTGTCAAACTTCTAAGAATTCCATCCAATCAAGCCTTTCATCTCCAAATCAATTACGTTACGTGGCCTGTCAGAAATATTACTTCTTTACCCACTTCCTCCAAGTCACGACTCGTCATAAAGTGGTCCGACCTGAAGACTCTCGTCAGACTGCCTGCATCTTCCAACTCTCCTCCTCACCTCTTCGAATCCTTCTTGCCTTGATTTTACTGACCTTGGGATTCTCCACCCCGACGGCCATGCTTTCCTGTAACAATCGATCGGACCGCAGAAAAGTCTCCACATGGTTTTCACGCAGGAGACCTTTAGGAATTATCCAGAAGTTGGGCTCAAGTGGAGACTTGGATAATCAAGTGCGCGTGGAGAAGATGAGCAACGTGAGGATGGAGTTGGCCGAAGGATTTGGTGGATGAGCTAAATAAGTTCTATTCACAAAGTTTTACGAGAACGTGTCGCGTCTCTTGGTTTTCACTTTCTTCGTGGCAGTTGCAGCTGCATCTCTCGCTAGACTCGGGCCTGGTCCGTTGGGCTCTTGTCACGAATTTGAGCTCAATACTAATATTTCCCATGGAGACCCCTATTTACTCGTCTCCAGAGAATTCCAAATGAGTGCGGGTTGTAATGGGGGAGAATGGGGGAATGGGGTGGAATTGGCAATATTAGGAAATAGTTTACGAACACGAGTCACAGGTCAGTAAAGCATAGGATGCATTTGGAGCATCTTTGGTTAGCTCCTTTTATTAGAGTTCCTTGAGAGTAATTGCTTCCTAACACTCAATAAAGATATTGACCTCCGTTTCTAACGTCTGCACATGGGAATCCCGGGAGAAACAGTAAAGTTGGCGAGGAACTACCCGTCTCCGCTAACAACTTTCTCCACATAAGCCTGTCTCTGAGACGCATAGTAGAAAACTGCACGAGGAAGGACACGGGAAACACGGGAGATCCGAATCGGGGCAATTTCCATCCATCTCCCTCCCACGCTTTGCCATACGGGATGCAACATAATCTAGTAAATGAAATGTGGATGTGGACGTCATGTCATTTCCCACCCGGGTCCATTTTCTTCCATCTCACTTTTGACTTTCTTCCCAACTTCATTCCATTTGACTTTACCCAGCTTAATTTATTTTCCAGGGGGAACTGTAGTAGTGAGAAGGTCTGCGATGAGGAACTCTCTGGAAATTAGGAAAAGTTTAATCCGATTCCAAGTGCAAAGTGCATTGTGGCATGTGGTTTGGACGCCGTACCACACCACAACTGCGCTTCCCTATGTAATTTCCCCAAAAAAATACAATAAACTTTGGTTTTTATTCCGTTTAAGGAAAAGTTTCCTTAATAAATTCTTCTAATCCGTCTGTTTTTTGTCCCAATTTAGGGAAACTAGTGGGGTATGAGGGCCTGAATTGTGTTGCATTGGTAAAGTTGGTCTGAGAAACAGATTTTACAATTAAGGGGAAAAAAGCTTCATTTTATTTGGAAACGACTCCTTCACTTCACTTTTGGAAGGATACCTAGCTAATTTATCAAAGTACAGTTTTTGTTTTTGTTTTGTATGGAGTGGAGGAGGTATACTATGATGCCAAGCTGAGACTATAAGATTTACGACAATTTACGCATCCCAGGGGATCTTACGTCTAAGGTGGGTCTTAATCACATTTAAAATTATGAAGATCATTTCCTTCCTCTACTCTCCTTCTCGTTCAAAGCTTGATGCTTGATCCATTTAGTTTTATTTTATTTTATTGGACGTGACCGTTATATTCTCTCCTTCATTGCATAATATAGGCGTAATTTGCCAAATCGGACTCCTTTCACATTTTCCTTTCATTATTATCGTATTCTCTTTATTTCACATCCAAAATCCTTCACGCTGTTTTGGATGCCAGAAAATGCCAGTTTTTGGATACCACCCATTCCGTCTCTTGATTATTCCACTGTTTAGCCTAATTGGATCTTAAATCAATCACGCCACTTTACGTTTACTCCTTTCCTCCTCATGCATGGAAAGGAGTGGAGTTGGCATCAACCCCCGCTACATCTTACTCCTTGTCCAAAATAAAAGTGAATCTGAGACCTTTTAGTCCTAGTGCCGGTGTTGTTATTAGCACATTGACCTCAGGAATTCCTTGGAGCCAAACTCCATTTCCTAAGGAAGGCCTTAATTTGGATTCCTGCTTAGGTTCGATTGTGGGCCAAATCGTTGCGGGAGACATTCATGATTCACGTAATATCCTTCCTTAACTGAGCCCCCAAGAAGTACATCTATTAGCAAAGTGTCCTAATGTTTCTCCTCATCCCTCCCTTACCTGTCATTTCTCAATCAAGAAGACCGTTTCAACTTAGGGTCTTAACTAGTCTTGAGTCTTTAGTCGTAAATGTCCTCTTCTAATCGAAATTTGGGTTTATCTAAATTGTTTTATGTTCCTCTTTTGCAACAATGGGACGGTGAGCGCTGCAATTTTAAGGATCCAAAGGGAATTCTGGGTTTCTGAACTCAAAATGTCAATAAAAACGTAATCTGAGCTCAGCCAAGCTCTGCATTGTCATTGTGTCCATTGTTGCTCCATGTCCAAGTCACAGAATCATGCCGATCCGATTGACTGTCTAGTTTCCTGATACACTCCTAATCCCATATCACTCGCAATGATTGGAGATGAAATTATGTAGGTTTTGGGGATTTTCAAACCGATTGAAACCGGACTAAAAAAAACATCCCCAAATGCCTCTCTTGGGAGGGAGTAGCATCGTTTTCGTTTTTCATATCATTTCCGATAAGTTTGCAGGCAATTGTCGGACTCTGAATTGTTTATTCCAATTTGTTTACTTTTGACGTCTACGCCCTCATTAGATAAGGTTTAAAATGATGAAAAGAAAATCGGAAACTGGTCTCTGTGTAGAGCTGATGAAGGTTCATAATTTAATTCAGCTCGGGAAAGATATCATGCCGGTATTAGGACTAGGAGTAGGAACATCGTTCCAAAACGTGTGTACAAAAAGTTCGAGGCTTTGACAGGTGAGATTTGTCGTATATCTATATATTACGCACATATCTTAATAAGGCCAGGATTAGTTTCAGGAATATCTGTGTCTTTGTTTGTTCTACGAGGTAAGTCAAAGCTGTCCAAATATTTGTCAATTTGAAATGTATATCTTTACGACATTGTATTCCACATTTACACATTTGAAAGTTAACAGCTTTACGCCTTTTCCCCTTTAAAAAAAGTTTTTGCACCAATATGGAAAATTTCTTGGTGAGATGCTAATTTTTAATTTCCTTGCTAGTTATTCAGTAAAATCCTGAAAGCATTTTAATGGCTGAACTGTCTCAAAACTTTAAAGAACATTACACACGTCGCTATTGCAGTCCCAGAGGCAGAAGGCTTTCTCTCTTTTTTTTCATTGACCCAAGGATCATTTTTGCATCTTTTAAAATGGCGGTTTACTGGAAGTGATAGTTGTTTGATTAGTATCCGTATAATTAATTAAGCTCCGGTGAATTTGTGGGGAACTTTGATGATGTTTGGTTGCGCGGAAAATGGGGGTTTGATAGGACGTTACTCAATTCTCGCCACTACTCTGATATACCTGACAGGGACAATGGGATCGACGTTGAGATTGACTCGTACCCAAGGGTAATTTTGTCCTACAAGTTCTGATCCGATCCGCGTTTCGCACGCTCTCTTTACACTACATTGACACCACCGTGAATGCCATCCAGCCTGCCTTCCTTCAATCCCAATCATCGCATTTCCATAACTAATTTTTGAATTTCTTATAAGCTATGGCAAAAAAAAACTTGTATAAACTCGTTTACGGATTATTGCGTTACTCAATCACAACAATTATGTGAACAAAGAAAAGTTGGCACCGTTTAATAACGCTCGAAAAGAATGTTGAGATAAAACAACTTTTTGTGTTCCCTAAATTAGGATGGCATTGAATTTTTTGCATAGTTAGTTAGCTGATGTCGACCCAACATGTTTCGAGATCTCCTCATATCGCATGAGTAATTTTGTCGCAACTCGCAGTGGTCGAGACATTGAATTTTTCCGTAGCGTATTTTGCTCATAAACTATTCTGCGAATCAAGTTGAAACTGAGAGGAGGACGATGGGATGAGAATGAGATGAGTCAGAGAAGGGACATCCGGATAATTTTACATCCATGACTGAATTTCAAACAATCAGAATACAATCTCAGTCAGCCCATCATCTTATTCCCAACACCTGCTTAAGCCCAATTTTAACCAAAGCAGAGGTGAGACAGGTCGACAGGTGAGTTGATTTGCTTTAATTTTATTGAGGACACGACTGCCGCCACATCTCGAATGCCACGCTTTGAACACTTTGCGCCAAACAGAAACAAAGAAGTTCAAGTTTTTTTTTCAAAATGAGCGTTCATTTCTGAACCAATTGTGTGTGACGCAGGCGCAACTTTCCAAACCGCTTCGGCCAACAATTGCGTTGCTTTAGAAGATAAAACACTGAAGAATTTTGCAAGTTTTTATCGTCCTAGATTTCAAAGTACAAAGTAGTGATTTCAGTGGAGTTAGTGGAAGCGTTTTCCCTTGGGAACTGAAAGTTAGCCAACTTGAAGTGATGATGATGATGAGGATTTAATAACTTGAGCGGAGGTCGGGTGTTTTACTAAACTTGGGTGCCGTTGTTCCCTAAAACTGACAACGCTCAACACCTATGCGCCAAAGTCATTAATCATCCTCTGAAAACTTGAAAATGGAGTTTCGTGAAGTCCTTTGCCCTTCCGTCATCTCCTACGCGTCCCATCTTCATCCTCCTCGTCCTCACTAATAAAGATTTTTTTGCAGTGATACACATGGCTCCTATGGGTTCACTGTGCAGAAATGCATGTGCTTCTTTACTGCCGTAGCTTTAAATGAGTAGTTCAGTTTGGAAAATTTTGCATAAAAACCGTCCTCCTCCCTTCACCCTCTTCCAACTTATTAATACAGGAAGCTCCCTGCGTGCCGTGTTTATTTTGATAAGATAAATATGTTTAAATATGGACGTACTTAATGTATGTGTCATGCTTGGATGAGGACCGGATTGACGCTTGGGTTGGCCAGAAATAAGACGAGGAGCTCCAGACGGTATCACTTTTCAGAGATGCAGAGAGGATGCATCCGTTTGTATGGGGGGAAATGGTTTTCCCATCATCTTCCGACCTCTTCCACTGTCTACCACCCGCCCACCCATTCTTGATTTCTAAGGAGAAGCATCAAACATTTGGTGTGTGCCGAGTCAAAACATTTTGCATTTTTCACCAATAACTGCAAAAGTTATTTTTAGATTTACAAGATTTAAAAAATGCAAGTGCTCACCAGGATGCACTTCCATCCCCACCACTTTCTCTCCTTTCACTTTCACTCATCACACACGAATTCCTCCCGCACTCCAACAGAACATTTCGGACGCCCTCGTCGTAGTCATTAGTTTGGAATTGGGAAAGTGTTGATGCGAGGGGCAAGTGTCGCGGAGAGAGATTGGTTTGACAGGCTTACGAGATCTTCATTGGATTTTGGGAGTTTTGGAATTCTGTAGGAAGACTAATAAATATAACTCATCCCAAAAGAGCTCCCGTACGCTCTCAGATGGGATGTTGATTTTGGGGGAATTTTGTCCTCCTGCAAATTCAAATGCCATCAAAGTGAACTGTTTCAACAACCCTTTTCTTTTCACTTTATCTTTTCTTCATCTGTTTTCATTTCACTGGGGGAATCAGATTAGTTCCTCATTTAGAAAGTGCGAGTGAGAGACTCTTCTCTCTCCCATTTATCCATCGTCTTCTCTCGGGTTACCTTCCCTATTGACAGCACTTGTCACGCACCATATGGACTAGAATCCAATTTTTCTTTCATTCCCAATCCCAATATACGTACTGTGCAAGACCCATTCGGCCGGGTTTCCATTTGATTCCAGCTGGAAAGGGCGTAGGGTTCTTACAAAAATAAATCCACATGGCGTCCTTCCTCAAAATTAAGCCGGCTAGCTTAGGAGATGTTGACGATTCTTTGATTTCCAATTCCGATGCAGTCGCTGAGCCCTGCACCGCAGCAGTGGAGAATGGAGACGCAAGTTCCATCACCTTCATCATGCAAGACTCGGGAGATCATCCGAGCACGGAAATTTTCTGATCCAGCTCCATCCATCCTCACTTTCTGAGAGGCACCCCAAATTAAATTTAGTAGAGATCGTCGTTGTATTTACCCTTTTTCCAAATCTTTAATTGTTTCTTCCAAATTGGCCTGTTTTCAATTAAGTTTGAGATCACCTTCTGCTCTTAGAAGTCGTCATCCGGCATCCATGCTGCGTGGTCAGGAATTATTAGTTGCGCATATATGTTTCCTGAGGTCATCGTCGTCATTTGAATTGGAGGCAACTGCATTGACTTGGGCCAACGACAATGCCTTTTCTCACCCGACTTGACTCTAGGAGTCCCAACTCCCAGTTGACTTTGGCAAAAATAAACGAAGCATGGAAAAAGAGGCACGCAGTGTCATATGAAGCGACGGAGCAAAAATCAGCAACAATGGAATGAAACATCCATGATGGACCTTCTAAGCATCTTACATTCATGAGGGGCGAGGTCATTCCCATATATTCACATCACAGAATAAAATAAACGATGCTTTTTTGCGGTAGCACATACAGCAGAAGTAGGTTGTAGAAATAATTAAAAGCGTCGACCACCATGCCGTGCCCCCATCCCAACAATTTC
>Ga0194135_10001171_pt1 | contig 15444 bp, 12 predicted proteins | sample LitLau_LLRF_2013_FD_134024 | JGI IMG/M metagenome (GOLD analysis project Ga0194135, IMG submission 134024) | Freshwater sediment microbial communities in response to fracking from North America - Little Laurel Run_MetaG_LLRF_2013 (version 2) | ecosystem: Environmental > Aquatic > Freshwater >...
CTCATAACTTGGAGAGACAAAGGGAGGGAAAGCCCCCAAGGAATGATTGATGCTCACCAATGCACATGACCACAATTGTAAATGATAGGGGTGAAAATTAAATGGAAATTACCCAAATTCATCAGTCATTATTCTCATTTTGTACAGGGAAACTATTCATCCGAGATCAACTTTCTTATTGGCTAAATTATTAAAATAACTTAAAAAATTCACGTGGTACTTAAAGCAATCCTTACTGGAATTCAACTCAGAAATGATAGGAACTATTTCACATGACATGGAGATAGGAACATGCCCGGAATTTAATAAACCAAGTTCTGAATTATATCCTTTACCCAGCAACCCAGCGTCTCATCGAGGGGAAGCAATGGAGTTTTCTGCCAGGTTTTTCTTAATACCTTCCAGACTTTCCCCAATTTCAAACTTTAAAAGTGCAATTAGGCTTTCCTGAAACTGCCAGGAGGTTGTCTTTGTTCGAAAGTGATTCAACAGAGTACTACACCTGAAAAACCTGTTCCAACATTACAAAACTTGTCTCTTTAAATTGTAATCTTCCGACTCGTCATTACTATTACTATTAGTACGCATCCAGAAGTTCCCCATAGTGGTTGAGGAGAGGGATTCTTAAGACAGGAGCTAAACTGTAGAATTCAAAAGGAAAGGAAAGTTGTTTAAGGAAATAAAGAGAAGCAAAGCGCCCACTTTAGTGGAGGAGCTGCGGATGGGCTGTGGTCCATTTCGCGGATTATTTCTCCTGAAACCTTAGTACCCCCAGCTTTTGGCTTTGTCCACGTGATCCGGGAGAGTGAAAGTACTTGTCTTTTAGCTATCCTTTCTTCTAGTCTCGATGTTTGGGTAAGATAAAAGCCCTTTCGATTACCGCATACTGGAGAGAAGAAAGGAAAGATGGAATCGGCGGGTAAGCCTTGCGGAGGGATATGGCACAAGTGAAACCCGTAACTCCTATTCCCACTCGACCATTTTCCATTTATTCCAGTATTTCCAATGTAATTGGGAGGAGGATCTGCTCCATATTAAGTATCCCTCGCCCGAGTCTACGGAGAGACCGACAGGATTCCAAACTTCATTACGTACCCGGGCAACGAAACACTGTCTGGAGCGTGGGTTTCGGGGTTTGAGACCTTTTGAAAGATTAGAATCCAAAAAGGAATCTAATTAGAACAAAAGTCTCTCCACTCCGTTCGTAATACATAACTTGTAATTCCCCGGATTTCCTCAGCGTCTCTTTTCTTTGACAGGAGGAGAAGGAATCCTTATAAAATGTCCTTTTGTTTCAACTGCCATGGGAACCTCCTTGTACTTATTGTCCAGGCCACGTGTAGGCCTTTCCCCATTTGTTCCGACCACACCAACCCATTTGAACTTGGTAGAAAGTCTTTTTAATGATTAGAAAACATGCACGCGGGTTTGGCATTCGGAGTGGAACTAGGAAAGACGAGGTTCTTCCATGCGTGAAGCCGATAATTAGAAAAACCAGAGCATTTTTGTTCCTGTGGGCCGCACACACAGGGCTCTATATCTGATGGTCCTTTTTATGAGCTAAATTATAGGCTAAAAAAGTATAATTAAATTTAAATGATTGTCCTCAACCAGAACGGTGCACTGCAATTACGGGTCCCGGGAAATTTAAATTGAATTGAATGCACAGGGCTGGGCCTTGCCAATTCGTCCTAATTATAACCTGCTGCTCCTGCCTGGATTGTAGTCACTCACCCGAAATGCGTGCAGTAAAAAGTACATTACACAAAGACTGAGAGTAGGTTTTCGCCCAGAAGGTTTTCCAGAAAATGCTCTCACTTTTAAATAATGCCAAGTCCTGGAAATGAGGGGGAACCGGGGGAAGGAGGAGCGGGCTTAGGATTTTACTTTTAGCGTAAATGAAAATGAACCGCATAATCTTTGGGTTGAAAATCACTCAGGAAATTAGGATGTGGGATGAAGTGGAAAGGACGTTTCCAGGGGAAGAGAAGCCGTTTCTGGTCGGAATTACCACAATCCCACTTATGTTAAAATGTAATGTAAAATCGTAAACTGTAGTTTGTCACTAACTGGAACAAGGACACTCTCTCCGCTCAAGTCCTCTCTTGATTTTAACTTAATCAATCTAATGATAATGAGTATGACTAATGAATACGAAGCCCCTCACCACCACCACCACCACCACCGTTGAACAGGGGAAGGATGATGAGAAATGATGACGGAGAGGAACTGGAGTGTGGATCTGTGAGGAAGAGAAAGTGGGGAAAGGTGCTTCATTCCTGTCAATCCATCATTGTCGTCCCTCCTCATTTTGACTTTATTGGGGGATCCTCTTTCCTCTACGTTCTACCCGGAAATCATTTTTAAAGTTCCCCCTATATGCTCCCTTCCTCCTCCGCTCCACTTCATTGTCTCTTGTAATTAATACGTCTGGGTCCTCTTGTCTTCCTGATGAGAATCAAAGGTTGGAGCGTATCCTCCTCAGCCATCTTCTTAGGAAATGAGTTCGGAAGGCATGAAGCCCCAATTAATCTAATTAATCACTATAGGTAACTCGAGAGGAGTCTCTTCCCCCTACCAGGGAAGCCTCATTTCATCAGACCTGCAACTGTTTCGAAGGAAACTTGTCTCCGTTCATTAACTTCCGCCGGAATGGAGCTCACGTTTAAAACCTTAAAACGTACTCCGCCAACCCGATTTTGATCTTTCCCTCATTTCCATTTTCTTGGCGGCGTTCTGGGTTGGAGGAGAGGGAGGAAGAGTCCCTATCTGAAAGTGAAGGCAATAACTTAATGCGTTGGTTACAATTAAGAAACCTTTTTGTCAAGAAATAAATTACTTCTGAGCAGGATAAGACGATTGGAAGGAGAGATAGGAAAAGAACTCCCCGGCCACTGCCGCCGCCGCCACCACCACCCAGCAAAACTTAACTGGATTAATTTAAGGCACTTTAGTTTTCACTTTCCTCCCCTTCATTTCATTTTCATTTCGGCTGGCATTGATTCTTAAAACGGGAAAATCAATACAGGAAGAAGGGAGCTGGGAAACGAGGAAACAAGGCCGCCACGGATTCTTGGCTATCTTGATGCCTTTTTAGGGGGAAAGGGAGGAATTAGATGACGCGTGTTGCTAGTTATGCTCCGGAAGGAAGTCGCACAGTCACGACGACTATCATCATTCTGACTCTCCTCTCCTAAGTCCCACTGTCACCCCCGTCTAGTATTCTCTCCAATTACAAAAACGAAAAGGATTCTTTTTTTTTGTAGTTTTTCGGTCTATTACACACAAAAGTAGATTCTTTTGGAGAGGGTGGATGTATACAAAGTGCCCATAATTTCGCTGAGGGAAGGAGTAAGTTAACGAGAGAACGCTCGAGCAGACGCTGCCTCCTCCTCCGGCTTGACAGGGATTAAGAATTTGAGGAATGATGGGAAGTGCCACTACGAGTCAGCACGAGGCAAAACAATTCTTTCCACATGGCTGCTTTCTTCCAATCACAGCAGCAGCCATGATGTCGGGTTTCATTAAAATGGAGGCTAAGGAAGGAATGCGGAACCTTTGGTTGATGACACACCAGTCTCCACACGATCCCACACGTGGACGAAGCCCTACTTGGTAATGAAACCTTTCAGGCGGAAAGAGACGAGAGTTGGTAGTTGAAAGGTATAAAATATTCTTGAAGAATAGTTTTTGGTGGAGGAAGGGAGGAGATGAAAAGGACTTTCTTCTGAAAAGGAATCTTGTTTTGTTTTCTAAAAAGTGAGAAACTGTCACGGTCATAAGTGAAAGTCTGAGAAAAGAATAACAAGTGACTGGGTCTCCATTTCCGTCTCTCCTTGTATCCTTTCAAAATGAAAGTCCATCAAAATCGGGCTACTTGGAAAAGATTCTTTTAGAAGAGGATCGGATTGAGTGGCCTCTTTCTCTGACGTCTTTGAACTTGCCTTGCCTTGCCTCTTTGAGTGAGAGTGAAAGAAGAGATTTTTGAAAAGTTCTTCTCTAGGACTTTCTCCTTTGTACAAATAACTTCTTTTTTTTTCCCTCCGAGATCCCTAGGACTTTTAATTTTACTTGCGTTACTTTCTCAAAGGCAGGAAAGTGAAAATAATATTCATTCACCCTCACCCGACATCGACAACTCCGAACTTTCTCTCTCTACCAAAGTTATGATTACAGATTTGAATTTTTTCAATTTATCATAAAACAATTGGTTAATAAAAGACAGGGGGGAGGCCGGGAGCCTTCGAGAAAGACGTCAAACTTTTTTCCCTCTGAATTTGTATTAAAGTTTATGCGTCCCTACTTTCCTGTTTCCTCAACTTTTGTTTCATTATAAAATTTTGTGCTCTGACGAGGCGGAGATTCATATTCTTCCAAATTTTACAACACTTTACCACAGCCTAGTTGAGTGGGTTCCCATTGTCCTCTCCGTCGCACAAACAGAATTGAATTCCGCCGGGGCCCGAATTCTTCCCTTCCCTGAAGCCATATAAACTAGAAAGTGTCTTGCGGCCTTGTAATTGAGTTTTTCTTTACAACTTTGAAAATGAGAAAATGTGTGATGTGGTTTTACTTTATGGGGACAGCAGAAATACGACATTTGGGGGGAAACTAACAGGCGGTTGTGGTGGAAGCTTGCGCCATCGCTTTCACTCTTGTCCGAGTCCAGACATAACTTTGAAACAATTCCACTGGTGAAGCACTGGAAACTGATTTTAGGCTGTGGACTGTTCGACTTCAAAGAATTTTACGCACCGGGAAATTATAGGAATGATCACGCCGTCGCGTCGTCGCACGTCTACTCACGACATTAAATTTCCTCGCAAAGGTCCAACACCCTCAGAAACTGGCCCAGTGAGATTTGACAAACGTTATATAAGGTGTTGAATTTAATTAGTCAAGTGGAGGTAACCCGCCATAAGAGACGAAATCCCAATGCTGGATGCACTCCACGTGTAATTCCGTAAATCATGAATCATGGCCGCGTTGAAAGATTGCCTCGTGTTGAATTTATTAAAGAAGGCCAAGACGTCCCGTGCCTCCTCCGACTCATTAATCAATTCCTGTAACGTTTGACTATGACAGTGACTTACGAGTATAGGGAAGCACACGGGTTCGGAGCGTTTGTTGGTCCCTTTCCCCTCGAGTAAATACTGGACACGAACTCCTTGGCAAAGGAATTTTAGAGGAGATACTTTATCATGGGATGGCTAAATAATGTCCATCCGCTGAGCTCACCAGTATATCCGAATTTCCTTGGGATTCTTATTGTCTCCCAACCCATTTCTAAAACAATGTTTCTTATGCTTTCCTATTTTATTTCTTTCCAGAGCCCGGACTCGCCCTACTGCTATTTGGCAGTCCTGAGCATCCAAAATCTCTCTTCGGAAGATGGTGGGGAGTATATGTTCGTTGCCCGAAACAGTAAAGGGATTCACGAGGGTACGATACTGCTTAACATCACGCAAGCCAGTTACTCCGTTTCCAGCATCTCCACCGCCACTTCATCCTCAAGAGCTTACAGTCTTATTCTCTCTCCACCCGCCACCATCCGCATGGTCCATTTATTGACGCCCATTGTCATATTGGCCTTCACTCCTCTCACTGCCAGCATTCTGGGCATCAACCCTCATGGCTCCCCGTCACCATCAACATGACTTTCTTCCGTCGCTCGTCATTGCTCTGCACGGATTTCCGGCTAAACGTGGCCAATCAAGCCAAACAGTTTCTTGGACAGTTCCAACAAGTCACACACGGTTGAGAGTCGTTGCGCCCTCCTGGGGCGTGTGGAGTGAAATTCAAAATTTATATTTAAAAAATAATAATGGAGTCATTGAATGATTGAAAAGGGGAAATATCTGAGTTCTTCTTGTAATCTAATCACTAGCTCATCAACATAAGAAGTGATCAAAGGAGAGGATGGTTTAATGTTGGGGGAAATGAATCTCCGCAGTTTCACTTTTAAAATCTAAGAAACAGAAGTAATTATCGACTTTTAAAATTATTATATGTAACTAAACTTGTGGTAATTTATGTTATTGTTAAGAATTACTGTCTGTCTATGCGCCCCACGGATTCGTTCCCAGTATCCAATTCCAAATAAAAATAAAAAATTGTTTTCTAAACTCTGCTGCCTTTCTACGTTTTCAAAGAGAGCTCTCGGTTTTGAATGGATATATTTTTATTGAATTGGTTATTGGTGAATTGGGCCTGGAGAGAAAGCAAAGGGAAGGAGAGCATGTCTAACTGGGAACTAAACTCTGATGTTGATTTTTCTGTTTCCATTTTTACTTTCCTTACTTTCTCCCCTCTCTCCCGAAGTGGCCCACTCATCTCTCCGCACTCGACACGCGTCATTATGGAAGCATGCAATAAAAAAAATCAAAATCATCTCCTTCCCCCTGGACTCTCCATCTTTATTTCCGCGTGTTATTTTTATATCTTTTCACATAAATCCTCGTTTCTTGTTGAATGCTGGGCAATTTGGAGTTAGGCAGCCCAACTTCCTCTGTTTGATCATCCTGGAAATGATAAGCGTGCGTGCGTCGTTGAAAGTCGATGAAAGATCCCTTCCCGGCGCCGCCGTTGGATGGAAATAAAGAAAATGAGGATATTCCGATTCAATGAGTAATTCCAGTTTTTCAAATTCGCATCAACTCTATTCCTTCTCATTACTCCCATAATTCTAAAAAGCTTCCATAGTGCGAGGCTGACGAGGACGTTATTAATTAATTTCTTTGTTTATTAAAGTGCAGGGTACTCCCCGGCTATCTTTCCATATTTAGACATCATTGCTCAGGCCATGTCATCAATCATTGTGCATTAGAGTCCATTCTTCCCTTCAAAGTGTCCCTGCTTTGTTGATGACTTAATTCCATGTGCCTTTACTTCACAGTCAGCTATCTGTTTCATGGAAGCGGCAGGGAGGAAAAGAATAGAAAACCCTGACAGCTTAGTTTTGAATATTCTCAACGACTAACGACTTCAATCTTCATCAGCAAAAATTCCTTTACTGTTTCTGCAACAATTCTTCTTTTCACCCGGTTATGAACTAATTTTAATATTTTCTTTAACCCCGGAAGGATCCGGAAGGGAATTTTACCGAACACTTTTTGACAGCCTTCACACTATAATGGAACAACGTATTACTTTCAGACTCCTGGCACCTGGCACATTATTTGAGGTTCGAACAATAAAGGAATCAATAGTCGTCTTTGCCTTTTGTCGGTCAATAACAGGATAGAACATGGAAAATTTAATAATTATTTATTACATGTATTGGATGGAGGATACAGAAAAGTAATTAGGAAGGTTATAGGTATTTCTATAGGAAATTTGGATAAAATGTAGGGCATCCCTGCGGTTGCTGGATAATTAAGCTCCTAATAATGAGCGACTTGTGATGCATAAATGCATGATTTTACCACAAAATTTCTTCCACAAATATTATATTTGGCAAATTGAGAATTCAATCATTCAAAAACCAGGTATTACAGAAGGAATTGGAATTTGGTGTTTACAAGCATTCCAATTTAAATAACCCTCAGAACTAATAAGGACAATATGTGGAAAGAAGAATTTTAAAATTAAAGATTAATTCAAAGAGACGTGTAGGGGATCCTGCATTATTTTCTTATTCAAAGTACCTGAAAAGTCGTGATGTATTTTTACTCCATCTTCCATATGTTAACAGGGGTTAGACATGCTATCCAGGGGTGATCCTTGACCCATATATACTACAGAGTGAACTCACAGGCATAGTATATCTTTAAAATTCAAAGTAATAAATTTACTCGAGGAAAGGATAGTGTGGCTGTGCCTCATGTCCACTTTTGGTCAATCGGATCTAATTTAGAGAAAACACGAGTACGGTGGGAAGCACGTGTTGTTGAGACGAATAAGAATGCAGATCTTCCTTGATCTGAAAAGAGATAGAATGGGGGCAAGATCAGGCCATGACTGGGAAATTAAGCAGTAGTTTCTGGTTCCAAGCCTGACGCACGACGGAAGTTGACCTTTAACTATAAATGTGTTTCTTTTATTACAATTAAGTATTTCCCTCCTAGTTTGAACTAGACCTTGCCTCTCGGCGTCGGCATTATATCCCTTCCAGGTTGCTCCCAAACTATGTCGCAGAGGCATCCCTGATAATAAAACAAAGTGGAGGAAGTGTATTGTCACATCTGTTTTGCAGCATATTCTTTCAGCGCCGTTCACAAAACGACAACTGGAGCCCAGTCTCCATGTCCGCATTTCACAAGAAGAGGAATCAAGAGACAACGGGAGGAATGACGTCGGCGGCTCTACTTGGTTGAACGGAACCAATTGGGTATTATTTGGTTGCAATTTGTTGTGATTTGACTCAAATTACTCTGACATTGATTTCCTTGGGTTTTATTGCCAAATAAATAGGATTGCTCAGAGGACTGAGACGTATTCATTTCCTCCGCCTAATTCTTACATTCAAGGAATACATTGGAAGTTTTTCGGAAGTTATTTCCGATTTGAGCAGTTCCAGTAGTCATTCGGGATGAAAGGGTCTTCCAGCCTCCAAACATTTCTTATAAGCGGGCAACATCCATGGCCAGCCGCTCTAATATCCGTCACCTTAATCACATTATTTGTCCAGAATTCTGGACTGGCTGCAGCTAATGGAATCACAAACCGTGAGCTCTCAACCGCATAATCAAATTTCATCAACAATATACCAGCCTCACCGAATTCATTTCCACTCTCCACGTTCATTAGAATTGGAAGACGTTTTTCTTTGGAATATTTCCACTATACTGGCCAGTATCCGGAAAATAGCGTTTTTTTTTGTTTTCGTCTAGTGGCCCCGAACGTCGTCTGCGGGAAGCAACTGACTCGTCGACCCAAAATCGTTGGTGGGGAAGATGCATATCAAGGGGAGTTCCCCTGGTTGGTTTCAGTCAAGGAGAAGGTTGGTGGGTCATTTCAGCATGTCTGTGGTGGGTTCATCGTGGGCGACCAGTATATCCTCTCGGCTGCCCACTGCTTTGAGCGCTACGTCAATGCCGGGTTAGTACAAGTTGTCTCTTTTAAACGCCGTGAACTTTCTTTTTGCGGGAATGATTTCATCTTCAGGGCGGCGCATAAATCTCTTCCAGGGCTAGCACTTAAATTTTGGCCGGAGCTTGCCTTTTATCTATTTTTTCGCTTCTTCTTCCTACTTTTCTTTTTTCCATTTATATCAACTCAATTTACGAAGGTAGAAACACAAGTTTTCCTGACTAGAGTCTCATTCTCCCCTCTTCCTTTTCCCAAGCAAGCACTTTCACCCTATAGCCAAACGTCGTTAGCTGAGAAAGTGTAAGGGAAATTGGGAAGGGAAACCCTATCGGTTCCAAGTATCAGTTTGGAGTTGGAGTAATAAAGGAGAAAATGGAATTGGGATACTTATGTTGACGGGGCGGAAGAGAGTGGGAGAGTCCCTTTACCAATCTATTGTTGGAAAGCCCGTTTCTAAATACGAACGCATCCGCCGTAAGACGGGGCGGAAGGTGTGAGAATCCGAAAACTTTCCCCCGAAAGAGGACAACAATAACAGTCAAAAAAGTTTCATTTTACACAAACAAATCGGGAAAGAAAAGAGATAAAGGGAATGAAATCCAGTTTCCCAATTCTTATTTCCTTTTCTTTTCTTTTGAATTCCTTGGGAACGGGCGTTACTGTGCGGACACGAAACAGGAGAGTCATCCGTCTGAATCGACTCCGCATCACAGTAGGAGAGCATGACTTGGCCAGAGCTGAACTCCCGACAGACGCCATTGACGTCGGGATTGAGAAATTGACCATTCATCCCAATTTCAACATTCAGGGTTATCTCAATGACGTTGCCATTCTCAAGTTGGATAAAGTCATCCAATGGACTCCCTACGCCTGGCCAGCTTGTCTCAGCAACAAAACATTTCAACCGGAAGGACGGAATGGGACGGTGGCCGGGTGGGGGTCATTAGTGGATATTATTGGAGGTAAAGATAAGGGAATTCAATTCCCAAAGTATTCTGGTTACGATTCATTGGAAATGGGAATTATATAAAGGGTTTTGGATTTTTTTTAATTTTTATTCCAGACCAAATGGGAGAATATCCAACTGTGCTCAAGAAAGCCACCATTCCAATCCTGAGTAATTCCGAATGCCGGAAATGGTTTCACCGAAACGCAGTACAATGGAGTCCCCGGGATTCACATCTCTGTGCCGGGTATTCAGAAGGTGGCAAAGATGCCTGTCGGGTCAGATTCCATTTTCTCACTCCCATTTGCAAAGAAAAGGTTTCCCGCCTGCCGTTCCTTCCCTATAGTAACCCGCTCCATTTTTGCTTTCCTCTCCAACCGCTTCTTAAAAAAGGAATTTCCCTTCTGCGTCTAAATTTCCCGTGATGCTTGCACATTGAGGAAATGGCGCCATGACCCCGACCCCGGCTATAACTTGTGGGAAATTTGTTTTTAGGGTGACTCGGGTTCCCCACTTCTGGTTCAGGATGGAGAGGACATTGTGGTGATTGGGATCGTGGCTGCGGGAAAAGGTTGTGGGAGAAGTTCACTTCCGGGTGTCTATACGCGATTGAATCGCTACTTGGATTGGATTGAAACGGAAATTAATTCCAGCTGAACGTATGGGATTTCTCTTCCAAAATGAAATGGAATAACTTCCTTTATAAGACTGAACTTATTTCCTGCTGGAGAGGAAATAAATGTTATAGTTTCCATCATCAGGATGAGAGCGCATAATGAACAGAAACATTGAAACCCTCCAATAGAATGCAGACCTTAGTTTATTCAAATCCTCAGGCTGTTCATCCAGCAAGGGTTCTTCTCACAACCAAGTTCTTAAAGCTATGGTGCTGGTGTCGGCTGAAATCGTTGATTTAAGACTCCAATTGAGATATAACGAAGCTCAAGTACTGTGATTTCATCTTCTTCTTTTTATATCAAAAGTTGTCTATTTTCATAAAGACAACATCCTGAGATTGGATGAACTCTCGGAGATCAAATCTAAAACAGAAGAGGAGGAGGAGGAATAGGAAGAAAGTAAAGTGAGTCAAGGAGATGAGATTGGAAACCAACTTTAGTTCCGTCCGTTCCATACACACAGTTGTTTGTCAATTCAAGTAAACTATGGAAGAAATGTTGGAAGAAGAAAAAAGGAAAAGTGTTCCTCATTCCATTTTTGATCCTAAAAGACACGGAAGGCGAAGAAGAGGATAAGAGAGACTTCCCTCGTAAAACTTTACTGTGTGGGATTGAATATGGAGAAAGTGAAGAAAGGCATTATCCTCCTCTCCTCTCTGAGGAAAACGTGCTCGTCCGGGGCTCTCCTTAAAGGCTCACAGTCTTTCTATTCCGGGCTTAGCTAAACACGTTTCCTTCCATACTTTCTTTTGACAAATCTAACTCACCCTGTAAAGAAACTAGAGTTAATCGGAGGTATTTCCGGATATTAGAGACCGCCGAATACAAAGCAATTTTAATTCTAACAGTGAATCAATAATAAAATAATTATTACTTTTCAGAAAAACAATAATGTTTTCTTTATTCACTCCATGACTGCCAACACGGGAATTGTTGAATAAAAATTGCATTTTGGTTCTCAAACCCCAAAAAGAGAATAAGGTAAAATGCTTTACGCAATCATAACAATTTCCCCGCATTTCTCGTCCACCAAGTCAGGAAGCGCTTAATTAGAAAAAAAATCCGATTCCATTGCTTGGACTTTATACTATCAAAACCTTAAGTTAACATTCTACGCAAGTCGGTATATTTAAATGCTTGATAACAGGATGGTTCTGAACGTGCAAGATCAGCTCCATTAATTCAAGCTTATAAATTAGATTGGAAATGTGGAAATTCAATTTGTAGGTTCCAAACAGGATTAATTAATCTTAGACTATAATTATAGCGAAATGGGTTGGATAAAAATAAATACACCTAACTATTTAACGAGAGGTCATTTCCTGCTCATCAGAATATACAAGATACAGAGAGCATTGAACAATGAGTGACAAATTAATACAAGTTTATACAGAGTGCTTACTAATTATATAGAAATTATATTTCATTCACGGGATATACCCACAAATCCCACGCTGAAAACGGATTAATCATCAAGACAAATCCACCAAAAACGTCAAACAATTCCTATATCAATCCACAAATAGACAAATAGAGTTTATCCTTTTCCTAAACCACTTTCCATTTTGTGAACAAAATGACAGAATATCCAATTTAGGACGTCTCAAAGACAGAATAACCAAGAAATACGAAGCTTTGACCTCGAAATAAGGGAAAACTCAATTTCCGGCCGTAGGAAACCTATTTCGTGCCTCTTCAAGATTGGACTGTTGGAAAAAGAGCTCATTAATTTTCATCAAGACAAATCAAAGTCTCCCCTCTCCCCTTGTCCTCAAAATTGGTCTAGTTAATCGAGATTTACTGTTAATTGAGGTTCACTTTATTTCGAAATCCTTTTCCTATTGCTTCCACAATCTCAAAGAACTTGACCCAAATGTTGGAGGTTACATTTACACGTCCTTTAATAGCAGGCGGGTGAGTGAGTAATGAAATGAGAATTACGAGGGATGGATGGAGAGTCGTGTGTGTCCCGTCATGATAATCTTCTCTTTGACCAAAACTAACGGGGGATTTTTTTTGACCTGACGAGTAAACGGGGGATAAATAAAACTTTGCTATTAGCATTAGCAATACCTTCGGGTCTACATATACTAAAATTGTAACGATACTATACGATACAGAGAAGATTAGCATGGCCCCTGCGCAAGGATGACACGCAAAATCGTGAAGCGTTCCGCATTAGCATAATATTATCTGTCAGAAGGGACATTATTAATCCACTGCGGAATTATGGCAAATCGGTGAGGATTCCCCTCTTCTACCAGCGCTACTTTTAAAATTGTTCGTCTCCCATTCACCTATTCTTACATAACTATAAAACTTGAATTTGGCTCCAGGATTCTGAAAGTAACTTGGGAAGAAAATTTCCTCGGAAATGGAACTCGTGTAGAAAGGCAGGATGCGGAAGTTAGAAGTCTTAAGAAATCACAAAAGCATTTCAGTTTGGCACGGGATGGCTGAATTTCTTCTCACGCGCCTTGTCCTAAAGACAAGAACATAATTCCTTTTTCCACGCTTAGATCCGACGTTTCCCTGTGTGTTTGAAAATGGTGTCGTTAGTCTCCTGCTGCCCTTCTTCTGCCGGAGCTGGGGGGGGGAATTAGGAGGTGGATTTAAATTCCTGGTATCCCTCAGCACCCGTGAAAATAACGTCTACCCAGACTCTCATGGCCTCCGGACTTGGAGCCACCAAATGAAATACTCGGCTGTAAGTCTTGACGCAGAAAGTTAGTTTCGGTGAGGGAGATTTCACGGATTGCAAATGGTCCACGTACACTTCCTGGATAGCCTGCAAGAAGGACAAGAAAAAGAACAGTTGTGAAAAGTGGTGCGAAAATTCGGAAAATTGATTCATGTAGATTATATAAGGGAAGGCGGGAAGACATTTTCTGGTTCTGGTGACCTTCTCCCCACTTTCCCTTTGCTTTGTCAGTGCAAGGAGTGAAATCTAACACTGTAGCAGCTATTTCTATTTTCTACTGGTAAGGATCTGAGGGCGTGAGAGACATGCATAGAGAGAAAAGACTCCTTTGTTAGTCTGCGTGGTCTCTAAAGTGTCTGGAGGTCCATTGCATTACAAAGAACACGCTGCATGAGACATGCGGTGAAAGGAGATGAGAGAAAGGAAAAGCACATTCCCCTAGACAGATTAGACTTGGACGCAGAAACTGAAAACTGTTGTTGAAAAGCTAGGAATTCTGGGAAAGCTAAAGGATCCTTGCATTGTAAGTTAGAGGAAAAATGGAGATAAAAGGTTTTACCTGGAAATGAATGCCTCCCCTGGGCTTCTTCTGGGCCTTGTCGATATAGTAGGAGAAAGTCCGTGTTTCCCTATCAAAAACAAACCATCGCTTGTTCCAATTGTGGAATCGACTCCCGAGCTTCAGGAGGAATCCCTTGGCGACTCCCGACGTGAGCGTGAGTTGGGGACAGAGGGCGAGTTGGTGTCCGGAGGACTCAATGTGGCCCCTGAGGTCAAACTGGTCTTCATCCCCCCTTACCGGAAGGTAGCGAGTCAGTGGCCGATTATTCTATAACGGAAAAAAAAGAAAAGAACTTTGATCCCCTTGGTCTCTGACAGATGAAAGACAATAAGCTGGGAATCCACTCAGTCGTTCATAAAGGACGTTAATTAAGTGGAGCGGAAAATGAACCACTGTGCCGTATTAATAGCTACGCTTGTCATTTTAATGAGTCGGAGAGATCCAGGCCGATGAGCAGCCTACCCGCCGCCCCATCCTAACTCTCATCATCAGTCCTTACAGACAGACTTCCCCTAAACGGCAGTACTACTCGTCCTTCCGCACTCGACGCAAAATCCAACTTCCGTAATTTTCCTGTTCCATTGTTTCCTAGCCTGGGATCCGAATCTGGGCGACTCCACTCCCTCCTCCGTCGTAATAGTGGAGCGATAAACAGAGATTTATGCAGCCTAGAACTTTCAATTCCAACACCTCATCTGGTTCTTCTCTCAGGGAATTTATGATACGATAAAAGTGGAAGAGCATTAAGGGTGGTTGACAGTCTCCTGTGAGCTTGCCAAGGCTTAGAATGTAAAGGCGAACGAAAAACCTTCAACGAAACGAAAATAAGACGCGGACGCGCGTAACAAATCCTGACCAGCGACACGGACTGCCAAACTTTGCAAATTTTGTTTGGCTGTTCACAGTTCATGGCCTACTTTCAAAAAAAAATGTTGTCAATCTCCGCCTCTGCCTTCTGCTCTCTCAATAATAATTTCTAAAGGATTGAATGTTGATGAAGGGTAGAGAGCAGGAGGGAATGATGGAACTTTGAAAAGCCACCCTTACCACTAATGCCCACTTTAAAAAGAATTTTAATTCATATTTCTTCAACATCCATCCTGGCTGCTCCCGCTCCGGATGAGTGACATGTCACTTCCAGTCACTCCCCTTCTTTACCTTGAACCTGATGTTGGCTTTCAAAGGTCTCAGAACCTGTCACTTTCCGCTTTCCTCCCTGAGTGTCTTCATCCGTTCACGTTTCTTTCCTCACTTCCGCCTATCCCTCTACTAGTCAGTTAATGATGCAATTAGGTTAATTATCCCATGACAATTTAAGGGAATGACACGGAGCCCGGAATTGGGAGACTGCTTTCTCTCTCGAGGCGAAGGCTGAGGCGGATACTCTCCGCGTCGTCGTTTCTTTTCGAGTGTCACGGTCTTCTGAAATGTCGTTTGCCGGCTCTCCAACTCCAACAGACAGCAAAATGACATTCTTTCGTCCCTCTTCCGCCTCTCCATTGGAAAAGATCTCCGTCTGAAGCTGCAG
>Ga0194135_10001172_pt1 | contig 15429 bp, 17 predicted proteins | sample LitLau_LLRF_2013_FD_134024 | JGI IMG/M metagenome (GOLD analysis project Ga0194135, IMG submission 134024) | Freshwater sediment microbial communities in response to fracking from North America - Little Laurel Run_MetaG_LLRF_2013 (version 2) | ecosystem: Environmental > Aquatic > Freshwater >...
ATGAATGACAAAGAAAAGAACTCATGGAATGATTCACTCATCTCATCTCCTTTTCGAGTAAAAACTAAAAAAGTATCACACACTTCACATTAACATTTAAAGTTCTTGTGAGTTTACTAATGAGGAGGGAAGGTTAGGCAGTCTTTGTGTTGAATGCTAATTAATACCAGACGCTAGAGGTAGGCCCAGGTGCAGGTATCGGCGATATGATCCGATACTCACCCTTGCAAAAGCCTCGGCTATCCCGACCCGATTCCGCAGGAAAACTTCAGAAATTGACAACCGCTCCTCTGCTGTATCTAGTCGAACGATCTAGGTAACTTTGAAAAGAAAATTTTTTTTCAAAGTAATCGGCGATTAGGAGAAGCGAAAAAACCTATAATCGGACTTAAACGATTATGTTCAAGTTTTATCGATAGCAGAGCGATATGCCATGGCCTCAGCCGGAAGCTGTATTATCTTAGGTGGAGTTAATATCGATGCCCATGAAAATGGATATTTTACCATGCCAAGGTTTTCGACCGACCCATTCTTGTCGTCGTCGCACCTGTACGGATTTACCTGCAGGACAGACGATTACAGGCGTAGCGTCTGTTCGTCGACGGTTTATTATCACGGTGCCGTATGCATCTGCATCTTGCTTGTTGTAATATGTGTGAGATCTTCAGTGTTGCCTTGCTCGTCACCTTCAATTGTTGTGGTTGAATTTGTAATTCCAAATCCAATTGCATTGGAATTTCATTTCCAATTGTTGGCTGGCATTGTTGATTGTTGGTCTTTCTCTTATCCTCCCTCACACACACCCTGCCAAGTTAAGTTGAGGAGATTCCGAGAGGGATGAAGGGAAAGGAGGGAGAGGGAGGTCACAACACATTTCCCTTTGCCTTCTATTCCCAAACTTGTCATTTTAATTGTTATTCAGCTGATCTTTGACTCTGATCTTGTCTCAATTCAATTGGGATTTTAATTGGTCACTTCAATTTAGATTTCAATTTCAATTGAACTGGTTGGTTGGGACGTTGGTCATAGACTTATTCTCGCCTCTCAACGCCCAGTTAATCGTTTCTAAAGCCCAAGTCTCATCCCACACAGAAACCAACAATCAACAAGTTAAAGTTACACGGTGATGACTCCAATTGTTTTTATTCAGCTCGTCCTCATTGATTCATCGCCTTTTAGCCTTAGCGTGACGTGTTTGTCTTTTCTTTTGAGCTGACTTCTGAGAGACTTCAGTAAGTTTAAATAATCTTGTAATTCAATTAACTTCCACACGCGTGCTGCCCGTCTTGTAAGTCCTGTGAGTGTAGTGTAGTGCGTGCTGTAATAGAAGAAGAATAGACACGGACACGGACACATGAAATGGTTTACCGTTCTAATTCCAAATTAGCATGGGACATGGGGCTCAAATGTCAGACGCTGGAATTTAATTAGATTGTAAGATTATATTTATGATATTTTTTTGTCCCAATAGGATACCCTCAGTAGCCTTAGCTTTGACGAGAATGGGATTTTGAGTCCGACCTCCAGTTCCAGTGGGAGTGACCCGGAAAAGTCTCCAGCAGGAGACATAAACCCAAAGATGATGGCCACGGCATCTCCAGTCCTCCCGTCGTTCCAGACGCCGCCGGTCGCAGCTTCTCGCTCACGGATTCCAGGTGGAACTGGAAGTGGTTCCTTTCCTGACCAAGGTGGTGGTGTTCAGGTCCGGGTGACTGGGGTCGACAAGCAGGGTTCATCATCTGATTCCTTAAACTTAGACTTGAATCTACCGTCTCCGACCAATTATAAAGCACCGACAGGTAAGTTTACTTCATACATAAATCAGTGATGTCGATGTCATAATAAATCTAATCTTTACAACACACAACCTTAACATAATACAGTCGTAATTAGTACACCGGCGCAAGTGTTTCTATTTCTAATTTTAACGTCAGTCAGATTGAGCTCCGCTAACATTCGTTACTTTTTAGGGATATCAGTTTGAGTTGAGTTTTCTGTCCTATCATCGTGTCGAGGTTTCTTGTTGATTCGGCTCTGCTTTCACCGGAAGTGAGATTGAGAGCTTAATGCTAATTATCCAGTGAGGAAGTGACGAAGCAAAGAGATTCGCTTATTTGATTACCAACACCTTCCCCATAGTCCTTCTCCTTGCTCATGTTTAATCTCAATTAACGTCTCTCTATGCACATATGCGAGTTTTGCCTCTTCTTCTTTTACCTCCTTTCGTTGACTCTCATTAATTAAATTTAAGATTCTAAGGATAAGTTAATTTTAAGTTAGGAGTAGGATTGTGGGCGGAAGGAGGTGAGAAGTTTATTTTGTTTCGGTTCATAATTATCAGGTCACGACACTCATAACGGCAACAGCAATACAGCATAATAGTTTCTAACTCCGTCCACCCCACCTGCCTTTAAAGACGTCTGTCGATGTTATATGCGTGCGGGGTGTAGTAAGTAGTAGAAGCTTATACTTTTAGTAACGCAGAGGCTTTTCATAAAGGAATGAGAATAGTATCACAACAATGAAAGCATGCCATTGTTGTCGGTTTCTATTTAGCAGTGAGACTTTATCAGACTTGGGATTTCTCTTCATTCATTCCGTATGGCTGTAGATATGCTGCTCTGCCATTCCTCCCTTGGTAATTCCAATTTACTAGTTTTTCCTAAAGATTTAACAAGGTGAGAATTAGACAGCAGCAGTCTTGTAAAAGTGGACCACTTTTACGAGCAGAAGCCTGAGCCCGAGCGCCACGCCAAAACCAAGTGATGATGCTTGCTGAGGCCTAACTTTGGTGATTTCATGTTTGGCATCTTGCAATTCATGACTCATTCCACTGTTGGAACTTTAACAATGGGAAACTGACTCTTGCTAAAAAAGATTTTCACATTATTATTGTTGTGTTTGGATTTATTCTCCAGTGGATTTCCCTGCTAGCCCGAGTCAACTCAAAATTACACTCGGACCTTCATTCTTTCCCAAAGAAGAAGCCGGTAAGGCGATTAACTAAAACTTTATATTCCACAATTAGGATTCAAGTAGTCCATTTTTGGGACTTCCGTCAGCACTATCAATACACAAGGGCGTTGATGCATTGCATTGTTCCTTCATCTGAGCATTACCAGGGCAGACGAGATTTCCAAACTGCCAAATCTCCCCTCCCTCTCACTTTTTTCGCATTATTGTTTACTGATAGGAGAATGAATCATTTTCATTGTCGATTGCACAATAAGAACCTACGCAATGATAAGAGCGTTCAGTTGGGAAGTAAGAGAGATCTCCTAATCTGCAAATAGTTCCAGTTCTGTTGTTGTTGTACGGTTTGAAGAGGTTGGTTTGTTAGCTGTGCCTTTTAGCACCTAACTATAATTAGGAACGGATCCAACTCTGTGCTAATTTTGACCTCTCCATTGTTTACCAAGTGGGCAGGACGGACGACCGACCATACCACCCCGCTTCCTTTTTAGTTCTTGTCAAGAGGGATCTGCACTTTGGCTAGCCAAATTTGGAATCTCGACGGGGAGGGAGGATGAAGGCAAGATTTAAATTGGCACTTCCAATTTGAGTCCAGGGCTTACGTTTTCAATTTAGCTAATTTTTGGACAAGGCCATTGACATTCCTTCATTAACGAAACCATTTTTATTAGGCTCAGGTGAGTAGCCGCGAAGTACTTTATTTGCATTTGTTGCATGATCTTCTCTGCCCTTGCCTTTCCTTTCCGTTTGTCTTGCCTGTTGATTCCAATCGGCCGGAATTATAAATGACATTTTTTTTTTAAAGAAAACTCGTTTAGGGATGATCTCATGCAATCCTTGAGCTTTGATTTGCAAAACTGGAATTTTGGAACATAGCAGCAGGGAAGCAATCCGCAAGACAAGGACAAGGAAATGAGGCATCCGCATAACATCTACCTGTTGATTCATAAAATTTTTATTGCGGAAATTACTATATATTTCCGAATTATGATGTGAGAAATGGGTTGTGGTTAGAATAGAGTTCGGATGATGAGTTCGGATCCATTTTAGCTTATGGGATGTCAAATGTGAATGCCCTGAGAGAGTGTCATTTGGACATGGACATACTCGGCTTCCCCACCGTTTTTCTTTCCCACCTGGGTCTGAAAGTTCTTCCGCCTTTACATTTTCGCACAGTCGTGCAAATCCTCCTCCTCATCCTTCCGTAAACCTCACCTTTAAAATTTTGATTGTTGTTGTGTTGGAATATAAAAATGAGAATGGGTGTGGGACACTTTCGCATGGGGAATTAAAACCACAATCCATTCTTTAAATTGTAATGATTCGAAAGGGAAGAGACGAAGCATAAAACCAGTTTTTACAAAATGCCAAAAGATGAATAATAAGTCAAAAGGAAGGTAGCGTTCTTTTGAAGATCAACAGTCCTCGAGCATGTCTTCAGTTAAAGATTTAGAACTCATAATCTTCCTTCTTCATCATCTGCTATGCATCATGTAATAAAACGAGCAAAGATTCTGAGAATCGTGTTAGGGTTTATCATTTTTGCGAAATTAGTTAATTAATTCACCCAGGACTATCTAATAATTATTTTTCTTTTGTCCAGGTGGACCTGTTAGTGAGGACGACGTTAGTTTTGCATCCGCCTGCCGTGCTAAACTTGAGTTGAATCTACAAAATGGCGGAGTTCGATTAACTAAAACAGGTGAGAAAGAAGTTTCCATTTCGATTTCATTAGTCATACATTTTAGAATTTATTTTAGAAATTTAGAGTCCAATTAGAGTGATATCCGTGATCTTACTTCTGTTTAATTTTATGTTCTGGATTTATTTTGCAAATTCGCATGGCTTTGGACCATTTCATTTTGATTTCCTGAAATTCCAAATGTGAAATCACCCAGCCGACGGAGGATCCCCAATTCGGAAAGACTCAGGAGGAACTCTTACCCTACATCATCTTCAGCAGCCATCATCGTTTCAAATTGACTTGAGTGAAAGTGAGCCCTCGAGCTTTGTCCCATCCGAATTCAATGATCAAGGCCTAGAAGACTACATTGAAGACTTTATTCTTCCCCTGAGCCATGAGACTGTAATGCAAAGGCAGAGTTCATTTCGGAATCAAGTTAAAAAGCAATTGGAAACAGCGGTAACGGAAAGTGCAATCTCAGTCCTTGGAGGATTTGAAAGAATGTTGTCCACTTATGAGGAAGAAGGAGAATCAGATTCAAGGACTCCAACACCAAATCCACCTGCATCTGTAATGGGGGACAGTCGCGCGGGACGCTTGTCGGATGTGACCAAGAATGGACCCTTGGATTTCCAATACGGAGATGCCCCACTGCCTTCCCTAACCGACACGGAAGCCTACCCAAGCCTCCTTGACATTGATGCCATTTGTAATACTCACGCTCCGAACCTGATGCGCCGCAAGCCGCTGGAAGAGCAGCCGTCCCTTCAAGTAGGAGATTTAGAAGAGTCTGGATATTTTATTCCAAAATCTACAATTGATAAACTCTCTTCCGTCTACGAGTCAAACAACTTTAACGATTTGTACACACTCAGCGGTGAGTTGCGGCATATCCTGAGCCCAGTGGAAATTGAAGAAATTGTAGCAAATCGTGTTCACCTGGAGAAAGTGATTGATCCGAAAGTCCTGGCGGCTCTCAGCTGGCCAATGAATGAATCGAGCTTACCCCCATACGACCTCTCCCTGATCCCACCAACGAACCAAAACCTCAGGTTCAGACCCCAGCAGGAACCCGTTCGGGGGTGTGATAATAGCAAGACATCCTCAATATCAAATGGATTCCATTCTCGGAATACGTCGGATGCGAGTGATGATGAGGTCTCCACCACCAGTACTCCAAATTATGCAAAATCCGGGCGTAGTTCGAGTGGATTCGATACCCCAGACTCCGCAGCCCCTCCGACACTTCAGAACAACTCCTTTGAGCGAGGTGGGGTTCAGACGGCTTCATTCCGTAGGAGAATTGCTCTTGCCAAATCCCTTGCGGCTGAAATGGAAGGAGGATTGCAAAGGACTGAGGATGATGACGAGTACAATTCAATTTCATTGTCACCTTCCCCAACGGGACGGAATCATCAAGGATCAAGAGCCCAGGATCCGCATCACCATGGCGGACTGAATCCGACTGACGTCTGGAGGAGCTTGGAGAGTTTAAACGATTTGGAAATCGAGGACGACATTGATTCCGTCTGTAGTGGAACGGATGAGCTCTTCTTGGTCCGTCGGGACTCGAAACGTTTCAACAAGAATTCAGGATCGGAGGAGCGTGTGATTCAAGGTCTCTTCGTTGAGAGCAAAATGGGAAGGACTAATAATGGCACGCTAACGAGAGTTCGAGTACCCCTGAATTTATCCCAAGAAGATGTGGACGGAGGAGACAGTGACTTGTCACCAAGGGTTGAGGACGAAGCAGGAGACGCTGCTCCTGGTTAGCTTTTGTTTTTCTTATTCTCGGACCCAAGCAACTTTTTTTTGCTTTTCCTTTATGTATTCTAGTTTTCAGCTAACAGTTTAGCGAAATTGTAGGACTCTGCTTTATACACGCTGTAATTTTGATTTGATTTCTTAACAGTTAAAAAGATTCCCAAGAAACGAATCCCATTGGATTTACCCCCGACCAGTTCCATGACCGACTTGGAGGACAGTTCCCAAGCAACGGATGCAGATGTGACCCTGTCGGAAGTATTCCATTCCTGCCTAAGTAAAACACATCAGAGTCAAGACGATCTGACGATCAGAAGTGGCTCAGCCTCAATCGAGGAGGATGTCACCCTCGACCTTGATACGCCAGATGATATGGCGGATTCAATTTTAGGAAGTACGTTCAACTAAACACGCTTTCAGATTATTATGTGAATTTGAGTGGAAACTTAATAATCATTCCATATTATGGATTTCCAGGATTGGATTCTGTGGCTGTCAGCCTCCCCGCGGTGGACCCGCTCCCAGAACTGAGTGCGGAAGAGGAACAAGCAGATCTCCGACAGTTCAAAACCTTCTCCGTGGGTTCCAGCGAGGTTCAAATAGATTTGAGAGCAATTCAACCCTATCGGTAAGTAGCAACATTACGTTAATTTATTGCAATGAAGACATTTCTTATTAAACGGTGCTTGGTTTGGTATTGACAGGCGGGTTCTGTCCCACGGTGGTTACTACGATGCCGAGAAGAAGGTCGCCATAATTTTATTTTCGGGTTGTTTTCTACCAGACCGAAGTCGTCGTGAATATGTGTACATCATGGATCAACTTTTTCTGTAAGCACCTTTATTGCTCGGCGTCTGACCATTTCGAATTACGTTTTCTCCAATTAAACCGTCCGTAACAAAACCGTAACCGTCCCCCTTTTGCCTATGATTGCAGTTACGTCCTGTCAACTTTAGAAGAACTAATTGTGGATGATTACATTTTGGTGTACTTCCATGGTGCGACGCCTAAATCCGCACAACCCAGTTTTGGTTGGCTCAAACGGTGCTACCAACTCCTGGATCGAAAACTTCGTAAGAATCTGAAGGGAGTCTACCTTGTGCATCCCTCATTTTGGCTAAGGACGGTCGTTGCTCTTACAAAACCTTTCGTCAGGTACAGTTTTGACACATCTCTTAATTGCATAGAACCTTTTGAAGGGGAAAGATACCCACGTATAATTCCTAATCTCATTTTTGTAAATTTCAGTTCAAAATTTAGTAAGAAAATGGCGTTTGTGACCACGTTAGCAGAGTTGTGTTTAGAATTACCAACGGAGCATCTCGTCATCCCAGAACCAGTTTTACAGTGAGTTGAATTTCGTCAATTACTAACTGACTTTGTATTCTCAGTTGAAATTTCTTACCAAAAGTGTTGTGTGATTAATTGGGATTTGTTTGGTTGTGTTTGTGTGTCGTCAAAGGTTTGAGGGTGCTAGGAATGCAGAGGAGAATTATTGAGCTCTATCAGAAATTAACGTTCATTTTAATTGTCAAAAATCCAGCAGACATTTCGTTTGCCAAATTAAGATTCCCTAAGGTAAAGTTTTGCACATTTTGTTGCATTTGCATGAGATGGCAATATGAGAGTTTCCAATGTTGCACGTCTTTTAGTTAATATATTATTGTTTATTGAGAAAACCGTCACAAATAGACTGAAATAGTTCAGATAGGTCGGATTTCCCAGCATGCATGTCCTTTACTTGCCACTTTTGTGATTGCCGTAAGCCAATAATTCATTAAGTATTTTTAATTGTTGCAGATACGACTTTGACATGAAGGTGACTGCACTCAAACGCCAGATGCAGTAACGCGGACAGCTCGGCATGACATGACACCCCATACCCGCAGTGAACAATTTACTTGAAACCAAATGCTCAAACTGGATTCAAGCGTGGTGGAATGAAAATGGCGAACTCAGGATACCAGTGCCACCAATCATTAATCTACAAAACCCAGAGTGCAATGAAAAATTAAGCATCCCCTCCTTGATCGTTAAAACGTGAAATAAGAATTAATCAACAAATTGATATTTAGGAATAACCTTAAGCTGTTAGTTGATTGTTTTAGTCGGGGTAAGTGTAATAAGTGTAAGACAAAGTGCTAGGCAGTGACGGTGGTGCTTTGCCATAATCCAGTGAACATCACTCCTGACCAGTGACAATCTTTTCTAATAATAACTAATAGGTTAACACTTGAATTATTCCTTGCTCTTGGAATTATTGCATTTAAATTGACGTGCCTAATAATTTTGAATTAACTATTAATCATTAACTAATTAGATTAAATTAACCGAAGAGATTCAACAATGGACGCGATGATATTCTGTCAAGAGGTATTGGTACTAAAATGAAATTGGAACTTGATTCTTCATGAATTTCAGTAAAATAAAAAAAACGGAATTTGACTGATTGATTCTATTGTTCTTACAATTGAACGGGCAACAATTATGTGTAACGTGTTAACTTGTTTATTTGTAACAAATTGATTCTCGAGTCTCGACAGAAAACGCTTGTTGACTTTCTTTTTGGAAAGAGACAAAAAGTTTTCAACTCTTTCAGTTGAAGAACACCAGAGCGGTGCGGTGATTGAAGAGTTTCTCTGCACGGCGATTTGATTGATTTTCAAAAGTAAATTGGAAATTTGAACATAAAGAAGAAATCAATTACTAAGGTCCGCGTGAAGTCTTGATCATGGATTCCCGAGCGGCCTTGACGCGGAAGTTGAAGAAGGTGCCGGAAGTGAAGATTGCCAGCACAAAGGTGAGTTTTTCTTTTATGAATTCGAATTGTGTAGAAATCTTTAAAGCTTAAACCCTTGTCTAATTTTTCATTTTCAGGATTTGCGACGCATGTCCCTCTCGTTATTGAAGGTGCCGACATTGAATTGGAAAGGAATCGAGCTTGGTCACGATGATACGAGTGACGAGGAGCATGGAGGGGAGATTGAGTTGACAGGAGTATGGAAGTATCCCTCATCTTGGGCGGATCCGGAGGACGACTGGTCACCAATTGGGGAATGGACGTTCCCACCCCCGCCTGCATACAAGCCTGAGGAAGGAGCTGATGAGGATGAGGAGGAGGGAGAGCCCCTCCTACTCCGTTACCCACGAGCCCCACATGCCCCCACCAGACGCCAGAAATCATGCGCAGGGAGAATTGAGACCTTTAGTGGGAAAACGACCAAGAACCGTCCAGGAATTTCAACTGGAGAGACTGAGACAACCTTCCTCTCCTTCAAATTAGTCGACACTTTGCCTGGATCCGGATTCAGGAGACCACGCTTTGTCTACGAAACAGAATCGGATCGAGAAGAGGACTACAATTCGAGTCGGGAGGTGAAGCTCATCCAATTCAGTGACAACTCAGTCATTGACTCCCAAATCCGGATTTGGAGACAAACGGCAGCCATGGGTGGAAATGAACGAATTGATGCTGTGGCGGAAGAGGAGGAGGACATTGAGGACATTCTGAGCCTGGAAGTACTGGAAGCACTCCAACCCCTCGTCGGTAAAAAGGCCCTCACCTACCACGAGTACAAAGCCGTGTTTGCAAAGGTCCTGGAAGTCCCAGAACGCATACTCCCAAAATGTGTGGGAGAACTTTTTACCAAAATTGATACGTTTGGGGTCGGGAAAATCCTATGGGACGACTTCTGTGACTTTCTCCAACAAAAGTATGCCGAGAGGGCGGAAACGCAATATTCAACCCCGCCAATTGATGTTGTCATTCCTTGTCACGCCTTTGAAACTGGCAAGATTCCTTTCACATTAATACATTAAATTCTAGTTATTAGATGAAAAATCATTCAACTTGTTTTGTTTTAATTTTTCATTTGCAGTTCATCGGATGCCCGTGACTCGAGCGATTACTCTTCCGGACGGGGGACTATTGACCTTTAGCGAAGATGGGATTGTCTCGCTCTTTCACTCTGATTTTAAACCACGCATTTGGAGAGCACTGGTAAGTTTACATAGAGCAAGGAGAAGTGGATGACCTTTGGGATAAATTTCCTTATTAGGGTCGTCCAGCCGGCCTCAAGACCCAACGCATTAATGACAAAAAGGCAAATAAATGGTATACGGACATTGTCCTCTTGAATGAATTGGGAAAATACATTGTCCCCACTGGGTAATCTGTCAATTTAATCTAAATTACAATTTGGCAGAATGGTACGTTTTCGCCGGTAGTACATGCTTATTATAATTTCCTCATGTAGGGAGAAGGAGCTTCAATTCTACGACAACTCGACATATGACCCTTATTGTCAACTTGCTCACCTGTACTCCGTACCAATTCACCTGGATGCCAAAACCACTGGGACTACTGGTCTCGTGGTTGTAATGGGTGACACTCTGGGCAATGTCACGATACTCGAGATTGCGGAAACCATTTCAACACTCCGGTACTGGTCACAACATCGAAGAATTCAAAGTAAGCAGATAAGGTGCCTCGCCTATTCTTTTGTCTCATAATTCAACTAACTTGTGAGTTTGCCTGTCTGTGTCTCTACAGACATTCCAACGATCTACGTCCACGAAGCCGTTGGAATTGAGAAAGGGGTCAAGTATATAAAGCACAAAGTCCACAATGACATGATCTCGGATGTTTTATTCCTTCCGAGTATGATGCGCGTATGTCATTCTCCTATTCGAATTGGCTGCATAGTAAATTTTGGAATCTAACGGAAGTTATTATGATTTCAGTTTGTGAGTGGTTCGGTTGATTCTAAGAAACCGTTGATGATGCAACGGATTCAAGATTTCAAGAGTGCGAATGCAATGATGGAAGACTTGAGTGCAGGCCACATTGAGGGAATCACGGATATTACTTCCAAGCCTAGAGAATCTATCAGCGTGGACACTGTAAGATTCCCACTGGACGACGGATGTCGGAGCTTTGATGTATGGGAAGATAAGAAATTAGTGGCAGCCGGCGGATTAGATCGAATCGTCTGGGTATGGAACTTGTACTGTCCCAATCAGGTAAGGTCCCACACTTGTCTCAATTTCCTTCCACTTCAAGTGCCAAGACTTTTCACCTTTCCCATGAAATTTCCAGCCCGTGGCCAAACTCCGAGGTCACAACGGATCCATCTTCAGTGTTGTCTTTGAGGTGGAAAGTGACACTTTGTTCAGCGTCTGTACGGACAAGGTCATCCGGATTTGGAATTTGTATACCAACACCTGCATCCATGTCATTGATGACAAAATGACGAAAATTCGCGGGCCTACCCTCTATTGCGTTTTTCCAACTACGGAAGCCATTTTCATCCAAACATCCGCAGAAGCATCCTACCTTCCGCTGAAGCGGAAAGGACACGATGCAATGGTAAGCCAGTTGATGTTATTTTCTTCGTCGCACGGTGTTCCAGGCCATGGGTTTAGATTGACGGTGACGGTAATGGTAACTCTCCACTCAACGTATAAAGGTTGAGGGGATGACGCATGTGGATGCAATCACGGCAATCAAGTACAATCCGCAAATGGAGTATTTCATCACTTGCTCGTCCGAGGACATTTTCGTCTGGGATTGTAACACAGGGAAACAAATTAATGAATTCAACACGATTGGAGGGGATGGGTCCATGCATTTGGATACGATTGCAAGCAAAGCAGAACAGACAATGGAAGCTGAAAGTTCTTTCATCATGGCCAAACCATTGCTGAGGGGACGAGAGCAGGTATAAGGAACCTCCCTACCCCGCACTACATCCATGTTTACCATATTGTCCTTTCTTACAATTTTCTTTCAGGTGGACACTTATGAAGTTGGACCGGTCACCTGTTGCGCCCTGGTATAAGTACTCCATTAACCAAGTAGCTGTTGAACGCCCATAACTAAATTCTGATTGTGAGTTTTAATTCGTAAGAAGGATTACAAGATTCTTGTTTGTTAGGATTCTTATGGGCGCCGGTTCTTCACGGCTCATTCCAACGGGGTCATCAAAGCTTGGAATTTCTACAATGGTCGGAACTTGTATAATTTGTACAAGCCCATAAATAACAAGCCGATTTGTGACATGTGTTACATCACCGTGAATGAGACGCATCGTTATTTGGTCACGGCTGGATGGGACCGACGCGTCATTGTCTACATTGACACACAGGTATGACTACAAACACCGTTGCCTAATCCTATCGAATCACATCCAACACTCAAATTCTAATTCCCAATTGATTCTGTGCAGGGTCCAGAAGTACTTGCCTACAATGGCCTCCCGGATCCACCTCTAGTTTTCACAGATGAGAAAATGAACCATGGGGATGATATTTGGGCCCTTAGCTTCGGCTACCCGCACCTAATTGCTTCGGGGGACTACAGTGGGCGTCTTCTCGTCTGGAACATCAACTCGGGTCGTGTCGTTGCAACTCTAAAAGTACGCCCCCTGTTCTCTCTCATTCTTTCTCATGCCTTTTGTAAACTAACAACGTTGACAGCTCAAATTGGGATGAGGCAATTTTCTCTTTCTAGGCGAACAAGTGCCAGGAAAGGGCTTCGTCCAAGGACACTTTTGTGACGGCCTTGACATTCTTTGAAAGATCTTGGCATAAGCATAAGACGACTTACCTCATTTCCGCTGGTCCCTTTCATTTGATTCACTTGTGGAGAGCCAATAACACGCGAGAGTTGAACATGGGCTCAGTTGGCTGGGTCCGAGCCTGTGCCCGTCCTTCCGATTCCGTCACAGCCATGTGAGTACCAACCTCCGTTTTCTTGGAGAATATAATGGAAAATGGTGGTGCTATGTTGGATCTTGTTCTTTGTAGGAAATCCTGTGCCGGGAACAACACGATTGTGACAGCAGATTCGAGTGGGGCAGTTTCCGTTTGGGAAATTGAAGATACTCTCGGAGACTCCGAACCCACGCAATGGTTCTCAAAAGATCAGAAAGTGAATGGACGGAATAGATTGAAGGTACTGCGCCGTGGGAGTGAGACAGATCTTCAATTAGGACGAAAGGATCAAGGCTACGGGAAAGGGCCCATCCAACTTCGACTCCTTCGAACATGGAAATGCCATGTGGATGGATTTGCCGCACTTGAGGTCTGTGAGACGTATGGACTCATCGCCACTGGTGGACGCGACTGCTCTGTCCGAGTTTGGGACATGCAAGGTCAGTGGTGGGCTCAATTTTATTCAAAACTGCTCAACCTGTTACCACAGCATACTGTAATAACTTGGATTGGTGGATTTCAGGGCAATATTTAGGCGTGTTGGGACAAGAGCATCGTTGGCACGTGGGGGACAGCACATCCTACAAGAAATGGTTCCCGCGGGACGTCATTTTGGACATGAAAAGAATTCGAGGGCATGACATTTTCAAACGGGGAGAACCTGAAAAGCTGGACATTGAAATTGCAGCTGGAAATCGGGCAATGGGATTTGTAAGTCAAAGACTAAAAAATGTCATCACCTTATTACTTCGGCAATTTTTAACAGTTGACCTGAAAATACTTGAAGCTTTTGTACTTTTTTAGGAGCAAAAGAGGCACCATCATCTCATTGATCGTGAAATCTCGGGGATGGCTTATCGCTACCAGAGTTTGGGTTCATTGAACTTTGTGACGCAGACGTGGTTTATGCCGAATACTCCCGTCGGACCTCATCGTCGTGTTGACGATCGTCCAGATCACTCCTTATTAGCCCCCGAAATTGGAGGAGCTCTGACAACACGGAAGCCCAAAGTTGTTCACAAGTATGATAGTCAACCAGAAGTTCGGCCCTGTGCCATTGCTCGCCAGCAGAACCGGAAACAAAAAGAGTCGGCACCTATGAAAAGACGAGTTCAAAAGTAATCCAATTCATCTGTCAAATCTATTCACACGACACGCACGAAATGAAGTCTCAATAATAGTAATAGTTAATGCATGAGAGCTTAAATGTCAACAAGTAGCCGTGTGACCTTTCTGTTTGTCCAAAACCGTAGCTTAGCAACTTAGCTCCGTAAGAGAGAAAGTGTAGAGAAGTCCATGGGAAAATTGAGTTGCGATAACTTTTCACTTTCAATCCGATTCTGAACTCCATAAGAAGAATAACTTTAAATGTAAATTACCACATTCCAATTACTCAGTTCATTAACAATTACCTAGCATCTTCATCATCACAACCATGAGCGAGAGTGAATTAAAAGGGAATCCAGATTTAGTGGCCGTTTGGGAAGTTCCATTACAATCGGGACTTTATTCAATTGAATTTGAGCATGGGACTACCACTGGGAAACGGATCATTCGGGTCAATGGAAAGGTACGTTTCATTACAAGCATCTAAGCAAGCAAGCATCTAAGCAAGCTATTACAAGCAAAGCAAGCATTGCAGGATCTAATTTAACGTTCAACCTTATTGAATGTAATGACCGACAGGAAATCCTGCATCGTGATTGGATGTTCAAATTAGTGGGTCATGAGGAGTTTACCATTGATTCTTCCAAATGCAAGATTCGAGTGGATCCTTATGGGATATTTGCATATCGTTATGGTCTTGAAGTCAATGGGAAACCATTTCGGGTAAGACGTTAGCCCAGACTGAATCCACAATCAGGATTGACTGAATAGAGTTGACAGAAGGTGTATTTTATTTGAGAGTTCTTATGTCCATTTCCTTTTAAAAAGAAATCCAATTGCTAACTGCAATTTTCTTGTACAAGGATTTTGTGGATATCCAATCAAAAATTCTGAAAACTTGGACAATTCGGAATAATGGAGAGGAAGGAACTGATACTCGCGTCGTTCTTGGTAATTGGTCATGGCCATGGCACAACTGAAGCATTTTGTGAATAAAAAAAAATTAAAACTGCTCATTGTGACTGACAGAGAAATCCACGTTGGACCTTTGGGTAAATGGAGAAAAGGTGGAGACGGAGAGTGAGTTTGTCGACGGTGGGACGCGGACACATTTCTCAATTGGGAAGAATGGATCAGCCATCTTGCATGCATTCAAAACCGGGGTCAAGAAACAACCTATCCTATAC
>Ga0194135_10001173_pt1 | contig 15420 bp, 17 predicted proteins | sample LitLau_LLRF_2013_FD_134024 | JGI IMG/M metagenome (GOLD analysis project Ga0194135, IMG submission 134024) | Freshwater sediment microbial communities in response to fracking from North America - Little Laurel Run_MetaG_LLRF_2013 (version 2) | ecosystem: Environmental > Aquatic > Freshwater >...
GAAAATCCAAGACCTTGGAGAAACAATCGTATTTTAAGACACGGACTTGTCAAGTGTAAGACTTGCTCAGGGCTATGGAATAGAGATACGAATGCTTCAAGGAATATCTTGAAAATAACATTAAATGAGATAAACAGGTTAGGAAGACCGGATTATCTAAAAAGAAGCCAGAGGCTTACTCAGTGATACTACATCGGTATCACAAACCCAAAATTTACACGGTATGAAAAGACCAAACCTCGTGGATTTACAAAGGTGAAAACCGGCGTTTTTAATCTTCAAGGGTGTAAATGCATCATTAATATTAATTTCTTGTCGTTTATATTTAAAATACAATATAGTCCAAATAAGTTCAAATGTTTCCTTTAATGTCATATTTGTTAATGAATTGACTGTGTTAATTTCAAATAAATGTGTTATTACAATAATGAATAATAAGTGTATTGGCATCTTTTATATCTTTTAATACTGGTTGAATTAATACTAGTTTAAAACCAAATAACCAATTTGTTAATGTGTCAAAATAATACATTATCTTATTTTGTGTTGAAACGTGCGTTAAATTAATAGGTTGTATTTGTATTTCATTTTCTTGTATATATTTTTTCATATTTTTTATTGATTTATCTATTGACTTATTGATGGAAGATAAATGAACGTTTTGTTTATCATTAATAATATGTTCTGTGTTTTGTTCTGTTTTTCTTTCTAAATTAATTTGTTTCGTGTTTATATTTTGTTTCGTATTTATATTTTGTTTTGTTCTTTTAATTGGTTTCATTTTCATTTGTTTATTGGTTATTCTTGGTTTAATAAATTGTTGAATATTTAATTTTGCAACATTTGTTGAATCAATTCTAATATGATTATACAATCCTTGTTTTGGGGATGATAATAAAAATTTATTTTTACAATAGTTTGGAAATAACTTCAATATTAAATGATTATCATTAAAATTTATTTTTTCTACGGTTAATAATTTATTGAACATAAAACATTCATTTGATATTAAATTACTAGAACAATCTAATTCTATTAATGATTTTGGTAAATTATAATTTACATCAAAATATTTTATACAAGAATAATTAATTTTACATACTTTTATAATAGAACAATGTGATATATCTGGAAATGTATGTATATTAGATTGATTAATATTAATAAATTCTATTTTTGTATTTAATTCTATGGTTTCACACATTGATGACATTAATGTTAAATTTTGTAAATTTTCTGGTAATTGATTAATATGTATATCGTGATTTTCCAATACATAAATACTTACTATATCATTGTATCCAACTTTACCAATTGTTTCTTCATATTGTTCTAAAAAAATATTCATTAATACTTGATTAAATACGTTTAATTTGTTTTCATTTTCTAATCCTACAAAATATCTTTCTTCTTTATGTTGAAAGATTATATGATTTTTATTAAAATTATCAATTGTATCGACAAGCATATAATATATATAAGAATTATCTTTATTTTTATCTGTAAATTGATAATATATTATTTTGAAATAAAGAAATTTAATAATATAATAAAAATGTCAAATATATTAGATTATTCAAACCTATATTTATATGTGTTACCAGAACTAGATATCTCTGTAAAAACAATAGTTTGTAAAAATAATAAATTAACAGTATTACCTGATTTAACACAATGTAAAGATTTAGAAATATTATTTTGTAGTCATAATCAATTAACAGTATTACCTGAACTTCCAACTTCTCTACAAGTATTAAGTTGTGGAGATAATCAATTAACAGTATTACCTAGCCTTCCAGATTCTCTACAAGTATTAAGTTGTGGAGATAATCAATTAACAGTATTACATGACCTTCCAGATTCTCTAAAATACTTAGTTTGTTCTAATAATCAATTAACAGTATTACCTAGCCTAGCTATGGGCCCTGAAGGGCCCGACGCTGTCAAAAAAGCCGCGCGCGGCTTTTGCCGCCTTCCTGCTTCTTTATTAGAATTATATTGTTATAATAATCAATTAACAGTATTACATGACCTTCCAGATTCTCTAAAATACTTAGTTTGTTTTAATAATCAATTAACAGTATTACCTATCCTTCCTGCTTCTTTATTAGAATTATATTGTTATAATAATCAATTAACAGTATTACCTATCCTTCCAGATTCTCTAAAATACTTAGTTTGTTCTAATAATCAATTAACAGTATTACCTATCCTTCCTGCTTCTCTATTAGAATTATATTGTTATAATAATCAATTAACAGTATTACATGACCTTCCTGCTTCTCTAATAGAATTATATTGTTTTAATAATCAATTAACAGTATTACCTGAAATACATGCTTCTCTAAAAGCACTAAGTTGTAGAAATAATCAATTATCAGTATTACCTGAACTTCCTGCTTCTCTACAAATATTAAATTGTAAAGATAATAAATTAACAATATTACCTAGCATTCCAGATTCTCTAAAATATTTAAATTGTGGTTCTAATCAATTAACAATATTACATAGCATTCCAGATTCTCTAAAATATTTAAATTGTGGTTCTAATCAATTAACAGTATTACCTAGACTTCCTGCTTCTCTACAAGAATTACATTGTAATAATAATCAATTAACAGTATTACCTAGACTTCCAGATTCTCTACAAGAATTACATTGTAATAATAATCAATTAACAGTATTACCTGAACTTCCAGATTCTCTACAAGAATTAGATTGTGGTTCTAATCAATTAACAGTATTACCTGAACTTCCTGCTTCTCTACAAGTATTAAATTGTAAAGATAATCAGTTATCAATATTACCTGATTTAACGCATTGTACAAAATTAAAAACTTTGGATGTTAGTATAAATAATTTTAGTGATGAAATGAATGAAATATTGAATAATGATAATTTAAATGTCCAAGAAAAAATAAAACGATTGGATGATAAAAACTTATTTATGTATTATGATAAAAAATTATTTATGTATATTAAAAAAATTATTTATGTATGATAATTATTTATGTATGATAATTTTCTGTTGAAATAATATGTTGAATGTTGTGTATTGTTTGTTAAGAGATGATAAAAAACAAACTTATATAGGTTCAACTATGAATATGGAACGTAGATTAAGACAACATAATTGTGAGATTGTTGGTGGTGCAAAATATACTTCAAAATCAGTTAAATTAGGACATAAATGGATAATAGCTTTTACATTGTTAAATTTTCCAACTTGGAATGAAACGCTAAAAATGGAGTGGATGATAAAACATATTACAAAAAAAATAAATATAAAAGACCCATTACAAAGACGATTACAGGCTGTAGATGAAATTTTAAAATCAGGTAAATCAACTTCCAGTTCGTTGTTGTTTTCGTCATATGAAAATCCTATTGAATTAAATCTTACCTAATTGAACGATGACACGAAATATATTTGTTGAATTATTTAATTGAATTTCCTTGATACCAATATTACAAATGTTTGATAATCCGTCTTTTTTCCAATTATATTTATCGGTTTCGATTGCTTCCCATTTAAGTTTAAATTTTAAATTATTTTCCTTTAAAAAATTTAATTTTTGTTTAATATTTAAATTTTCAAGGTCTGTAATATGTCCTTCATTAACTTTTTTTATTTTAAAAAATTGTATTGTTCTATTATATAAAATGTCATCTTCGGCAGACCAGCCAAAAATAAAATTAGGAAATCCATTAATTTTATAAAATTGTTCCTTTGAAAAAGCAGTTATCCCCCCAAAATATTTAGAATTAGAATTATATCTATCCCAAACTGAAGCTAAGTGAGTAGGTATTTTAGGTATATTAATATAATATTTTTTTAATTCATTGCTTGGTAATAAATCAACATCGTGAAAAATGAATATATTATAGCCCAAATGAACAGCGTATTTAAATCCAATATTTAAAAGTTGTCCTCGGTTAAAAAGCAAATTATCTTGACTCTGTTCAATAATAAAAATTTTATAGTTGTAACCTTCTAAAAAAGTATTCATATATTTTATAAACTGTATTAGTTGATTAGTCCTTACTCCTGAATTATCTGAATCTCTAAAAGGGACAATAATAGCGGTCTTAATCATATATTAAGCTTCCATTATTTAAATAATATTTTTCAACGTTTAAAGTTTTAGGGAACTTTCTCCAAAAGAAAGAAGCGTTACTATACGCGCGTTTAATATAATTTTTATTAATTTCAGTATAAGTAAGTGGATTTTTCCTAATATCATTAATATAATTATTAAGTTCTGTAATAATTTGTTGATTTTTATTGGTTGATTCATCCATTAATTTATACATTTCATTTTTTACTTTTTTGACTTCGATATCAATGTCTTCCCAATTATCATAAGTAATAGCAATTAATTTATATTGTTCTCTATAATTACAAGGGGTTAATACAGATAAAAAGAATTCATCCCCAACTTGTGTATTAATAAAGTATTTTAAATTAGAGTTTAATAGTTTTTCAGCGTGAAATCTTGACAAACAAAAACGTGCATCGTGTTTTACATAACGTTTAATAGTATTAGGTCTATTTTTTAGTCTAACATTTAAATCGTATGGTCCAACTCTTTTAAAATTAACATAAGATGTTTTACTATCATTATTATTCAAAAATAATAGTAATGTTTTTAATGGGTATATAGGCAAACAAGACTCCGAAATAGTTATAAAATGAGTAGCCCCATCATTATAAGCCCTTTTAATTAATTCTAAATAAGCCTCAACAATAAAACCCCATCCAGTTGGAACTAAATTATCAATAATTGCATTTTTTAGCCAAGGCGTTTGTACATTTTGTTTATTTTTAGGATGTGCATAAATTAATATATTATCAATATGTTCTTTAAAATAATTGGTCCATACATTAGGATGATTAATATCATCAATAATTAAAAACAAGAAAGCAATCTTAATTTGTGTATTTTTTATTTGTGGAATAATTTTTACTTTTTCATCAATAAAAATAACGTTATTGTATATTAATTCAAAATTAGAAATCATAGTTTTTAGTGCAATATTTTTATAATTATAAACGACATTATAGTATTGAATACAATTATTTTTTATATTTTCTTCAACATTTGATTCTTCAATCATAGATAAAATAAATATATCTTGTTTTTTCTTGATAATATTAGTATAATTTTGAATACTTTCAGTGCCTACACATATTAAAAAACAACTATCAGTTGGTATATTAAAATCAGGTTTAAATCTCTGAAATGTTTTTCGTATAAAAAATGGATTTTTATTTTGTATTGATTCAATGTCTTGAGATATTAACCTATTAAATTTTGTAGGATGTTTGCATATCCAATTAGGCCATTTTACATAATGACTACAATAATTATCAATTTTTGAATTTAATAGTCTTAATACGTGAATAAAGTAATATTCATCTGGAGTAAATCTTGGGTTATAATCAATAATATGTTTTGGTGCATTTAATAGTTTTTTTACGTCATTTCTATTAAGTATAAACCATTGTGATGCCTTATTTTTATCTTGAAAAATAAAATCGAACATTGAATTTTTTTTATGTAATAAAATATTTTTAACATAATTATAATTAACCAAAGGATAGCTATCTCCAGAAAGGAGAATAAACCATTGTATATTGTTATTCTTAATATAAGCATCAAATAGTAAAATTAAAGTAGCTTCAACAATGCTTCGGTCATTCCATTTTGTTTCTATAATTCTATCAACAGTATATTTTTTAAATTTTTCTGGTAAGCTGTCTTTATTTTTTGGATGAATATTTATAAAACAATTATTTATAAATCCGTTATCAATAAATTTATGGAAGTGAATGATATCGTTATAAATTAAAAAGTTTAATGCTATAAACATATATTGTAATGTGTAAATATTATGTCCAAGATTGAATATTTGCATTTAGGACAATACTTTACAACTAAAACCATTATTTAATGATTTAAATATATAATGAAAACAATACTTATTTATGATAAAATAATACCAATACAATTTGAAAAAACAGATTACAAATATAACGGTAAAATATATATACTTTATGATGCAAAGGTTATAAATCCTCCTTTTTTCGAAACAATTATTATTTCACACAATGAATTGAAAAATGAAGAACTTAAAATGATTTATAATATGTTGTTAATTAATGGACATTTAATTTTTCATAAAAAATATAAATCATTTTTCAAAAACTCAGAACCTTGTGGAGATGATTACTTATATATCACAAAAAAAAATAATTCACTATTTATTATACAATATACTCGAGTTGTTGAATTTATTATTGCTGGTGTCCAAAAATCAGGGACAACTGCTTTATCAATAAATATTTCACAGCATCCTGATATTTATATTGATAAACGAAAAGACCCATTTGAAAGTGAAATCCATTTTTTTGATATATATTGGAAAAATGGATTATCATATTATAAAAAAAAATTTAATTATAATAAAAAAATTGTGGGTGAAAAAACTCCAGATTTAATTTATTTGTCATATACGTTTCCATTAATCCAATCAGTTAATCCTTACGTTAAAATTATCCTTATTCTTAGAAATCCTATTGATAGAGCTTACAGTGCTTGGAAATTTATAACTAAATATTTCGGTGAAAACAGAACATTCGAAGATTGTGTCCAAGATGAATTATCAAATTTGGGTGGAGAAAATATAACATTTTATACAAGTCAAAAACATTATTTACAAAGAGGTTTATATTATAAACAAATTCAAGAATTATTAAAATGGTTTCCAATACAAAATATTTTAATTTTAATTGCTGAAAAGGTAAAAAAAAAATATGGTCAAAGAATATAATAAAGTATATAATTTTTTAAATATAAAGCCTTTGAATGAAGCAAATTATAATTTAGAATTTGAATCAAATGATTCCAGTTCGATAAATATTAAAATGTATAATTTACTTGAAAATTTTTATAAAAAAGATGTTAAAATGCTTGAAGAATTAATTGGGTTTAATACTGGATGGAATATTTAATTTATGTGATTGGCATTAAAGGGGCTGTTATAAAATTCACAATGTTCTATCTTATATTTCGTGTGTTAATTAAATAACAAAATGTAAAAAAATGATAGAAAATATATACTAGATATAATATAAATGAATTTTTCAAATTTAGATGGGTTGTTATATTTAGATACAATTACTGATAAATCTATTGATTTAATATTAACAGACCCACCATATATTATAAGTTCAGAGTCAGGTATGAATAACCATTATAATTCTGTTTTATCAAATGAAAATAATGGTATTGAGTTTATAAAATCAAATGAAGAATGGGAACAATACAAAAACAATAATGGTATATTAGATGATTCGAAAAAAGAAAATTATATAAAATATGGTTCAATTTATGGAAAAAAATATGCAGTTAAAACTAATTTTGGCGATTGGGATTCAAATTTTACAATTGAAATATTAGAACAATTTATTGAACTATTTTATAAAAAATTAAAAAAGGGAGGAACTGTTATAATATTCTTTGATATTTGGAAAATTACTATATTAAAGGAATTACTTGAAAAATATAAATTTAAACAAATTCGACTCATAGAATGGGTAAAAACAAATGCAGTTCCTTTAAATTCTTCAATAAATTACTTGTCAAATTGTAGAGAAATAGCTTTAACTGCAGTTAAAGGTTCAAAACCAACATTTAATTCAAAATATGATAATGGAATTTATAATTTTCCAATACAATCTGGAAAAAATAGATTTCATCCAACACAAAAGTCATTGTCATTATTCGAAACTTTAATAAAAAAACATAGTAATGAAGGTGATAATATTTTAGACCCTTTCGTTGGAGGAGGTACTACAGTTATTGCTTGTAATAATACAAATAGAAATTTCTTTGGTTGTGAAATTTCAAAAGAATATTATGATAAAGTATTAGAAATTATTTCGCTTTAATTCTTTTACAATTGGAATTGTAATAGTAAGATATAAATATATTTTTTTATCGAACTCAACTGGGTCATACCAATATGTATCAACTTTACAAAATGGGTCTTGTAAATCAAAATTCTTTTTTTCCCACGGAAATTCTATATTATATTGGTTATATCTAGTTATATTTTTTGCAGAATATATTTTATTATTATCAATTTCTTTTTTACAAATTGTTCTTTTTACTAAATTACAATGGTTACATAATGGTTGAAAATCATTAATTGTTTGAGTATTTATATCTAAAACTCTAAAGTCGTTATATAAATCATTTTTATGGTCACATACTATGTCAGTATTTGAACCACATACTACACAAGACATATTATTAATAATTCTTTTAATTTTTAATTGAATTGGTCTTTTATTTTTATTTAATCTTTTAGAATGTATAAAAATACCTATTATATTTTTTTTATTTATTTTATCACTCTTAATTATATTAATATTTGGTAAAATTTCATTATCATTTTCACTATAAGTTTTAATGGTTTTATTTGAATAAATAACAGAATAATTAAAAATTTTATTACACCATCTATCACCAACTCCGTTACCTCCCCAATATAATATTTTAGAATTAATGATTTCATCAATTGAAATAATCTTAGTAAAATTGTTTGTTAAAGATGTAGCTAACTGTTCCATTTAATATAATTTTATAATAAAACATATATCATTTTTTAACTTAATTATATGACTGTTATAAATAAAAAATATTACTTTAAAATAAATGAATTATCATTTGGTATTAAACATCTTTCAATTAACATATTGATTTTTTCTTGTAGTAATAAGTCTTCATTATCAAGAATAGTTTGCATTTCTTCAGGAAAATTATTATCATAACAAATTAGTTTATTTAATTTATCACAATGAGCTATATCTAAACTTGTGAGTTTATTATTACTACAATTTATATGAATTAATCCTTGTGGTAAATTATCTAAACTTGTAAGTTTATTCATAATACAACATAATATAGTTAAACCTTGTGGCAAGTTATCTAATCTTGTAAGTTTATTACCCCAACAAATTAAATTAAGCAAACTTTGTGGCAGGCAATCTAGACTTGTGAGTTTATTATTACTACAATTTAATTTAGTTAAACTTTGTGGTAGGCTACAAAAGACGCACGCGTCTTTTATACCGGCGTCGGGCCCTTTAGGGCCCATAGCTAGGTTGTTATCTAAAATTGTGAGTTGATTAGAACTACAATCTAAGTAAGTTAAACTTTGTGGAAGATTATCTAAAATTGTGAGTTGATTTTCAGAACAATCTAACCAAGTTAAACCACTTGGTAAGCCATTTAAACTTGTGAGTTTATTATCATAACATTCTAACTTATTTAAACCTTTTGGTAATGTAGGAAGAGTTGTAAGTTCTAAACCTGAAATATCTAATTCAGTAATTCCTTTTGGGATATTGTTAAGTTTTTCAATAGTAGTAATCTTCATTTTTTGCGAGAAAAATATAAATATAATTATTTCATTTTTTTTTAGAAAAAAAATATTATTAGCTATATTACTTTACACTCTTGAAGATTAAAATAAAAAAGGGTTATTCTGTATAAGTTCTTCAATATTATTAATCTTCATTTTCTTTAGTTTTTTTACTTTAAAATATATGAATTATCATTTAGTATTAAGCATCTTTCAATTAACATATCAATCTTTTTTTTAGCTGATAAATTTAAATTTTCAAGAATATATTGCATTTCTCCAGTAAAATTATTATATTCAACTTCTAATTCATCTAAATCATAACAATGAGCTATATCTAAACTTGTTAGATTATTTCCAGCACAATTTAGGTTTGTTAAACACGATGGTAGATTATTTAAATTAGTGAGTTTATTACAATAACAAAATAATTTAGTTAAACCTTGTGGGAAATCTAATATTGTTAATTTATTTGAAGAACAATTTAAATAAGTTAAATTTTCTGGTAAATCTAATATTGTTAATTGATTTTCAGAACAATCTAACCAAGTTAAACCACTTGGTAATCCGTTTAAACTTGTGAGTTTATTATAACTACAATTTAATTTAGTTAAACCTTTTGGTAAGGTAGGAAGAGTTGTAAGTTCTAAACCTGAAATATCTAATTCAGTAATTCCTTTTGGGATATTGTTAAGTTTTTCAATAGTAGTAATCTTCATTTTTTGCGAGAAAAAATAAATATAAATATAATTATTTCATTTTTTTTTTTTTAAATATTATTATTAGCTATAAATAAAGTAAGTTTATAATATTGATAATAATGCAGAAAGAAAAGAAGGATAAATTGGAAATAAGTAAAAATTTGAAATATTAAAAATTTGTTTTTGTCTAAAGTCAGAATCTTTTTTAAAATAGCATAATTTACTTAAGTCAATAATTTTATAAGTATTATTATCTAATATACAGTTATTCACACTTACATCCAAATGTACAAATCCGTGTGAATGTAAAATTCTTAAACCGTGACCTATATTTAAAATATGTTTTAATTGTGCAATAAATGGTTCAAGTTGATTTTTGAATATAATATCTAAATTATAATCTCCTTTCTTATAAATAATTTGTTGTTTATATTTATTAAAATTTATATCTTCTTTATAAATATTTTCGAGATTGTGAAAATATTCTTTTGAATTATAAGGGTATTCTTTTAATTTATTCTCATCTATTTCACATTTTTTAATAGGGAAAATAAAATATGGTTTTAGATTTTTAATATCATCTTTAGTAATATATTCTTTAAGTCTCTTCCATATTTCATCGTATTCTTTAGTAACGTCTTTATTTTCATTAAATAAAACTTTACTAACTTCATCATTAATTAAATTATCATCACCTATACAAGGTAGTCTTGGAAATCCATACACAACTCCGTGACTTCCTTGGCCGAGTTGTGTTCCTCCATTTAAAGATGTATAATTTTTAATAATACTTTTAAATTTTAAAATTATTTCTTTCATAGACATATTTTTTATTTTATAGTTAGATATACAACAATATCCTACTAAATTCATTAATTCAACTATAAAACTTGGATTAACATCTATTTCTGTTTTCAAATAATAACCAACACATTGTAATAGTATAAGACCAAATCCATAAATATCTATACGTATTAATATTTCTTGTATCAATTCTTCTTTATTATCAAATAAATTAACAAACTGGCTTGATGAATCAATATAATTTAATATTTGATTTTTATGTTTCGAGTTATATAATGTATTTTTATTAAACATCACATTCGTAAAATTTTCTATATAATTCCTATTATAGTTACAACCCAATAACTTATCTTGTATTACTGCATTTATTATTAGATTAATTTTTTCTTTTTGATTTTTATTAAATATTTCTACTTTTAAATCATTTATTTTTTTTATATTCCCAATAGATATAATAGATACTTTTTTTGTATTTTTAAATAATTGTTGTAATTCATTAAAAAAATTTATAACACAACTATCGTATTTTATTTTAAAAGATTTTGACGATGAACCAATATATCTTTTAGTATTACTTTTCATATATATATTATAAAAAAAAAATGATGCAAATTTTTAATAATTCTAATCTAAAAAAATAAATAAATATTAATATATTATTATGGTTGGTTGGCTTGATTAATTTGATTTTGTTACATAAATGGAATTTTATAATAATATATTAATATTTATTTATTTTTTTGTTATACAATATACATTTATTTTTAGTGTAGAATATATGATTATTGATATATATTTTAATCCATATAAAATTAGAAATAATAAATTAATAATAGAACAAATTACTAAACATTTACATAATGTCAATATTATTAAACCAAATATTAATGAATATAATTTAATAATAAATAATATTATAAATGATCTAAATAATTATGAATGTTTAAATTATGAAATGGAATATGTACAAAATAATATAGAAGAAGATTTTACAAATCGATATTATGCATTAATTACAATACAAAAAGATGAAAAAAAATTATTCTCTTTTATTGAATTTTATATTGATTATAAAGATTTAACTATTATTCTGATATGTCAAAATATAAAAGAAACACAATTATTAACACAATTATTAAATATTAGTAAAGAGATTATATATATTCTTCATTATGAAAAAATAGCACTACTTGTTAAAAATAAATATATGTATTTTTTTATGAAAAAAAATGAGTTTGTAATTGCTGATAGTAACACGATGAAATATCAAGATGATGGCAAAAAGCTTAAACCACTAAATTTACAACATAAGGATTTACAAATTATTTTAGCAATGAATCCAATACATATTGAAAAAAATATAGTTATAGTAGATAAATTAATACAACAATTACATAATGTAAATATATTGGTTGATGAGTTTAATACGATTAATAAACATATTATCCGAGATATTAAAACTGATAATTTATGTGCAATTTTTAAAGACGAAGTTTTAAACTCTTTTAAAAAAAATTATTTTGATGGAATTATTATAGTATCTGGAAATAATAATAAAACTTATGGATTTGCAACCTTTACTTTCGAAGATTACGATAATGAAAAATATATATATATTAATTTTTTATGTTCCAATAAAAGTATTGAAATAACTGGTATTGGTTCTACAATAATGAATGTAGCTAAATATATGTTACGAATAATAGATTATAAAATTATTAGGTTGGGGGCCAGAGCTGAAGCGGTAGGATTTTATGAAAAACAAGGGTTTATTTTCAATGATGACGGATTATTTATTAAGTATGAACCCCAACTATTAAGTGTAAAAAATTAAGTGTGAAAAGAAAAAGTAAAAACAACTAGCTATAAAAGTTTAAGGTTAGATATAGCTAATTTTTATGATAATAATTTTCCTGAAGACAAATCAATAAGTTAATTGATGGATGCTTAATACCGTATAATAATTCATTTGTTTTAAAGTAATTTTTTGAAAAAATTTTTTAAAAAAATAAAATGATGATAAATTAATATTTTTTATTTTTTTACAAAAATGAAGATTACAAAAATCGAAGACTTAAATAATATTCCAGAAGGAATTACTGAATTAAATATTTCAGGTTTAGGACTTATAACTCTTCCTAAGTTACCACAAAGTTTAACTATATTAGTTTGTAATAATAATCAACTAACAAGTTTGGATAATCTTCCACAAAGTTTAACTAGATTACATTGTAGTATTAATCAACTAACAAGTTTAGATGGACTGCCACAAGGTTTAACTGCATTAGAATGTTGGTGTAATGAACTAACAAGTTTAGATGGACTACCAAATGATTTAACTATATTAGAATGTTGGAATAATAAACTAACAAATTTGGATAATCTTCCACAAAGTTTAACTTTATTACGTTGTACTAATAATAAACTCACAAGTTTAGATAAACTACCAAGTGGTTTAATATACTTAGGTTGTAGTAATAATAAACTCACAAGTTTAGATAACCTGCCAAGTAGTTTAACTGAATTATATTGTTATATTAATGAACTAACAAGTATAGATAACTTGCCGAGTGGTTTAACTGAATTACATTGTTATCGTAATAAACTAACAAGTTTGGATAATCTTCCACAAAGTTTAACTAAATTACATTGTTATCGTAATGAACTAACAAGTTTAGATATAGCTAATTGTAATAAATTAAAATATTTAGATTGTAATACTAATAATTTTCCTGAAGAAATGCAAACAATTCTTGATGATAAAGACTTAACAATTCAAGATAAAATCAATAAGTTAATTGAAGGATGCTTAATACCATATGATAATTCATTTGTTTTAAAGTAATTTTTTGAAAAAAAAATTTAAAAAAAAATAAAATGATGAAAAATATTTATATTTTATTTTTTTATACAAATGAAGATTACAAAAATTGAAGACTTAAATAATATTCCAGAAGGAATTACTGAATTAGATATTTCATTGTTAAGACTTACAACTCTTCCTAAGTTACCACAAGGATTAACTAATTTAAATTGTGAAAATAATAAACTAACAAGTTTAGATAACAACCTACCACAAGGTTTAACTAAATTATATTGTGGTGGAAATCAACTAACAAGTTTAGATAGCCTGCCAAGTGGTTTAACTTTATTATATTGTGGTGGAAATCAACTAACAAATTTAGATAAACTACCAAGTGGTTTAATATACTTAGGTTGTAGTCATAATAAACTCACAAGTTTAGATAACCTGCCAAGTAGTTTAACTGAATTATATTGTTATAATAATGAACTAACAAGTATAGATAACTTGCCGAGTGGTTTAACTGATTTACATTGTTATCGTAATAAACTAACAAGTTTAGATAACTTGCAGAGTGATTTAACTGTATTAGATTGTAGTAAGAATAAACTAACAAGTTTAGATATAGCTAATTGTAATAAATTAAAGAGATTAAATTGTAGAGATAATAATTTTCCTGAAGAAATGCAAACAATTCTTGATTATTATAACTTAACAATTCAAGATAAAATCAATAAGTTAATTGATGGATGCTTAATACCGTATAATAATTCATTTGTTTTAAAGTAATTTTTTGAAAAAAATTTTAAAAAAAAATAAAATGATGAAAAATATTTATATTTTATTTTTTATACAAATGAAGATTACAAAAGTTGAAGACTTAATTAATATTCCAGAAGGAATTACTGAATTAGATATTTCAAGTTTAGGACTTACAACACTTCCTAGCCTACCACAAAGTTTAACTAAATTAACTTGTTGTTATAATAAACTAACAAGTTTAGATAACAACCTACCACAAGGTTTAACTAAATTATATTGTGGTGGAAATCAACTAACAAGTTTAGATAACTTAGCTATGGGCCCTGAAGGGCCCGACGCTGTCAAAAAAGACGCGCGCGTCTTTTGCAGCCTGCCACAAGGTTTAACTAACTTAAATTGTGGTGGTAATCAACTCACGAGTTTAGATAACTTACATCAAGGTTTAACTGAATTAATTAGTAGTTATAATCGACTAACAAGTTTAGATAACTTGCCACAAAGTTTAACAACCTTAAATTGTAGTGGTAATAAACTAACAAGTTTAGATAACTTACCACAAAGTTTAACTAAATTAGAATGTTGGGATAATAAAATAACAAGTTTAGATAAATTGCCGAGTAGTTTAACTGTATTACGTTGTGAAGATAATCAACTAACAAGTTTGGATAATCTTCCACAAAGTTTAACTAAATTATATTGTTATCGTAATAAACTAACAAGTTTAGATATAGCTAATTGTGATAAATTAGAATTTTTAAGTTGTACTAGTAATAATTTTCCGAAAGAAATGGATACAATTCTTTGTAATTTTAAATTATCAGTTAAAAAAAGGGTTGATATGTTAATTGAAGGATGCTTAATACCGTATGATAATTCATTTGTTTTAAAGTAATTTTTTGAAAAAAATTTTTAAAACAA
>Ga0194135_10001174_pt1 | contig 15414 bp, 20 predicted proteins | sample LitLau_LLRF_2013_FD_134024 | JGI IMG/M metagenome (GOLD analysis project Ga0194135, IMG submission 134024) | Freshwater sediment microbial communities in response to fracking from North America - Little Laurel Run_MetaG_LLRF_2013 (version 2) | ecosystem: Environmental > Aquatic > Freshwater >...
CCCTCTCCCCCCAGACATTATCCCCCATTCCTTCACACACCACTAACCTTTCCTTCCGTCGAACGTACTTTCTCCTCCGTAAGAGTCTGTTAACGAGTTTAGGAACCTCCCCGTATAAACGGGGAATAGTATGAAAAATTATCATAAAATGTTCATTTTTTGGAGTAGTCGTATGTCTTTCTCCAGGGCTGGCTCTCTCCAGTAGCTCTCAAATTATTGGTGGACTCGATGGGTTGGCTGCTGGTGGTGGTGGTGGTGATGCGGGTGCTTCTTGAGGATGATGATGATGATGATGATGGGAATGGGCTCTACGTGTGATGATGAATTCGGTGGAATTTCTCAAATGAATCTCGTCGCAGGCCTGTCACCAGGGCCTTCCCCCGCCCTCATTGGCTCCTGGCTCTCTTCTTGTTCCCCCGGAAAATGGGGCTCATACGGGGGTGGGATAGTGAGGATGCAGAAAGAAATTTCCGCTCCATTTGACCCCCTTTGTGTCGTGTTTTCATGTGTACGATCTTCTTCGGCGGATCGGCGAAGATCCAAGAGACGCTGCTACTAACGCTACCTTCTCCTCCTTGTTTTCAAAGGAGAAAGTTTTCAGTTATGTCGGCATGGGCGCACTTAATTCCAGTTGGGTAGAGGAAGAGTCGCTTGCTTCTGCTGCTGCCTGAGCGGAGTCCCACGGGAGTTCCGCTGCATATAAAAATTAATGTTTCCCTTCAACCACGAAAAGGAAGCAGGGACTCCCAGCAGCTCTCTTTCTCTTTAGATTTGTAAAGATGAAGTGGTTTTAGGATTTTGAGTAAGAAAAGGATTTCCCTTTCTAATCGCGCCCTTTTCCTCTCTCGATTGGGTGAAATTACGCCTTTGGACTCTCTCTTTTCCATTCTCGGGGAAAGCACGAGCGAAAAAGGGAAAACTGAGAACTGAGCTCTCTGGATTCTCCACCAAGATAAAAGAAAAGTAAATTGCACTTGTCCAGATTCTTCATTGTTATCTGGGATCGTCCCCTCTGCTCTCCCTCTCCAAAAACTTGCAGTTTGGAAGTGAGATTTTTTTTAGACTGAAAGCATCCGCAAACTTGCGAGTTGGGAAGTTGAAGTACTATGTACGGGTGGAGAACTTTCACTTTTTTAATATTGGGGGGAAAGTTGGTTGTGCCATTTTAAAAGTTAGAGGATCTGTTCTGCTCTGCATGTAAACGATCTCGTTAATGTAAGGACCGCCACGTGGGCTCTCATTAGAAAGGTCCCACTTTCTCCGTACCTGATTCCCATCTCCCCCTTCTCTCCGCCCCTCCCGTCTTGATCTTGGACTGAGAAGCCAAGGAGGAACAGATTGGGTTTTCGTCTTGGGAATTGATGATTGGGCAACTACTTGATGTTTTGCAGAGATTGCTCCTGCTCCTTATCCTTTCTTTCCCCGTAATAATGGCAACTTTGCACTTGGTTACTTTCCTTTCTAATGCTCTCCTGCTGACGGAAGATACGCTCTGCCTGTCAAAGGCAAAGTATAGGAGTGAATTAGATCCTTTTTCGGTCCAGAATGAGGAGTAGGTGGAGAGGAGGACAATGGATGGGAGAAAGGAGCAACGGAAGGAGATTAATTACGAAATGGGAACTTTACCGCACTTTCTCTTTCCTTACCTCTTCCCCTTTCTCCAGGAGGAGGAGAACGGGCGTGGGCAGGATCCGCAATGTCTGCTCCTCATCCACTCTCCACTTTCCATTGTATTCTAACCTATTGTATTTTTTGTGTCTGATTTTTAGCTACGCGGGCGGTTGCGGAAACGGATGTGGTTCTCTACATTGGGCTGGGTGTGGCTGTTCTGGCTCTGACCATCATGGGATTCGTTGTCGTCAAGGTCATGCGAAGGAAAGGACGGAATCATGTCATGTATGACATGGCACCCAGCGGTAAGTCACTCATCATCACATCATCGTTCCTTACTCGTCATCACTTTCCATAAAGTCGTTCCCTTAGTTCAGCGATGCAATCGTGTCATCATGACTTTCACGCCGTTCAACCCCGTTTGTCGAGTTTCGACTAACTAAAATTAGACTTTCCAGGTTGCATTGTCGATTCTTACTTTAAAATAAGATTTAAAAAGATACAGATCTTCCATGGTCCCTTTCTTTGCTACTGGCAGCTTAAATCGTTGAATCTTGAATTCCGCCTCATTTTTTCGGTTTTCTCATCCACTTGAGTCTGGACGACATTTTGTATCATCTTCTCCTCTCCCCCTTTTCGGGACTTTTCCTCTGGTCCGGAATTTCCTGAAGCTTCGGTTTGACTTTTTAGGCAAATATTTTTTCTAAACTTGGTTGACAGCTGAAAGACGTAGAGGGGGAGGAAGTGCTGCTGGATCGTGGATGGAGGGGGCCAAGTGAGCAAGTGATGCTGCTAGAGGAAGCGAGATAAGTTTTGGGACGTGGGTGCTGGTGGTGGTGGGCTGCTCCTCCTGGTTACTCGGTTGGAAGCGATTAGTTTAGTCTGGAACTGAGGAAGAATCTTCCTCCTCCGCTGCTGCTGGATCTTATCGGATGAATATGGATGGAAGATGTTAGGAAAAAGGATTCTGAGGTTAGACGTCAGTTAATGTCAACCAGAACCATCTCAATCCCTCCGTTTCACTCCGTCCATTATCCCATTATCATCTCATTATCAGGAAGATGAACTTAAAACTTTACTCTTTTAAAACAGCCAGGCTAAACTAACTTTGTTGCATTTCTCAAGTATTACAGTCCCGGAGCGTTATCTCCGGGATGCTGCGCTTCGCCCCCGAACTCCTCCTTGGAGGTATTTTACCTAAACACGGAAGATGGTGATGCTTTTAGTTTTTTCCTCATGAAATTCAGGATTTCCCTTTGAACTATAAGTGATGAATGGGCGGGATGGGGAAATGAGTCAAGATGAAGGTTCTGAATGGATGAACTTTAGTTTCTTCCAAAAGAGATGAATTGGAATTTACATACGGGCTGAAGAGCCCAAAGAAATTCGGAAGCTTTTAATAGAACACGAGAACCAACGTCTTTTGCTTTGCCCTCCGCCGCACCTCCACCTTCAGCCTACCCGGGTGGCTTCCGCTCTGTTTTTCTCCGTCTTAATGACAAAGTACTTTGGAAACCCCAATTAGACTAATTGGACCTTCTCATTGCATCCTACATTGGCCAATGGGAAACTCCGGCAGGAGTCGCAGGACTCTCTCTCAGTTTCAACAAACTCCAACTTCCCTTCATAAATTTTTATTTTACGGTTTTACGAGTTTGGGTTCCAGCTCCGGCAGAACTCGGTAGAAAAATCAGGAGTGAGTAAAGGGGAAGGAGTTGGAGGAGAAGGGCAATTAATCTTTAACAAGGAAAAGAAAGAAAGGGAAAGGGGGGAAAGGGATTCGAATGAATGGGAAAGGGTAATGGAAGTTACGGAAACAATAAGTGAATGAATAATTCAAGTCTACCCGGCGGAATTCCAATACTTTCTCCTCCTCCTCATCGTCGACCATTGGCACGTGTGGGAGGGAAGTGGCATTTGTGGTGGAACGTCTTGAGGGAATTGAGGTTGGTGCATGGTGGACAAGGGAATGAATGCTGATTGGTCTGGTAGGTCCGTATGTGGTTCCTCCAAGAGCCCCCGTGCCCTGGACTAATTAGAATCCGGAAGACGGGACTTACGCCCGCCTGGAACTTGCCTCTTGACGTTGGGAATTGGTCATTGGGGACCCACTCGGGAATGTTCTACTGTTCCTTGGTGTTCCTTTGAAGGTAATTGCTCATAAAAGGCCCTTCTCCTGAAGATTCCGCAGGAGAAATGCTCCTTCCCTGTACTCTCTTGGAAGTGAAACGAAAGGGCGAGTGGAAGGAATCAATTAGAAGGTTCCACATCAACTGCCCCTGAGTGGCAAAGTGAGCGGACCGTGCGGAGAAACAGAGGACGGAACGGTGGAGGGGGAGTTAAGTCTATGTGCCTCTGACTGGGACTGGGATGACTCCAAAGTCAGGAAGGCTTCCTGGCTCGGCTAGTTGGATGACATTGAAAGGAGAAAGCGGAAGGAGGGAGAAAGTGAAATTAATCTCTTTCACTCTCCAAGAAACAAATTTTCTGGAATTGTGCAAGGGACTGGAAACAGAAACGGAGATTTGAATCAAGTAGTCAAAGTTTTTGGCAGGAAGAGATCCTCCTGCTGTTGATGCTGAGTCGTCAATTTTTCCCTACGCACTTTGACAATGGAATTCGCTGATTCATTCGCTGCTCGCAGCTCCTCGAGTAATCGCGTCAATTTTGGTTTCTCATCTCATTCATCAATCACAAATGTAGGATTTCAATTCCGTGAACCTTTTTCTAGTTAATTTCACTATGTACTAACTTTAACAGCGTAACAGTTTTAAAGCTTCCATATATGGTTTACCACTGTGGGTTGTATGGTTGCTTGATGATAAGTTTCAATTTAGTTTTCTCTCGTAATCTTTCCTCTTGGAAATAAGGCTCGTTTGTCGAGAAAGTTGTCTGTCCTTAATCTGAATTCATGTCCGGAGTATCGTTATGATGAATCGCCCTGCCGTTCCGGTTCCTTTCTCCCTTGGCCATTAGGAAGGACTCGGATATGAACTCCGTTTCGCGTCTCTAAGCTTCCTCCAGCTCCCGCTTCCACTGGGAGTCTGATAATGAGATCTCTCTATTCTCCATACATGGATTTATGAAATCTATTCGTGGGAGAAAGTCAACCAGATTTATAGGAATTCCTGCTCCGATGACTTAATGAGTTTATCTTTGCAATTAGAGCAGCTGCTCTCGGCACTGACGAATAGGAACTCATTTGAGGACTCCATTACTCAGAACCAACCCCACATGGACAGACACAACCACACACGAACAGTCAACTACACCCATAAATCCATAAGGAGCTCGCCCAAAACACCCAACTTTCTCCATTGTTTCCCTTGATTCTCTTGGCTTCTCTTCCTTCTTCTCCCGAAAGCAACTAATCTCCCGGGCATTGAATTCTGCTCCTGTGGGCTCTTAAAAATTGGCCATTGAGTACCGAATGAGTCACGACGGGTCGTAAGGAGGCAGAGGCAGGGCAGTAGAAATGTTTCCGCAGAAAAAGGTAATTTGGCCCTTCCTTTTCTTCCAGCCCGTGAGTAATGCAAAAAGTTTTAGCAGTTGGAGGAAGGAAGTGGAGTGAGAATGATTTGGTTTTGCTTTGGAAATATAGCGATGAGTCCCATTGACTCTGCTTTATGAACCGACTCAACTTGCTGACAGATAAGAACTTTCTCCGCTTTCTCCCTACCACCATTCACCATTCCGCCCGGCAGTAGTGAAGAGAAGAGGGAGCTCCATTTAGGTAGGGAGGGAATAGATAATCTTAAAACCCCCCTGCCTCTCTCCATACATTAACAACAGAGACATAAAAACGGACAAAATGGGCAAATAAAAACTTTGAGTAAAGTCTTTGCAATTTGTCCGCTCATGAGAGGGAAAGTGGAATGCCCAATAGGAAGAGAAGAAGAAAAGAGACAAAAACGGAGCCCATCTAGACTATAAATCTCCCCTTCAACTTCCGTCGTCCCAAAATAAAATTTTGGGTTCGGAGTCGTGAAATCTTCAAGACGCTGCCGAGACTCCAACGGACAGGGGCTGGATTGATAAATTGGCATAATTTCGACCCCTCACGAGATCCTTATCGAAGGAAAAAGAGACAAATTGGGAGAGTGAAAGTGATCTCTAATCTGATTGGCTGAGAAAGTTAAATGTCCGATTCTGGCAAATGGACACACTGCTGGACATCTGTAACCAATCATTGGATAAGGAAACGGCATTCAGAAGCTGCTTTGAATGATTTTCCAGTGGTGGTGGAATTCTTCCGTGTGGTGCGTTATGCAAATGTTGTTGGTGTCTAATGGATTGTTGTTCTTTTCCACCATTGTGTTCCGACTGGTTGACATTGGGGGAGGCTTGCATTTGTCAACCTTGGGAAGATGCTGGGATGGGATGCTGGGAAGCCAAGGATGGAATCACGGAATGTGCATTTTGGATTTTGCCGTACTGCCTCTGAGAATAATGGGATTCCAACTGGGAGCTGTTTTGGATCGAAGGAGATTCGACTACTGTTATAAATCCTCCAATCCCATTCCTCCAAGTCTTGTCTAATTAATCTGGATCTCTTTAGTAGGAATAGTAGGAAGAGAGGAAGGAAGAGAACAGGAGGAGAACACAACTAAGAATTCAATTCCCTTTCTTCTGTTTTTGAGCAGGGCGACATAAATCAAGGCGTGACGGGGAAGAGTAATGGACGAAACAAAAGGTTCCCATTTTTTGTAAGGTTCTTCTAAGGTACAGGAGCCTGGAAAGGAATTCCGCCCATGTTTTGGATTAGTTCTGGAACTGTTAATGATGAATGAAGGGGACAAGTGGCTGTGGCTGCTGTACTAACTGCTCTCGTAGCCATTTGGCTTCCGCCACTAACGCTTCCGTTGGCCCTGCTCCTCCAGTAGGCTGGAGTTTGTCACACAAAAGGAGAAAGTAGACACCGCGCGACACCACCAAGAGACACATTTGGTTTTATTTCACTAATAAAAGAGGGACTATCCGAATCCAATTTCAATTTCCTGGAGAGGGATGGGAGTGGAGGAGAAAGGAGCTCAAGTTCTAAAGGATTGTTTATTCCCTTCCCTAGATTACCCACCTGGTTACTTTCCGCCGGATCTGTCCAAGAAACTTGGGATGCAGCCTGACTTGACAGTTGTGAGTAGTTCAGGAGGAACTGGGGGTGGCGGCGGTGGGACGATGAACCCCATGGGACAAACCCTCTGCTATGAATATACCTATGCTGGCTCTGGGATTACAAACAAGGACAATCCACCACTCACCCCAGGTGACACACAATTTCTAAACCAATCAGACGGATTCATGTCATGGACGCCATTTCCAGTCCTTTAGTTTAGGCGTAGGAAGCATTATGTGTGTCTTTAGTTGCGTCTTCCGTCTTCTTGTAATTGATTTCGTAACGTGATTGTTTGTATATTCGTTTTCCTGCCTTAGATACAAGTGAGCACCACTATGACGTCCCCCATCTCCACCTCCAGCAGCAATCGGCCATTTTGAGAGCCGCCGCCGTGGCGGGACTCACTGCCTCACCCTCATCCGAGGACAACTGCAACAAGAATTCCTTTCTACTCTTGGGACGAAATGGCCACCAACAGCGCGGGCTCAAAGGTCAACCGGAGAAAGGAGTCTTTACATCGACGTCCCTAGACCGACGATCCGCCTCTTCCCAGAGCATCTCAACGTCCTTCTCTTCATGTAAGTTGATGAATTCAATTGAGATTGGATGAGGACGGGTTGACGGTGATGACAGTGAGTGAGAAAAGTGCCACAGGAGCAAAACGCCCAAAGTGTCAACCCAATCGCCCCCGAGTAAGAGAATCCTGAGACTTGATTTAATGAAGGTGAAGTCAGCGGGAAAGGTTTCCCGGTCTGACAGTCTGTCATCCTCTGTCTGAAGCTAAAATTGTAGTAAGTCGCTGAAGGTGGTGAAAGTTCTTTCTGTCTTTGTTCCATCTGAGGATATGCAGAGCTCCCGGTCTGACTCTGAACGTGCCTTATCTCTCTGGGATCTCCTTGAGTGAAGACATCCACCCTCCTGTTTCTCGCTTCATCGAAAAGTGACGGATTTTAAGATAAGGCGACGGAGAGGAGCAGACGGGGAGCCCACTCCAGAAGGAGAGTGAAAGTCAAACTGAATTATTTACACAAGAGAAGAGGAGAAAACCTCAATTTCCGTTTCTATGATTATTGGAAACTTTCTGTCATTGCCGTCGGATAAGATCCACTCTCGTCACCTCTGCCTCGGCTAGTCTCCTAATGAAATGATTCCTTTGTTTCCAGCTGGTGACTCTGGTTCGGTCCCCTATGAGCGAGGGACGGCAGGACGCGGAGAATTGGATGGTTTGACGACGAACCCGTTCCGGGACTCCATGACCTCAACCACTTTCCTACTGGACGGGCTTGACCCGGAGTGCTTGACGTGGGCTGCTGCAGATGCTGCCGGATGTCGTCTTACTCTGAAGGATTCTGCAATCAACTTGACCATCCCGGAAGGAGCCCTTGACACGCCCGAGGAACTCTACTGCGCTATTCTTTCCGACGAAAAGGATCGGCCCACGCTAAGCGGTAAGCTAAGATGGCGCTTTTTGTGTATGGTCACGCCAGTCTCCAGCCTCTAATGTCAACCCTTGTCTTTTATTTTTCCAGAGGGACAAACCCTCCTGAGTCCTGTGATTTCCTGTGGACCCTCCTCGGTCACGCTCTCCAAGCCCGCAATTCTCAGTTTTCAGCACTCGGCGGCTCTCAAGTACGGCGGTTGGCGGGTGTCCCTCTACCACTTTCAATCCACGTCCACCATTGACAGCAAAGACCATCTCACGCCCTCATGGAAGGTCAGTACGCTTTTCCTCATCAATCATAGGCCAATGGTCGAGTGAATAGAGGACTTCATTCGGGGCTAAAGAATGCCGCCCAGTTTTTAGTTTAATCTCCATTGAAGTAATTTTAAACCAAGTCAAGTTCTGAGTGTCTTGTTCCATTTCTATTCCATCTAATGCGACTTGTGACTTATTTTGTGTTCTAGAAACTGACAACGGTTGGAGAGGAGACAATTGAAACCCCTGTGTTCATACAGTTAGATTTAAGTCAAGTATTCCTAGTAACGGATCGTCTCGAGAGATTTGCCTTAGTCGGGGAGTCGGAAAATGGGAAGCAGCCGGTCAAGACGCTGCGATTGGCTGTTTTCGGACCGGGCGTCACGCAACCACAGTTCAGCAGTCCCAAGACGGTCACCGAGTACAGCGTTCGGATATACGTTATGGATGACACCATTGCGGCCCTTGAGGTGAGCAGTTCCCTCGGCTCCGAAATCTTTATAAGGGTCCGCATCTGGCCATGCCTAATTCATTCCTCTTCTGTTTGCAGCGGGTTTTAAACTTAGAGAAGAAATTGGGCGGGCGCGTCCTGGACAAACCAAGGAGTCTCCTCTTCCAGGACGGCTCGGAGAACTTGTGCTTGTCACTAGAGGATGTTGGATCCGGGTGGCGGTGCAAATCACAAGGAAGCTACCAGGTAGATGGAGAGCCCTTTAAAAGTTCCAAGTTCATAAACATCTCACCCACCCCCGCGCCCGTCCCATTCCCAGTCAAATCCCAGCCAGACCTCCTCGACATTCAAAACTTTCTCCAAAGGAAAGTTGTTTTTGACGGAATTCAATAAAGAGAGGGAAAGATGCCAAAGCTTTTCGGGCCTGCTCACTCCAAAAACTCTGTTTTGTATCAACAAACGACATTGGGGAAAAAACTTCTTTCAAAATTCTTGTTGAGATAAAAAAAAATTCTTTCTCCGATCCTTTATACTTGTACTTTGCTGACAGGGAAAAGGCTTTTAGAGAGAAAGTTTGTGAAAGTGGAATGAGTTCTCCACTTCAACTCCTCTCTTTGTTATCTTTGAGATTGTGAAGAGTTTTAAAAATCAAACTTTCCCAATTTTAAAAGATCCTTATTTGTAGCTGGGAATGAAATGCTGACAGGATCATCCAGCGATCCAGCTGGCTGGAGGATTAGGAAAGTTGAAGTATTAAATTGATTCCTTCTTTTCCTCCTTCTCTAGGAAATCCCGTTCAGTCAAATCTGGGGCTCCAGGCATCCACACCTCATGACTTGCTTCAGTCTGGAGAAAACGGAACGGCGGACCTCACCAATTTGTTTTCGTCTACTGGCCTTCCAGCACGGGGTGCACTTGCAGCGACAGACATTCCGAATCCGGACTGACCTCAACCCCTCCATGGTAAAAACAAACCAAAATTAAAAGTACGTAATAAAAGTTCCAAGTAGACTTTTACAGTTCCGTTCTTGTTTTGCTTTTTTCTCTCAGAAATCAAGAGGAAATGGATCTTCGAGTGGGATGCTGATGAGTTCCTCCCCGGAAGTGACGCTTGTGCCAAAGTCATCAACCGTGACGATGAGTAGCGGGTGTAGCTCGATGGTGACGCTGGAAGCGACGAGTCCCCCTTTCAGACTCCCGCAGTCCCTCAAAAAGAAACTCTGTCAACTCCTTGACCCTCCACATCCAAATGGAAAGGATTGGAGACTCCTCGCACAGAAACTAGGAGTGGATAGGTAAATTCTCTACCAAAACCTTTAAAAAATCCTAATTCATGGGGCTAATTAAATCAAAACTCTTTTTCAGGTTGACAAATTTCCTAACAATGAAGTCCAGCCCGACCGAGTACATTTTGGATTTGTGGGACGTCAAGAGTCGGAAACCGGAAGGTGTGACGGATCTTCTGAATGCCCTTCGGCTAATGGAGCGACAGGATGCTGTGGCTCTTTTTGAAAAAGAAATGGGCCCTTGGATATGAAGAGTACTTAATGCTGCACGCATGCCAATCGAGTTGTTGCCTACATTTTGCTTTGTACACTTTTTGTACTTCTTAAAAACGTAATCCAGATGCTCGTAATGTTAATAAATCAGTTGTTCTCCAGCATCTCCATGAATGTCCAGCGACTTTTTCCATACCTTCTTGGTTTAGAAGGGCCTTCAGAGAAGGCAAGAGTTGATTCAAGGTGCGCAGACGCGGACGCAACTTTTTTTTTACCTCTCTTCCTTTCACTTTATTTCCTTGTCGTTGTGAATGTGATTCCAATATTCATCTCCCTGACGTGGAACGTTCCGTTCGCTCGAACCTATTTTAGTTTTGCTCAATTTTTAAAGAGAAATTTATAATTGTTTGTTGAAAGTCGTTTCTTCTGAGCAATTGCCCTTGCCAAAATGCCAGCAGTGGACGACCCTGACCCTGGTTCGGATTCGGATTCGGATTCCGGGAGTTTGGAAGAGGAAGACGAAGAGGATGAACTGCTAAAGAGATGGTAAGTAATTAATCAAGTTCAGGGAATTACAGCGAAAGCGCCACATCAGCTGTTCTTTTCGCTAATGATTGATATCCCAAAATATGATTTTAGGACGATCCAATGTCCAAATTCGAGATGCTCGGCTGTATTCCGTGACCATCCTCAACTCCTATCTTCTTGCGAGACATAGGGTTTGGGAATTCCCGAAACCTGGATGTGGCCCTTTTCACACCACCCCCAATTGCATTCGGGTTTGCTATCTACGTCAACCAGATGCGGATCCTTATTCACTCGACTTTTCAGATTCCCCAATTCGTAAGTTTATGAAATCAGAGTTTTTGGGCATGTACGCCAGCTTTGATTTTGCTTGAATTCGAAAATAAAAGGATATTTAAATAATCGTTGTCTCTTTCATTGATTCTTGACAGGAAACTCTTGGGTTGCAGCCATCATGAAGTTTGAGGATCAGAAGTTTCTTCTCCACGTGACAGAGGAGAACAATGAAATGAAGTTTTCAGTAACAATCCTTGGACCAGCACCAGGCACGCAGCGCAACTTTAGCGCCCATGTTGTTTTAGGAAATCATGACGGGACTATTCCGGTAAGTTCAACAGGATTACCGAAAGTCGTTGTTCAAGCATTTGTGAAATCCGTGACCAGTTCTTATCAAAATAACGGAACATTGTGTTTCATTCTCATTTTATGCATTTCCAGCTCCTGGATAGGTTGTGGCAATGGAGAGGGGCTGTGAGAGAGTACCACGGAGACCGGAGAGATGATGAGAATTCCAGATTTGCCATTCCCTCCCACATCCTCTGGAGAGAGTTTGCATTCGTAAATGAGATCAAAGATGCTCCTCCGGCATCACGGCAACACCTTCCAGTCCGTCTCCTCTGGAACATGAGAGTTCTCCTCGTCCAAGCACCACTTCTCCACATTAAATTGAGGATGCTCCCTAATGGGGAACACGTCGGAGGGCACGTCTACCGAGCCATTTGGAATGACCGAGTGCGTCCCTTCCGTCGGCATCATGTTTCGATTCCAGTTCCAGTTGTCAGACGCTTGGCCAGTCTGGAGTCAGTCCGTGGAGTTGAAGAATACAGCCGGGCACGAGTCTCGGAGCCAGCCAATCCAAGATCTTCACCTGCTCCAGCATCAGGATCGCCAGGAACGCTTGCCATATTGGTGGCTGAGGGACCGTTTGCCCTCCGATTGGACCGTACCACTCCGCTCACCCACTTTGATGCTGTGCTCCTCGTGAAGGTGCATCGGCGCCAGCAGCTAAACGAAGAGGAATTCATGGAATTGTGCTATGCCTGGGGAATCTTCACTCAATTGGAACGAGTCCTCCAGGGACGGTTTTCACGACGACAAGAGGTCCTTGAACCAATTCCAGGACCCTCAAATCGCCCACCAACTCCTGAGCCCATGGAAGCGGACGTCATTGTGGAATCATTTTTTACACTTGGGGTGGACAACGAACCCGTTACACCCTCGGAGGGGACGCTGGAGAAGGTGGGACGTGGAGAGAAGCTGGACGATGAGGAGTTTGGAGAATTGAAGGATGTTTTGGAAGTACTTCGCCTCTGGCAGAAATATATCCAGGACCTTTCCAGTTCCCAATAATTTCCATCCTTTCTTCCAATGAGCTTCAATTTTAAGCTCATCTTTCAATGGACTTATTTTTAGTTTCGATTTAAACTGATTTATTCTGACTAATTTTAAATTGAGAGAATTAACTTGGCTATGATTAATTTTACTAAAATCAGTTAAGTACTTTCTTAAATAAATGTTTAATTTCGTCACTCCAGAAACGGCGAAACACGCAATGAATAAACAAACAAATGCTACAGGTTTTTCTCCTGAAACTTCTTCACTTCCCTTCAGCCTGAACGACTTTTTCGGCAGTATTCAGTCAAGTTTCGATCAGAGACAGCAGCCGGACCTGGAAATCAACAATCAGTTCAGCGGTTTAAATTCAAAAGTGGGAATGTCAAATGAGTGACCCTAAGGAAGCGACCGAGACTGGGCATCAGAAGATTGTAGACTTGTTGAGCCCTTTGGGTGCACCGAAGGTCAAGCGACTCGTGGTCTGTGGGGTGAAGACTTGCTGGCCGTGTGCCGTACGGAAAATGGCTTGGCGAATGTATGGAAAGGTGAAGGTGAACGTGGTCCCGGAAGTTGAAATGGAAAAAATTCCTCCGCTCCCTGACCTGGTAATTCAAATTCAATTAATGTTGCTAGTTTTGTTCGAATTCGTGAGACGCTGATTTTTTATCATCGACTTTAGGCAATGTTGAAGGTCATGTCGTTCCTGGACTACAAAACGCAACTCACCGTTCGTGAGACCAACTTCCGGTTCTGCTTGCTCATGGACGAAATCCCATTTCTCCGTCTCAACATCAATGAGAATGAGAAGAAAACGATTGAGCAGTTGGAGCGGTGTAACCCCGAGTTCCCTCTCTTCTGCGCAGAAGCAAAGATCTTCCATCTCACGGATACGTACAGTGGACGCCTGGACTTCTCCAAGACCCGGACGCTGGAGCTCCTTGGCACAATCCAAGGTCAGTTCTTGTCCACCCACTCCCGATTTTGGAATTTGAAGAGCCTCATCATTGGCTCCAAATCCCTGGTCACAAATGACCTCACCACGATCGGACCAATCCGAATGCTGCGATTGAAGGACCTGAAGGTGACCTTGACCTACGGCTACGACGAAGACACGAACCCGTTCCAGCGCGTCCTTAATCTTCATTCCCTTTTCACCAACTTGAGCGTGAGCGGACTCGAGTCAATTCAATTAGAAATTGAAGCAAAGAATACAGCCCAAAGCGTCTCCTGGTATTATGAGCACGCCAGTGCATGGACGATCGAGTGGGAAGTAGCACTCGCACGATTCATTGCTGACCAACTCAAGACACTCAAGAAAGTGGAGGTAGACATGATGATGCTCGTTAATGGTGATTTGGGACGAATCCCGGCGCTTCCTGGAGAATTGACGACGCTCTCTCTGGATTTCTGGAACCTTGCCCGAATTCGAGTTGATTTCCCATTCTGGGCTCAATTGGCCAAAGCCCAAAACAACCAATGCTTGACGAAGCTGGAGCTGAGTGATGTTCCTGGACTCACCTGGAATGACTTTGTCCAGCTTGTCCACCTCAACGATTACACGCTCACTTCAATCCAATTCACCAAAACTGTGATCAGCCTCGCTGTTGATCATGTCTCGGACTTTCCACTGAACGTTTTCCAGAACTGTACTAACCTGGAGCGACTTGTGATTGAGATCCGGAATGGAGCTGGGCTCCACGGAGCCTACAAGACCCGATTCACAGAATTTGACTCCTTCCCAAAGTTCCTCATGGAGCTCAGTTTGACTATGGACGGGAATCGGGAACTGCCGGGCCTTGAAGATTTTGCCAAATTCCTCAAACTGGAATTCCTAGAACGCATCCTAATTTCGGATCTCCATGCACCCCTGGGACCGAAAATGGGCATTGAACACCTCCTGATTCTTTTGAGACTCCGCCGCGTGGCATACATTGATTTACAAGGTTATCGGGATACGGACAGAGAGCGGAAGCGACTTGCCGAAATGCAAGAACTTTTCATGAAGGCCTATGGCCATGAAGTCATCCAACGCTACGGAGAAATCCTGAGTGTCGTCCCATACTAGTTCATACAGCCCATCATCACTAGATCCTCATCAAAGACAAGAAAATGAAGAACGGAAGAAGAATCTGCTGCGGCGAGGCATTAGGTTGAATAGATTTGAAAGTCAAATATAAGATGTAAAGGAATTAAGATTTAATCTTGCAAGAAACTCGGGAAATATATGTGGGACCTCAGCGACAATAATTATTATTCAATTACGAAGTCACTTGTCCTCACTTGTTCTTGTTAGCTTTACTTTTGATCGTGATGGAGGGGCGTCAACTGGCCTCCTGGTCGCTTTCTCGTAGGCACAACCGTCGTGGGTGGTCTGAACGTTGAGCTGAAAATAGGAATCAATGTTTGAGGAGCTTTCAATAAAGGGTAAAAACAATAATTAAGGGTGATCACTCACTTGCAAGTGGTGCAAATGGGAGTGAATTTACAAAATACTGCAAACAAACAAGAGGATTTCATTAGAGTTTCAGTTTCGCTGGGGTAGGATCTCAAGGAAGAATGGCATTACTTGACAAGCACACGCTGCAAACGAATCCTTCAGAGATGAGTTGTCGATGACAGAAGCATGCGGCTCTATAATCCACAGGTTCCGTTGGAGGAAGCGTCAGTCGTTTTCGCATCGAAACTTCAGGAATGAATACCCACTGGAAAGCAAGAATTCACTGGAGAACACGAGAAATTGAAATTAGAAAGAATTATTCAACTCGTTCCGTACCAACAGGTGTTGCAAAAGACCCACGTGGCCCCCAGGGGGTTTGAAATAGATTCCGCCAGTGATGTCAGACCCTTGATTGAGTAGCGTTGCATAAGGACCCAAGACACAAGCGTCAATTGTGATTCCCTACAA
>Ga0194135_10001175_pt1 | contig 15403 bp, 18 predicted proteins | sample LitLau_LLRF_2013_FD_134024 | JGI IMG/M metagenome (GOLD analysis project Ga0194135, IMG submission 134024) | Freshwater sediment microbial communities in response to fracking from North America - Little Laurel Run_MetaG_LLRF_2013 (version 2) | ecosystem: Environmental > Aquatic > Freshwater >...
AACGCATGCGGTTCTCGAAGCTGCCGCCCCACTCGTCAGTACGCTTGTTGACGCGCGGGCTCCAGAACTGGTCAATCATGTGCTGGTGCACGGCAGACAATTCGACGCCGTCCAGGCCACCGGCCTTGGCCCGTGCCGCAGCAGTGGCGTAGTTGCCGATCACCCGCCAGATTTCTTCCGGCTCGATGGTCTTGCAGGTCGCACGGTGCACCGGCTCGCGGATGCCCGACGGCGACAGCAGGGTCGGCCAGTGCTCGCCGTCCCAGCGCGAGCGACGGCCCATGTGGGTAATCTGGATCATGATCTTGGCGCCATGCTTGTGCATGGCGTCGGCCAGGTTCTGGAAGTGCGGGATGATGCGGTCGGTGGACAGGTTCACCGAGCTCCACCATTCCTGGGGGCTGTCGATGGCCACCACCGAGGAACCGCCGCAGATCGCCAGGCCGATGCCGCCCTTGGCCTTTTCTTCGTAGTACTTCACATACCGATCAGTCGTCATGCCGCCGTCGGTGGCGTAGACCTCAGCGTGGGCGGTGCTCAGCACACGGTTGCGGATGGTCAGTTTGCCGATCTGGATCGGCTGGAACATCGCTTCGAAAGCCATTTTTCTTAACTCCGCTTACAACGGTTTGACGACGAACAGGCCATCGTCGTGGCCTTCTTCGGAACCACCGTAAACCTGCTCTGCCACGGTGCGGATCTTGCTGCCACGGGCGGCCAGGATCTGGTCCATGGCGCCGGCGAACCAGCCGGTGAACATGTAGTCGACCTTGCGCCCGACCTTGCCGTACACGTAGACGAACGCCGAGTGTTCGAGCTTGACGCTGGCGGTGCCTTTATCCAGGTCGATGTCCTGGATCTTGAACAGGCCCCAGCCACGCTGGGACAGGCGCTTCATGTAGTGCTCGAACACCGCGACGCCTTCCAGGCCGTGGCATTCGGCTTCTTTTTCGCACCAGTGCCAGGCGGATTTGTAGCCGGCCTTGTAGAGAATCTCGGCATAGGCTTCGGCGCCCAGGACTTCCTCGATGCCCATGTGGTTGTTGACGAAGAAATGCCGTGGCACGTAGAGCATCGGCAGGGCGTCGGAGGTCCAGACACCGGTTTCGCTGTCGACTTCGATAGGCAATTGCGGGGCGATCTTGGCCATGTTTCAAAACTCCGGAATTCTGTGGATAAGTACGTCTGTAGCCGCTGCCGCAGGCTGCGAAAAGGCTCGAAGAGCCTTCCGAGGGCCGCAAGAGCGCGTCTCCTTCGGAGCCGATCGCAGCCTGCGGCAGCGGCTACAGGAATGTGCTGTGGGGGGAGGCCTTATTCGCCCCAGACGTCCTTGAGGACATTGACCCAGTTCTCGCCCATGATCTTGCGCACCACGCGCTCGCTGTGACCGCGCTTGAGCAGGGTTTCGGTGAGATTGGGGAACTCGCCCACGGTGCGGATGCCCAGGGGGTTGATGATCTTGCCGAAGTTGGTCAGGCGGCGGGCGTAGCCCTTGTCGTGGGTCAGGTACTCGAAGAAGTCCTGGCCGTGGCCCTGGGTGAAGTCTGTGCCGATGCCGATGGAATCCTCACCGACGATGTTCATGGTGTATTCGATGGCTTCGGCGTAATCGTCGATGGTCGAATCGATGCCCTTGGCCAGGAACGGCGCAAACATGGTCACGCCGACGAAGCCGCCGTGGTCGGCGATGAATTTCAGTTCGGCATCGGACTTGTTGCGCGGGTGTTCCTTGAGCCCCGACGGCAGGCAGTGGGAGTAGCAGACCGGTTTCTTGGATTCGAGGATCACTTCCTCGCTGGTCTTGGAACCGACGTGGGACAGGTCGCACATGACCCCGACGCGGTTCATCTCGGCGACGATCTCGCGGCCGAACCCGGAGAGCCCGCCATCACGCTCGTAGCAGCCGGTGCCCACCAGGTTCTGGGTGTTGTAGCACATCTGCACGATGCCCACGCCCAGCTGCTTGAACACCTCGACGTAGCCGATCTGGTCTTCGAAAGCGTGGGCATTCTGGAAGCCGAAAAGGATGCCGGTCTTGCCCACCTCCTTGGCCTTGCGGATGTCCGCGGTGGTGCGCACCGGCATCACCAGGTCGCTGTTTTCGCGGATCAGTTTCTGACTGGCGGCAATGTTGTTGACCGTGGCCTGGAAGCCTTCCCAAACCGACACCGTGCAGTTGGCCGCGGTCAGGCCGCCCTTGCGCATGTCCTCGAACAGCTCGCGGTTCCACTTGGCAATGATCAGCCCGTCGATAACGATGCTGTCGGCGTGTAATTCGGCTGGGCTCATCAGGCTGTCCCCTTGTTGGCGATTCATGCGCCGAATCGTCTGCCGGCGCTTTGGGGTCAGCATATGCTTGAGGGCCGGGGCGCCTGGGTGCAAAAACGACAGGGGAATTGCCGAAAGCGTCAAGCACCGACAAAGGGCCGGACGCAGGGCACAGGCCGCCTCTGTTCTTTACCGGGGGCTTGCGCCAGAATTCGCCGCTTAAACGAAAGCGTCACTGGATGAGGGCAGCGCTGCAATGAAACCGATCTTCCTGGCCTTGTTACTGATAACGACCGGCGTACAGGCGGCCGAAGAGGCCGACAACACGCCCTGCGACGGCGTGGAAAACGACGTGCAGACCCTGGAATGCGCGACCTACAACCGCACCACCGCCGAACAGTTGCTGAGCGACAACGTGCAAAGCCTGCTGGAACGCCTGGGCACTCTGTACGGCAACGACAAGGCGCAACTGGCCGACATCAGCGCCAAGGTCAAGAACGCCCAGCAGCTGTGGCAGAAGCAGCGCGAAGCCGACTGCGCGGTGGAATCCTTCCCGGCCAAGCCCGGGACCAAGGCCTACACCATCGCCACCAATGATTGCCTGGCGCGGATGAGCGACGAGCGTTCGGAGTTCATCGAGTCCATCGCCCAGGAATGACCCGCCACCGCGGGTAGGAGCGGGCTTGCCCGCGAAGCATGTCCGGCCCGAACCCATGTCGCGGCTGGAAGAGCTTCGCGAGCAAGCTCGCTCCTACACGGGTCAGGGAGTCCGCGGCGGGGTCAGGCGCCGCCGCGAAAGCATGAGACGCCCCAGGCGGTGAGCTTGAACGGCAGGTGGTAGTGCTGGCGCGGGTCGTCCAGGCCGAAGCGATACACCAGCACATCGAGAAACGGCACGTGCGGTGACGCCTGGCCCTGGGCTCGATAGAACGCCGCCACGTCCAACTCCACCTCGTAGACGCCCCGTTCGAAGCGGTTCGCCAGCTCGCTCAGCGGGGCCAGCAGGCCGTTGTCGGCAATCTGCCCTTCGCAGAGCCACTCCTCGCCCAGGCGGCGTACCCGAACCTGCATGCCTGCGGCCACCTGGCCGCTGGCGACATCCACCACATGGATGGACACTCCGCCGTTCATTTCCAGAACCCCACATGGGCCTGGGCCGCTTCGTTCTCCAGCATCGGCCCGAACACCGGGATCTGCCGTTGCCCGCGGGCAAAGACTTCACGGCATGGCAGGGAAAAGGTCGGGTTTTCCGGGTGATCGCCGGTCAGTTCCAGCAAGGCGTGTTCGGACAGGGCGTAGACCACCCGGCCAATCCCGGTCCAGTAGATGGCCCCGGCGCACATGCAGCAGGGCTCAGCGCTGGTGTACAGGGTGCACTGGGCCAGCTCCTCGGGGCCCAGGAGCCTTGCGGCCTTGGCGGCAGCGGCCAGTTCGGCGTGCTGGGTCGGGTCGCCTTCGGGGGGCATGGAGTTGTTGCCGGCACTGGCAACGATCTTGCCGTTGCGGTCCGCCACCAGGGCGGCGAACGGGTGGCGGCCACGAGCCTTGGCCTCTTCGGCCAGTTCGATGCTCTGACGCAGCAGGTGCAGGTCCAATTCGCTGACGCCGGCAGGGATGGGAGAAAGCATCTGGGTCATGGTGACCTCCTTTTCATGGGCAGAGTCCCGCCGAAAAAGACGGGTTGAAAGCAACTGTCAGTCATTGAGTCCGGCATGGATCGGCAGCGCGTCGGCCCCCGGCTCGCGGGGGTTGAGCAGCAGATTGAGGACGATGGCGGTGATGGCGCCGAGAAAGATGCCGCTTTCCAGCAGCAGCTTGAGGGGCCCGTGGGCTTGGGCGAACAGCGCCGGAAAGGACATCGGCAGCACGCCGACACTGACCGACACCGCGACGACGATCGCGTTGCGGGTGCCCTCGAACCTCACCCGCGACAGCTCCTGGATACCGGCCACGGTGGTCATGCCGAACATGACGATGGCGCAGCCGCCGAGCACCGGGGTCGGCACCGCGGCCACCAGGGCGCCGAGCTTGGGAAACAGGCCCATGAGCACCATGATGGCGCCGGCGGCGGCCACCACGAAGCGGCTCTTGACCCTGGACAGCGCGATCAGCCCGGTGTTCTGGGTAAAGGCGTTATAGGGAAAGCTGTTGAACAGGCCGCCCACCAGGGTCGACAGACCATCGGCGCGAAAGGCATCGCCCAGGGTGCGCTGGGTGGTTGGCTTGCCGGTGAGCTTGCCGATGGCCAGGCAGTTGCCGGTGGTCTCGGCCATGATCACCAGCATCGCCAGGGTCATGATCAGAATCGGCATCAGGGAGAACTGCGGGGTGCCGAAAGCCATGGGCGGGCTCAGCTCGAACCAGGCCGCGTCGCCGACCTGGGCGAAGTGGGTCATGCCGAACGCCGCGGCGATCAGGCTGCCGACCAGCAGGCCGATCAGCACGCTGAGGTTGCCGACAAACCCGGAGAACTTGCCATAGATCACCAGGGTCACCGCCACCGTGGCCAGGCCCAGCAGCAGATTGGCCGGCGCGCCGAAATCCGCCGCCGCCGGGTTGCCACCTCCTAGCCAGATGGCCGCCGCCGGCATCAGGGAAATGCCGATGATGGTGATCAGGCTGCCGATCACCACCGGCGGAAAGAACCGCAGCAGACGACTGAACAGCGGCGCCAGGGCGATGGTGATAAGACCGGCGGCGATCACCGCGCCGAACACTTCGGTCAGACCAAACTGCTTGCCGATCATGATCATTGGCGCCAGGGCAATGAACGAACAGCCCTGGATCAATGGCAGCCGCGCGCCGAACCGCCAGAAGCCCAGGGTCTGGATCAGGGTGGCAATACCGGAGGTGAGCAGGTTGGCGTTGATCAACAAAACCACCTGGGCCGGGGTCAGGCCCAGGGCATTGCCTAGAATCAACGGCACCGCCACGGCGCCGGCGTACATCACCAGCACGTGTTGCAGGCCAAAGCTGAACAACTGGCGAACGGGCAGGACCTCGTCCACGGGATGTACACGGGAAATAGTCATGTCGCAGGTCTCCTGAAGGTGCGGCTTTTGTTGTTCTGGCAGGCATCCGGGAGCAGCGCCCCGGCAGGAAGTTCGGACGGCGGCGCCCATGATCTGTGCTTGAATGCGATGCAACAAATGAGCACCCATCGTTTTTAACGATGGATGACACAAGCCTGTCCTGGGCTCGGGAGACGCGATGCGCTTTTCACTGGAACAACTGCAGATGTTCGTCCAAGCGGCACAAACCGGTTCGTTTTCGGCGGCTGCACGCAAGCTGGGCAAGACCCAGTCCACGGTCAGCGTGGCCATCGCCAATCTGGAGGACGACCTGGGAGTGGAGCTGTTCGACCGCAGCAGCCGCAGCCCGGTGCTGACTGCCAGCGGACGCAAAATGCTGCTGCAGGCCGAGGCGGTGCTGGAGCGCTGCCTGACCCTGCAGGCCAGTGCCGACTGCCTGTCCCAGGCGCTGGAGCCGCAACTGACGCTCGTCATCGAAACGCCCTACGGCCCGCTGATGCCGGCGTTGCAAGAGTTCGAGCAAGCCTTCCCCTATGTCGACCTGCTGATCCGCCATCCGCTGTCCGGCGATGCCAGCGAACTGGTAACCCGGGGCGAGGCGGTGCTGGGCATCGCCTTTTCGCAACCCGGCTACCCCCAGGAACTGGAGTTCCAGCAGTTGGGCAAGCTGATCATGTTGCACGTCTGCCACCCGGACCACCCGCTGGCGCGACTCGACCGCGTGACCTTCGACGACCTGCATGGGCATCGGCGCCTGGCCTTCAGCGCCCACGCCGACAAGCTGCCCAGCAGCGAGTACCTGCGCTGCAGCCAGCTGTGGCAGGCGGAAAACTACCTGGCGCTGCTGGAGATGGTCCGCGCCGGCCTGGGCTGGGCCACCCTGCCCCGGCAACTGATCCAGCGCGAACTGGCCAAGGGCGAGCTGGTGGAACTGCAACTGGGCGCCTACCCCCATACCGACTGGCTGGTGGGCGTGGACCTGCTGTGGGCCCGGCAGCGAGTGATGGGCAAGGCCGAACGCTGGCTCAAGGAACGGCTGCTGCGCCAGAAGGTGTACGAAGTGGATCGGCGCGGGCAGTCCACGACCTGGTAACGCTGGCGCGGGCAACAAAGGGACAAGGTTCCAGGCTTGGCCGGACAGAAAATATAAGCAAGGATTCGTAATCCTTATAAAAGGCTTATATAGTCCGCCACGAACGAGATCCTCTGGAGTCGAAAAGCGGTCAAGCAGTTGATGCGACTGCACCACGAGCATCAGGTCCAGGTTCGTGATGCGATTGCCCTGCTGGCCGACATGCCCGCCAGTGGCAACGTCAAAGCCCTGTCCGGCCACACCTATGCCTATCGCCTGCGGGTCGGGCAGTACCGGGTCCTGTTCGACTGGGACCGAGTTATCCACATCGTCAGTGTTCAAGAGGTCAAGAAACGTGATGAACGCACCTACTGACATCCAGATCATCCACGGCCCGGACGGCAGCCCGGCATTCGTGGTGATTCCCTACGCGCAGTACATGGCACAACACCAGGAAGCCGATCTGATTCCCCATGACGTGGTCAGCCGCATGGTCGACGGCGCCACGCCGATCCGCGCCTGGCGCGAGCACCTGCACCTGACCCAAGACGAAGTCGCCAGGCGCCTGGGGATTTCCCAGCCGGCCTTTGCCCAGCAGGAAAGCGTCGCCCGCCCGCGCCGGGCCACCCGGGAAAAGATCGCCGCCGCCTTCGGCATACGCGCCGACCAGCTGGAGCTGTAAGCTGCGCCTCACTCACTGATTGAAAGGGTTCCCCATGAGCATTTGCGGTATCGAGATCAAAGGCAGCGAAGCCATCTTCGCCCTCGCCACCCTGCAAGACGGCGCGCCGCAGCACCAGCCGCTGAGCGTCAAGAAAATCGCCCTGGAAGACGACGATGAAGCGGGCAACGTCCGGGCCTTCGCCGCCCGGATCGACGCCTTTGTCCGCGAACACCGGATCACCCGCATCGCCATCAAGAAGCGCAGCAAGAAAGGCGAGTTCGCCGGCGGCCCCACCACCTTCAAGATCGAAGGCGTGCTGCAACTGCTGGAACACTGCGAAGTGACCCTGCTGTCGCCGCAGACCATCAATGCCCAGCACAAGAAGCACGACTTCGCCCTGCCGACGAGCCTCAACAAGTACCAGCACGAAGCCTACAAGAGCGCCTGCGCCGCCCTGTTCAAACAATAACCGTAGGAGCCGGCTTGCCGGCGAACAGGCTCGCCAGCGCTACCGAGCCCGAGTCAAACCAGTTCCCGGCTACCACCTGACTGCCGCCGGTCCTCCCGCGGACAATTCACGAAGCGCGCGCGGTAGCTGCGGGTGAAATAGGACGGCGATTCAAAGCCGCAGGCGATGCTCACCTCCAGCACGCTCATGTCGGTCTGGCGCAGCAGTTGCCGGGCTTTCTCCAGGCGCAGGCCGAGGTAGAAGTTGCTCGGGGTGTCGTTCAGGTGCAGGCGGAACAGGCGCTCCAGCTGGCGCCGGGTGACCTTGATCGACTCCGCCAGAGCCAGGGTGCTCAGGGGCGGCTCGCTGTGCTGCTCCATCTCGCCGATCACCTGCACCAGCTTCTTGTTGCTGATGCCGTAGCGGCTGGCCACTTCCATGCGCTGGTGATCCTTGCGCGGGCGGATGCGCCCCAGCACGAACTGCTCGCTGACCTGGATCGCCAGTTGCGGGCCGTGGGCCTGGGCGATCAGGTCGAGCATCATGTCGATCGACGCGGTGCCGCCGGCGCAGGTGATCCGCCGCCGATCGATCTCGAACAGTTCCTGGGTCACGCTCAGTTGCGGGTAGGACTCCTTGAACGCCTCGATGGCCTCCCAGTGCAAGCTCACCCGGTGCCCCTCCAGCAGCCCGGCCTCGGCGAGGATCACGCTGCCGGTGTCGATGCCGCCCAGGGTCACGCCCTCCAGGTCCAGGCGGCGCAACCAGTGTTCCAGGGCTGGCGTCAGGCACTTCAGCGGTTCGAAGCCGGCCACCACCCACAAGGTGGCGCCCTTCTTCAGCGGCTCCAGGGCCGCGTCGACATTGACCGACATGCCGTTGCTGGCCAGCACCGCGCCGCCGTCGGCACTGAGCACATGCCAGCGATACAGCTCGCCACGAAAGCGATTGGCCACCCGCAGCGGCTCGATGGCGGAAATGAAACCGATGGTGGAGAACCCCGGCATCAGCAGGAAGTAGAAGTCCTGGGACATGCAACGCACTCCGGTGACGGCCAGCGTGGGCCCTGTGATACGCCAAATGCCCCCCTGTCACAAGGGGCCAGGTCGCTGCAGTGCAAGAGTCGGTCGCCGCTGTGCGTTTGCCGTCCCTGGCGCCTGCGTACCTTGAGCTCACCGACGCACCAAGACGCCGGGATCGACAATAACGACCTGCCGAGGGAACCCACATGAAACGACTGATCAGCCGCTGTGTGCTTGCGCTTAGTGGTAGCGTTTTTCTGATGTCAGGGGCCATGGCCGCCGACGCCCCCAGTTGCCAGAACGTGCGCCTGGGCGTGGTCAACTGGACCGACGTGATCGCCACCAGCGCCATGACCCAGGTCCTGCTCGATGGCCTGGGCTACAAGACCAAGCAGACCAGCGCCTCGCAGCAGATCATCTTCGCCGGCATCCGCGACCAGCGCCTGGACCTGTTCCTCGGCTACTGGAACCCGCTGATGACCCAGACCATCACCCCGTTCGTCGAGGCCAATCAGGTCAAGGTTTTGGCCGAGCCCAGCCTCAAGGACGCCCGCGCCACCCTGGCCGTGCCCTCCTACCTGGCGGACAAGGGCCTGAAGACCTTTGCTGACATCGCCAAGTTCAAGAAGGAGCTGGGGGGCAAGATATACGGCATCGAGCCCGGCTCGGGCGCCAACACCCAGATCAAGGACATGATCGCCAAGAACCAGTTCGGCCTGGGCCAGTTCCAGCTGGTGGAGTCCAGTGAGGCCGGCATGTTGTCGGCGGTGGCCCGGGCGGTGAAGCGCAACGAGGCCATCGTGTTCTTCGGCTGGGCGCCGCATCCGATGAACGTCAACTTCAAGATGACCTACCTCAGTGGCAGCCAGGACGCCCTGGGCCCGAACGAGGGCCAGGCCACGGTGTGGACCGTCACCGCGCCGAGCTATGCCGAGCAGTGCCCGAACGTGCACCGGCTGCTGACCAACCTGACCTTCAGCGCCGAAGACGAGAGCCGCATGATGCAGCCGCTGCTGGATCACAAGGACGCCCTGGAATCGGCCCGCCAGTGGCTCAAGGACCACCCGCAGGACCAGCAGCGCTGGCTTGAAGGGGTCACCACCTTCGATGGCAAGCCGGCCGCCGAACACCTGCAACTGACCGGCAAGTAAACAACCGCCACTGCCGCCGCGCAGCCCGCCCAGGGCTGCGCACGGCCACCTCACGCCCCCAGCAAACCCGCCTGTAAGGAATCGCACCATGAACCACGACGTCATCATCACCTGCGCACTCACCGGTGCTGGCGACACGACCGCCAAGAGCCCCCACGTGCCGGTCACCCCGAAACAGATTGCCGCCGCCGCGGTGGAGGCCGCCAAGGCCGGGGCGACGGTGATCCACTGTCACGTGCGCGACCCGGCGACCGGCAAGTTCAGCCGGGACGTGGCGTTGTACCGCGAAGTCATGGAGCGGATCCGCGAGGCCGACATCGACATCATCGTCAACCTCACCGCCGGCATGGGCGGCGACCTGGAGATTGGCGCCGGTGAACGTCCCATGGAGTTCGGGCCCAACACCGACCTGGTGGGGCCGCTGACCCGCCTGGCCCATGTCGAGGAGCTGCTGCCGGAGATCTGCACCCTGGACTGCGGCACCCTCAACTTCGGCGATGGCGACACCATCTACGTCTCTACCCCGGCCCAACTGCGGGCCGGCGCCAGGCGCATCCAGGAACTGGGGGTGAAGGCAGAGCTGGAGATCTTCGACACCGGCCACCTGTGGTTCGCCAAGCAGATGATCAAGGAAGGCCTGCTGGACGACCCGCTGTTCCAGCTGTGCCTGGGCATTCCCTGGGGCGCCCCGGCGGACACCACCACCATGAAGGCCATGGTCGACAACCTGCCGGCGGATGCGGTCTGGGCCGGCTTCGGCATCGGCCGCATGCAGATGCCCATGGCCGCGCAGGCGGTGTTGCTGGGAGGCAACGTGCGGGTCGGCCTGGAAGACAACCTGTGGCTGGATCGCGGCGTGCTCGCCACCAACGGCCAACTGGTGGAGCGGGCCACGGAAATCCTCAGCCGCCTCGGCGCCCGGGTCCTGACCCCGGCCGAGGGCCGGCAGAAGATGGGCCTGAAGCAACGCGGCTAACCCACACACCCTCCCCCTGTAGGAGCGAGCTTGCTCGCGAAGAGGCCCGCAAGGCCGCCGACAGCTTCGCTGGCAAGCCAGTTCCTACGAACTCCTTTTTCAGGAAGATGCGATGACCTTTATCACCGAAATCAAAACCTTCGCCGCCCTGGGCAGCGGCGTGATCGGCAGCGGCTGGGTGGCCCGCGCCCTGGCCCACGGCCTGGACGTGGTGGCCTGGGACCCGGCCCCCGGCGCCGAAGCCGCCCTGCGCAAGCGAGTCGCCAATGCCTGGGGTGCCCTGGAACAACAGGGCCTGGCGCCCGGCGCCTCGCCACAGCGCCTGCGCTTTGTCGCCACCATCGAAGAATGCGTGAAAGACGCCGACTTCATCCAGGAAAGCGCCCCCGAGCGCCTGGAACTCAAGCTGGAACTGCACAGCAAGATCAGCGCCGCGGCCAAGCCCGATGCCCTGATCGGCTCCAGCACCTCGGGCCTGTTGCCCAGTGAATTCTACGAGGGCTCGACCCACCCGGAACGCTGCGTGGTGGGCCACCCGTTCAACCCGGTGTACCTGCTGCCACTGGTGGAAGTGGTGGGCGGCCAGCGCACCGCACCCGCCGCGATCCAGGCGGCGATCCGGGTCTATGAATCCTTAGGCATGCGCCCCTTGCACGTGCGCAAGGAAGTGCCGGGTTTCATTGCTGACCGCCTGCTCGAAGCGCTGTGGCGCGAAGCCCTGCACCTGGTCAACGACGGGGTGGCGACCACCGGGGAGATCGACGATGCGATCCGCTTTGGCGCCGGCCTGCGCTGGTCGTTCATGGGCACCTTCCTCACCTACACCCTGGCCGGGGGCGACGCCGGCATGCGCCACTTCATGGCCCAGTTCGGCCCGGCGCTGCAACTGCCCTGGACCTACCTGCCGGCTCCGGAGCTGACCGACCAGCTGATCGACGACGTGGTCGAAGGCACGGCCGAACAACTGGGCAGCCACAGCATTTCGGCCCTGGAACGCTATCGTGATGACTGCCTGCTGGCGGTGCTGGAGGCGGTCAAAACCACCAAGGCCAAGCACGGCATGCACTTTCACGATTAACCCCAACCGCCGTAGGAGCTGGCTTGCCAGCGAACAGGCCGTCAAGCCAGGCGCAACCCCAACGGACGCCTTCGCCGGCAAGCCGGCTCCTACCGTTATCCGGTGACCTTATGCCTGCCCTGACCACCTACAGCACCCGCATCATCAACGACTGGGTCGACTACAACGGCCATCTGCGCGATGCCTTCTACCTGCTGATCTTCAGCTACGCCACCGATGCCCTGATGGATCGCCTGGGGCTCGACAGCGACCACCGCGAAGCCAGCGGCCACTCGCTGTTCACCCTGGAACTGCACCTGAACTACCTGCACGAAGTGAAGCAGGGCACCGAGGTCCAGGTGCGCACCCAGATCATCGGCCACGACCGCAAGCGCCTGCACCTGTATCACAGCCTGCACAAGGTTGGTGATCCCCAGGAGCTGGCCGGCAACGAACAGATGCTGCTCCACGTCGAGCTGGCCGGACCGCGTTCGGCGCCGTTCAGCGAGCCGGTCCTGCAGCGCCTGCAAGCTCTGACCGCCGAACAGGCCGATCTGCCGCGCCCGGCCTACATCGGCCGGGTCATCGGCCTGCCCGCAGCGCAATAGCCACCCGCCCGAAAAGGAGATCACCGTGAACACCGCCGCCCTTGCCGACTATCGCCGTTACCCGCGGATCAGCCCGTTGAGCGCCGTGCAGCTATTGCCGGACCGGGTTCAGGTGCGCTGGGGCGATGAGCGCCTCAGCCCCTTTCACCATCAGTGGCTGCGGGACAACTGCCCCTGCCCGGAATGCGTCTACAGCGTGACCCGCGAACAGGTACTGGAAATCGTCGACGTCCCCGAAGACCTCGGCTGCCTCGGGGCGCGCATCGATAGTCAGGGCTGCCTGTGCCTCGACTGGTCGGACGGCCACCAGAGTCGCTTCGACCCCGGCTGGTTGCGGGCCCACGCCTATGACCGGCAATCCCGCGAGGAGCGCCGCGCCAACCAGGCACAGCACCAGCTGTGGGACAGCCAGCTGCAACTGCCGGTGTTCGACTATCAGGCCCTGATGGAAGACTCCAAGGCGCTGCTGCAATGGCTGCTGGCCCTACGCGACATCGGCCTGACCCAGGTACGCGGCGCGCCCACCGAACCCGGTTCCCTGGCCCTGATCGCCCGGCGTATCTCATTTATTCGCGAGAGCAACTTCGGCGTGCTGTTCAACGTGCAGTCCAAGGCCGACGCCGACAGCAATGCCTACACCGCCTTCAACTTGCCTTTGCACAGCGACCTGCCGACCCGCGAACTGCAACCGGGGCTGCAGTTTCTGCATTGCCTGGTGAATGACGCGACGGGCGGCGAAAGCATCTTCGTCGACGGTTTTGCCATAGCCGATGCCTTGCGCCGCGAAGACCCCGACGCCTTCCGCGCGCTGTGTGAAATACCCGTGGAGTTTCGCAACAAGGACCGCCACAGCGACTACCGCTGCCTGGCACCGATCATCGCCCTGGATGCCCTGGGCGAAGTGGCGGAAATTCGCATGGCCAACTTCCTGCGCGGTCCTTTCGACACCACCGAACAACAGATGCCGCGGCTGTACCGCGCCTACCGGCGCTTTATCGGCCTGACCCGCGAAGCCAGGTTCCGAGTGATCCGCCGCCTCGACCCGGGTCAGCTCTGGTGCTTTGACAACCGCCGCACCCTGCACGCGCGCAACGCCTTCGACCCGGCCAGCGGCGCCCGACACTTCCAGGGCTGCTACATCGACCGCGACGAACTGCTCTCCAGAATCCTCGTGCTGCAACGCTGACCCTCATCCCTCAGCACCGGCTCCCCCGCAGGAGCCGGCTGGCCGGCGACGCATGCCGGCCAGCCTTCCACAGGCAAAAAAAAGCCCCGATCAAGCCGTGACAGGATCGAGGCAGGGACTACTACTGAGGAGCTGCGGTGAGAAGGTGACCAAACCATCATGACGCGAGCTAAGTGCAGTCTGCCGACTCTACTCGCGGGCCGGTTAGCCGAAAGCGACGTGTTCGTAGGTAATAGAGCCAGCGGCGCCCTTCAGACCGCCTCGGTAAACAGCACCACCCTCACATAGAAACAGCCGGCCTTAGACATGAACAGCGTCAAAGGGGCTCTCTCAAGTGAACAACCGTTATATAGAAATACCCAATCTTGCTCCACTCTTCCCTTTTATTGTGAATCGTTTCTTCAGACCCCATTCTGATGTGGTACCCGAGCCCGGTTTTCTTATCTTTATAGAAGGTTTCACCTCTCACCTCCCAGACACAGCAGACAAACTTCATACGCTCCGTTACACCCATCTTTTTATCAAGATAGAGTTCTACGGCAAGTGCATCCTTTCCTTTAACTCTATATAAAGCAGTCAAGGGAGCACCCTGCCTCGTGGGCTCCGACTCACAACCAACGAACTCAATAGTATCCGGCGGGCTGGCAATACTCCTCAAAAAATCCCCGCAACCAATTGACGCTGACGCGCCGTTAGATGCCGCCATCAGAAAAAAAATAAAAACAGCTCTGAAGATATTTCTCACTTATCACAACTCCACTATCAGCTCACCAATGAATTTCCCAGCAGTATTGGGAACTCGTTTATTTATGAGATAGTCATAAAGTGGACTCCATTTAAGAAGCTCGTAAAAAGTAACACAACCTTCCGAAACATGTCCGACGTGGAGATATCGAGTGCTATTTACTTTCGTCCCTTCTAATGCAATAGGAAACCAAACATCAGTACAAAGAACCTTACCAGGATGGGCGGCTCTGTATGCTGCGGTGCTGACATGGGCATGAGAATAATCTGGCGCCATGATCTTGTGTTTCCCAGGTGGGATGGGAGTATAAATCCCATTCCAAACACTGTTGAGCGTTACCTGCGCACTAAGACCAGCAAAAGTTGCCACCGCCCATTGTTGCCTGAAAAAAAGCCGCCTAATTTTTGACTCGACGTTGTCTTGCAGAGTTGAGTACTTAACCCTGACTATTGCGCCACTTTTTTCTGGGCCAACATCAGACATATACAAAGGAACATTAGAGTTACTCAGCGCAACTTCCTTACCCACATACTCTCCATTGCCATCCATCACTTTGAAAGCCGTATACTTACTATCAGCCCTCAACATTATTAATTTCGTATACTCGCACAAATAAACACGATCATATTTATATGGAAACAGTGGCTTAAAACCTAACCAGCCACCTTTATCATCCGCCCGCCTCACATACTTGGTAGTCACACCAACACGCTGTCGAGAGTTCGGCTCTCTGGTAGTAGCATGCACATTGTTAGCCAGCACAATCTGATTCATGAGCGACTCCTTAAACGACATCATCCGGTTCTATACGAAGCAGTTCGCTCGCGTTGGTAAAAACACGTTGCGTCAATCCATTGGAGTCCGTTACACCCCGATAGACTTTCCCTCCCGGGGTCACAATCTTGTAGCTAAAACCGGGAACCGGTTCGCCTTCAGCATCCAGCAGTTCAAACTGTTCGTTGTATGACTGTTGAATAGTCAGAGGAACAATAGGAGTGAACTCAGCAACGGTGACTGTAGTTCCGATAATGACCGTTCCCGATCCACCAACAACCACATTACCGTGGCTGCCCAGCGAATCCGTGGTGGCAACAGGTCGGCCATTGACCAATACATTACTGATCAAGTTACCCGTCAACGTCGCTCCACAAGCCGTCTGATCCCCCTCACGAGC
>Ga0194135_10001176_pt1 | contig 15401 bp, 8 predicted proteins | sample LitLau_LLRF_2013_FD_134024 | JGI IMG/M metagenome (GOLD analysis project Ga0194135, IMG submission 134024) | Freshwater sediment microbial communities in response to fracking from North America - Little Laurel Run_MetaG_LLRF_2013 (version 2) | ecosystem: Environmental > Aquatic > Freshwater >...
CAGAACAGCGTGAATTTTCATGCACAAAATAAACAAGAAAAACATCGATAATACTTTAAAACTACTGAATAAGTTGTTTTAATGATTTGTATGCATGCTACACTCTTTGTTCTGGTAAAACTAACATTTACACCGAGCCACTTCGAATAAGAAAGAGCAGACGTGAGTTTACTTGAGTAATCAACAGTTTTGAACCTCACGCATGTACATTTGATTAAAAGTGCACATAGAGGTTGCATCTCTGATTCAGCTCTGATGAAGTTTTTGTTTGTTTTATAATCAAAAGAGTGAATAAGGGAGTGTTCAAGAGAAAGCAAGAAAACTTGCACAAAAGAAAGAAATGCCTGGCAGAGATTTGCCTTGCTCGTTAACGAGAAAAATCATTTGTTTTACCTCAGCTCTCTGTTTCATTTGGCCTCGAACTCATTAGTTACTTCTTCTATTTTGCCTACAATTTCCTAACAATAAAAACACTAAGTGGTTATCTCGTACAATCAGCTTACACTTTATTGGTTAACGTTCTTTCACAAAGAGTTAGTTATTCACAATGTGCAGAATTGCCGAATGTATGAAAACTCACTGAAGTATTCCATATTACAAAGCTAGTAATAATGTACAGAGTAGTTTTCGGACCAAGCACTCTTTCATAAAACCGACACCGTATACAATGTTATCGTATGGATCATAAGATACGACGTGCCGGAAGACAGTCGGTGCGTACTAAAAAGAACCCTTCGCACTCTGACTGCATCTTTAATCCTTCAAAATCAATCCGGAGGGGAACATTCAATCCGCAGAGATGATCATTTCTATCCACCACAGCCCCAGAGAGTAAAACTCTTTGATATGACTCTTGCTTTGCTATTCTTTTAGTAAGATCAATGTGGATTCTCTAATCGCACTGTTATATCTTGCACACCCTTCTGGAATCACAGAGAACTCAAATCAGTTGAAAGCTCACTTATTATTATCCCAATGAAGATGGGAAATGAGCTTACTTGACTATATGCTAACAAGTTCTGCCAAAAGAGCATCATTACATTCTTTCATACACAACGCATCTCATTATACCCCATGGGTATTTATGTGTAGTTGCTCTTTTGCATGTTTCGCATTCAGAGAAGACTTTAATGTACAATCTTATTGTTCTCTGGAAGCTAGAACAAATCCTTCTTGCTTATTAAATGCACAAAGTTTTTCATTGCACAGAGATGCAATAAAATTAATATAGTCCACACAACCAAACTCTTAAGTTGCGGAACGCAAATGTAAGCACATCAAGCAATCATCAACACCACTACAACCAAAACGACACAACTTTCATTCTTTCTTCCTTCGTGTACACATTTCTCTTGATGAATCACAGTTAGAGCAATACTTAACGCGTGATTACACTGTAATTTCCATGATAAGCTTCAAAAGTAGTTTAATATTCGGAAAGCCAATAAGATTTTATTGCAGATGGATAAAGTTTGTAAGAAAGTGAGATTTCCACTCAACACATTCTCGCGTCATGACTTCAAAATGGACAGTTTTACTACACACTCAAAACACTGAGCAGACATCTTTGCGTACACATTTAAAATGAATTGCTTCAAAATACCAAGTAGTTATGAAGTTATGACTTCCGTCAAATCATTTCACATGCAAATCTATTTGATTTCTTTCAGTCTGTCGGTCAACTTGGCTCAATGCCAATTGAACAATCTCGTCTTATATCAGTCATTCCTCCAGAGTTTGTCTAGACTGATGAAGGAGCAAGGAAATCAGCTATAGAATCAGATTCTGTTACACATATTTTATTTATTGAACCGAATATGTTTTTGATTAACAAATTCCCACACTTATCGACTGTGTATTTAAATAAGAATATTCAAAATTATTTCTTTAAAAATTAAAAGATTGAATAATTAATAGGAAGCATTGATTAATACCTACCTGCCTGCAGCATAAAAAATTGAATTCACTTCACCCTTAACCTTTAATCATCTAAGGATGAACACAATTTTAGTGGCTAATATTACAATCAATATAATTGACCCATTGAATCAATCACGTCCATCGAAAATGATAGTAATTATGATGCTCAACATACGGAGCCCATTCTTCATCATACATCTGCAACAATTTCTTGTGCTCCTCAGGGGACAAATCAAATACATTTGCTTTCGCACCGTCCGCCTCCTTATTGTTATCATCGCCATACAAACTAGCCAAGTATTTCTGAGCCAAATACAACGGCATTTCAATACAGAGAACGATCAGAGACTGACTACAATCCACTTTCGTTTCATCTGTCATGGATTTCGCGAGGAAATCTGCAGCCAATCCATTCACTTCTGAACTATTACTTGTCCAGATTTTGCAACTTTGAGACTGCGATCCTTTTCCAGTTCCGAATGTCCCGTGCCAAATGTAATTCGTGTCCCTAGACAAACCCAACTTAATGTAACAGAGGAAGACTTTTTTAACTTTAAGATTTTTCATACCAATGCTCATCCATCATGACATCTCTCCCATCGAAAGAATACAAATACTGTCTAGTTCCATTCTCGACAATCACGGGACCAATTGTAGATGCAGGATCGAAAATCTTTTTCCACGATGAGTACAAAGTTTCATTTTTCAAATTGACAATGACGTCAGACTTTCCTTTGACAAGGCGAGGAAGGTCAATCTCTTTTGATGACAAGAATGCCCTGAATATCCCAGCTGTATTGGATTCATAAGCTTCTTTTTGGCACTGGTGGTTTATGTTGTCGATTCCTCCCATGTCTCCCGTCCACGGGTTATTCAATCCAATCAATCTTAACCTGCTCGGTATTTCCTGTGCATCAAAAATCAGTTGAAATCACAAGATTTTTAGAAACTATGAACTAAATCTAGTAAATCTGCATAAGACAGTGTGTAATTCTCAATTCGCTTACAGCTGGCATTCTAACTTTCCTACTGATCTTCGGGCTTCCATTGAGGCCGAGTCTGCTATTCCTCCGACTCATGTAGCTTGTGTAGTTTGTCCAGTGGTATCTCACCGGACTCTTCTTAGGTTTGGAGGATATCACAGAACCCATCTAAAGTAGTAATAGTATTAAGGCTTTATTCAAACCATTAAATTATATGTCATGATGTCATAAACATTTGCATACCACAAAAGGAGCCCATCCGTCTTTAACTTTCCCATAAAATGTTTGTCTCAGTTTGACATAAGCAATCGCTCCTTCATGAGTGAACCGTTCAATCTGCGTTTAATAAATTAAAATCCCAATCATCGCTATAGATTACATTTGATTTCACAGTATTCGACCACTATAGTTTTATGCGTCCTTACTTTCCGGAGCTCCGAGAGATTATTATAGACAGCAACCATGTGTCCTATGATACAGATATCAGATTAGATTTCTTAAGAAATTCGTCAATGTGATTACCTTCATTATTGTCCCTTACCCGAGCGCCCTGAAAATAAGAAAATCAATTGAATCAATTAAATATTAAATATTCACTACATTTCTAACCTAAAATTAACTTGAATACCTCTTTGCCTGTGTCTACTGTTTGCTAAAGGATCCCCTACAAAGCTCATTGTGCACGGCTCACCTTTCTCTCCTACCAATTAATAAGACAATTTATTATTCCACACCCCATGGACCCAACTGATCTTTTTACTAGTTACCTTTCGGTCCTGGCTGTCCAGGAAATCCTTCTCCCTGTAATACAATCTCATATAGAGCTTTCCAAGTTTTATTGTCTTACATAGGATAAAATAAGGATATGCATGAATTACCGGAAGCCCATTCTCTCCTCGAGGACCTGGAGATAAATTAAGTTTATTCACATTTCCATAAATATCTCTACTCAATCTACTAATGCAAGCTTATATACTAAATAGTTTGGGTTTTCAATTTTAAACTGACCTGGTGGCCCTTGAATTCCGACTCCTCTTTCTCCTGGCTCACCTAATGTCCCATTTTAAACTCTTTACATAAACAGAAAGAAAGCTAACAATAACGTGTTAAAAATTGTACACACCTTTTGGACCAGGTAACCCAATTTGACCAACAGGACCCTCTGGACCTGCATCTCCTGCAAATAACAGTTATCTCATAATGACTCATAAAACTTAAATTGATCCAACTTCAAACAATCGTACCTGGTGAACCTGGGCTGCCTCGGTCACCCTAACAAAGAAGAAGTGATATATATGAACAATTCTACCAGTTATCTTCATACACCACTTTTTCATATCTTACCTTAAAACAATGAGCTTGTTGGCCAATCTTCTTCCGGAAATTCTCACATTCATCACTACTCCCTTGAGCTAATTGAACCAACCACAACACAATTACTTAATTATAGAAGATTTGAAATGCAATAAACAAACCTGTTTGATCTACATTAGTCCCAAGAGCGTCAGTGCTATAGCGAAGTTTATTTTCCAGAAACGGTTCCATGTCCAACTTCATCTCTTTGTGTCCCGGAATTTCAGACTCAATAAAATCCTCATCCTGAAATGAAGTAGTGCTTCTTATTCTTAATCACCATCATCCCCGTAAACTTTCAATTTTAATTTCTAAAATCTAAAATTTCACTCACTTCCTGAATTTCCTCCTGCATATTTTCAAATTCAAAATCTCCAGATGTCTCATTACTAAATTCATCTACTTCACAAGAAATTCCTTGGAACAGTAACAAAATACTCCACATTAAAAGAACCAAAATTCGCGACATAATTTCACTCTCCTCCTACAAACCCAGTTTATGTATCACTTGTATATTTGTAAACTTTTTATGAAACTGCACCTTAATGCACTGATACTAAATCTGCGAATGATTTAACCCTTCTATCCAAAAATCTTGATTGCGTCTCAAAGAAAAGCTAACTGTACACGTACACACCGTGCCATACAAATCTTAACTAAAAATCCACAAGAAAGTTGATAATTCACGGAGGAGGTTCAAGTTTAGGAAGTCCAAACTTTTATCTTTCCATGCTTTCTTAGATTTGCTGCACTTTATGAAATTGCTCGTCTGGGAAGTTGACCTATGTGCAGTCTGTGTAATAACTTAAGACATTAAAACATCCTTACATGGAGATGTACCTACCATGTGTCTCTTTATGATTTGTTTCGTATATAAAGTACATGTGATATGCACACAAAGGCCAAGTCAGTCATAATAGGTAATCCAATACACACTTAGCATGAATATATGCTGACATTCACATTCGCTCTTTAAACCAAGAAGAAGCAAAAGTTCGGGAGATGAGCGAAACATGATATCGATATTATATGAGAATGAGATCATGACTGACTCAATCAGAATGTGTCTACGTGAGCATTATAATTTCCATAATCTATTTGGCTTGCACAAATGCCACTTACTAAGAAAGTAGATGGAGAAGTCGTGAGAATTGCAAATTAATACTTTATAGGGATTTCAAACCACTTAATATTGCAAGTACTTACAATTACTGAGTAATTCAAACTTTCAAGCAAACGAAATCGGCAAAATTACTCCAAGAGATTGCAAAAATTGTGTATCGAATTCCATGAAACGACAACATCCAAATCATTATAAGTTTGCATAATATGTGGTTTCTTATAAAAGATTTGATTTATTAAAACTTTATCGATAAAATTAAACGTTAGTGAAGGTCGTGAATAAGTCACAAGTTCACAAATGCGTTAAGTAGTAATAAGTATATTTACATGACACATGATAAATTCATTCAAAGCTTAAATCTAATTTGTTTATAAATTATACGGTTTACACAGCGATTTCCTGCAATAATAACTCGATTGGATTAAACTATTAAAAATTCTTTACACGGTGTAATACACTTATAATTACAAGAAATAGGATTTCATTAAAATTCGACTTAATAAAATGACTTTTTAACCTCCGCGTCCCGGAGAATATTTATATGTATTTCGTTCTTCCACATGTACATTTCATTTATAAATAATTTTTAAATAAGGTCACATATACTTAAAACCTAAACGTCTACACATATCGTCTTATCAATGTAATAAACACTCATCATTAAACACTGAGCAATTCTGCATATAAAACACACACACACTAGTCTAATTTCACAGGAAAAAGAAGTCTTGTTAGTTGGAAAAAAACTTTCTTATCTTCTACCTATCTCTCATGTTAATTCTACCAGAAGAATCTTTGATGCTGAGGCTATAAATGTTTCAACATCATAATATTTGCAAGTCCAATCCTTCGTGTTCTCCATTGACCCACACACATTGAGTAGCATTGCATGTATTTCAACCAGTTCGCTGTTGCTTGCTTGTCAATGCCCTGAAAGATATTCAAATAATTCAAAATAAATATCCATTCCATTCCATAAATCCTACGATAATGTAATTCCCCTTATCCCTTCTTCAAACTCACTTGTAGGTGATAAGTATTCTTGCTTGAGATCTCGTTGATCTCCACAAAGTCTTGAAATTCATTTTCCCCCTGAGAAATGACACAGTTCGAGAGACACAACGGCTCCTGAGGAACAAGCACATACAACATTATTACATTCACACGAACCCTTTAATAGAAATAAAAATACACGCGACATACTCTAAGAAGACAGAATCTCGTGTTTTTCACTCTGACTAGAACCAATTTGACTTCTTTTACAATGTCATCTGCAGGAGGGAAGAACATGTCATCATCCATTTTGGGAACTATCGTTTCCAAATCCTGCGTCACACCAAAATTCAATTACAAACCGCAATTTGACCATTTAAACTGATCATTATCAACAGTTCAGGCAATATATTTTGTGGTTTTGTGTAATCTTACTTTGCCTCGAACGAGCAGACACCCGTAAATTCCTCGCAATGGTTTCCCATTGAAATGCAGTACGCTTAATTGATTGTCCATGACACAAGTCACATCTTGCAGACTTGCCCAATCAAGAACATCCACGGCCATCTAAACAATTCAAAATCATTTTATATTAATCCTTCTGTTACATGAGATAATTTAGTAATGCCCTCGTATTAATATCAACCACCCAGTCTACTAACATTTTTCTTAGGCTTAAAACACATAACGTGTTTGAAATTGAACTTTTGGTTCTCAGACTCTATTGCCTCTGCAGAACTTTTTATTAAGTTTATTGCTGTTTCTCCAACCATTTTGAAAATTAATCGTTAATACGAGCTTTCAATTAGTTAGAGATTATGCAATTATGAATCAGGATAGGAAGTAATAAGACTTTTGGACTCAGGTGAAGTTAATGGAAGCAAAACGACTACTGAACTACATACGGCAAGTCTGTCAAAGACATATCTGGTTTATTAGGAAGGAAGTATATCGCGATAATCAAATATTTTCCTTAGTAAAATCAAAAATGCGGTCACTTTCATAGGAACTACAAACTAAACATTATACGCGATGATCAATATCTATTGATATATCGAACATGATCCATAAATACTTTTTATCTCTGTCTAAAATATTATTAGCAAATACAAACACAACAACCGATTCGCAGTGTCCTAAGTAGGCTAACTAACCACCACGAGTTTTCATTGAGGTTACGTCTGTGAATCTACAATATAAAGATCTTTCGGTTGTTTAGCTTTGTTCATTATATATTTGTAAATCAGGTAATCTCAGTTGTTTAATAAATAGAGATGAGTCTTCCACTACTCTGCCCAAACTCGTTATACGTGCAATGTACAAATTGTACAAAAACCGTGTACATAATTTGTACCATCATTTTGTTTGCATAGTGGCACTTCCTCGTTTGATCATCCTACACGATTCATCAAACATCATTTTATGTGAACCAATTCGTCATTTCTTACTACTCTGAATCTATTAGACATTTCCCATAGTACACAATAATATTTATTCTAACGATGCCAGGAATCGTGGTAAAGGAAATAATATTCAATTTATTTCATACGCAGTACTTCTAAATTCTAAATCTAACAATAACATTGTAAGCACAACACTCAATTGGTTGAGAATTCTTTACTCTCATATTCACTGTCATCATTCCGTTGAATCAAACGAACTAAAATAGTTTGAGCAACAACGTCTTCTCTACTGTATAATCTACTTAGCCCATGTATTGCATTATTGCTAATTGGTAGTATTGCTTAAAGTGACAATGTATCATTCAAGTACCAAATCTATTGAGAATTCACTCAATAACCTATTATTACAATGATTATGCCGTGTGAGTGAGTGTTGTCTGTTGAAAGTGAGAGCAAAGTCTATCTAAATTGTATGTATGCACGTAACATGCAACATTTGCAATCTGCATACAATCATCCTGAATGCTTACTCACTGACTTCTGCTAATTCGTGTTCTTGTAAGCAGCTATAAAGTAAGTGTGGCAAGGTGAAAACCCCACTAAAAAGATTTAGAAGATTCGTGAGTAGCTCCAGGTCTCTCTTATATCTCATGATTACCATTGCTTATCTGTCATCATCAAAGGAATTACGACTATTAATGATTATCCCTTTAAATAATTACTTAAAATTGCCCAACAAACAAGAACAATCGAAGAGATTAACTGACTTAATTCAGATTCACATCTTGTAAACTAATTACCCCCCATTCATCATCACTTTTAGTCCATCACATCAGTTTGCCCAGAGGCAATCTCTGTAATGTCTCTGCTTTACAATAATTGTTACTTAATGTGAAGGTGTAAATAAGGCTAATCGCAAATAAATCGCGTTTACTTGCTTTCATTTAGTTCCATCTTGACACGTTTTAATTAAACAACTCCATTAAACTAAATTGAGCAATCGATTTATATAATAAAACATTATCTCTCACCTTTCGAATGCTCACAGAAGCTCCTTCCAAATCGTTCGTAGCTCTTCGAGGGAGAGGTGTACTGTTTCCGTTGATAATTGAAATCCTTCGCCACAATTTTACAGAAGCGACTTCTCTCGTGGACTACAATTGATGACAAAAACAATTAATGTCACACTCACACGCATGCTAAGGCCCACTTAATGGACACTTAATTGAGGTACACTTAATTAACTTATGTATGTATGTATGTAGTGAAGGAGAGCCCGTTCTGGACTACCGCTTAGGTCGTAAGACCCATTGCAGTTACTCCTCTAGCCTACATGCTGATTAGTTAATTTGGGTATCTCACTAATTAACTTACCTTGTTCATGTGCTCCAAATGCAGCTCAATTTTTTCATGAGCACATTGCAACTCTTCTCTTGTGAAATGGTCGACTGGAGTGACTTTCAGAAGTCGCGAAAGCAGGAGAGGGTACCGTGTGACCCTTTGCACTGGAACCTACGCAACATTTCATTGTTTATAATCTTTAACCAATTCATTAGTCATTAATTCCAAATACAATACAAGCATTTGAAAAAATCCAGTCTACAAATACATAAATGACTCATCCCCTTGCAAAAGCAAAACTCCAATCAGCCATTAAATATAAATAGTTAAGTGCAACTACATTTATTTCTCGAGCCATTAATTATCAAAAAGCTTCTCATATTACAAAATTTAATTGCCAGTTGCCAGTGAGTTAAAAAAAACTCCCAGCCTCTGTAAATTGATTCCTCATTCACAAATCACTCACAAAACATAAAAATCGCAATCTCCAGCCAAGAAATCCCATCCATTTTAAGCCATAAAAGTTGTTTAGACTAGTCCAAGTCTCGGAAGATTAATAATTTGACTTACCATAAGGAATGCAGGGAGGTTCATTCGTCTCAAGACAGTGTTCTCCATTTGTGACACTCTCAAAAAGATTCGAAGAAGTTCCTTTTCTTTCTCAAGCTGAGCAAGCAACGCACCAGCACTTGCCTATATTAAATCAAACAACAATAACCCATCAATTTGTCATCTTCATTTGGATCCTTCAACTTCTCTGTCAACACATCTCTCAAAATTACAACAACTCCCTGACATCTCTCCCCATACAATGCCATACATACACACAACCCTTTAAATTATTGCAGACATGTTAACAACAAATTGAGACACCCATTTTCTTGTCAAAAAGATCATAATGATGAACAAGCCGCTCCTATATAACTATTCATTCTAGTTAGATTAAATTGCTGAAATCACACACACACACGATATGACTAGGACGATATAGGTTACACTCTTTCTTTTCAGAAGCCTCCACGCTGGGAACTTAACATATTTGCATTTTTGCATGCAATCGCATTTTATTAAAAGTACATGCAAACACATTCAGAGTTCTCCTATTACGGCAATGAAGAAGATTCTTCCTATCTCAAAGGTTGTCTCTCATCAAAACCTACACAAACACTCACATGACTTTCTGTTCTAGATATTACGTATATATTTACATTAAATCTGAAATATGAGATTTAATTTTCTTTTGACCTCCTTCTCTACACGAAAAAACAGATCAAAAATATATTTACTACGTATAAGCAAAGGAGATCTGATTTCACCGATTTTCAATTTTGACAAATTCCCTTTTGATATTTACTCTTTGCGAAACTTCACGATATTCTTTATATCGTGTCCTATAAACATTTCACAAAAGTGGCAGTTATAGTTTCACTTTGATACTGGGAATTCAATCTTTATATATTTACGAGTTCCAACCAGGAAGAACAATACAAGAGCACGCCTAGCTTTAGGTTAAATACCAAATAGGTACTTGCGAAAAAACCTACAACTGAATCTGCACAAAGTACTACAAAGTTTACAAAGAGAAAAATCAATTTCATCAACTACTTCTTGGCATAAATATTGGCGCATCCTGACCTGATGTGTGCAATCAATTTTTAACATCCATTCTTCTCTCTCTCCAAATAAGAACAAAAAACTTGACATAAGACACACAAAAGTAATTACACTGACTTTGAATTCTGCATTCATTCAACTGTATACTTGCTAATGTTAATATTCGCCAGCATCTTAAGTGCAACTGATACGCAAGACACAATGTTGCATGCACTTGAGATGCGATGATGAGTCTCTTTCTCTTCTTGATTGTAATTTCTGTACTAGTTAAGGAAGGGGGTCAAACTCGCTGTTAGATTCATTTATTTGCAATACGTGCATTGAATCTTTTTTTCCTTTTAACCATCGCTATATACCACTTTAAGTACGAGTACGCACATGCTACGTGTACATGCAGCTATTTAAATGGACAACAATGTCCACTACTTGTGGTCTTCTTGGGTACACATAATAATCACTTTGTACGTACTTGCATTAAAGAAATGACACTCTACAATAATTCACACAGACCCAGAAGCAAAAATTAACTCAGACTTCAAAACTACAGAGATAATGAGTTCAAATTGTGGAAAGTGTACGAACTACTACGAACACAACAATGCGCAATGCAAGTCAACAAATATCTCAATATAAACTATGGCATTTCTTAGAGAGTGAAATTGAAAGTAATTCACACGAATTTCGGATAAGATTAGAACGACATGAACTCGCATGCACAAAAAAATGGGTTTCTCATTTTCATATTTACTACACATTTCTCCCACGTACACTCACTAAACTAAAATCTAAATATCTCACACAGTAAACCGGCTTGACCTTCCTCCATCAATTCATACTAAAGTCAAATAACTATGATTTAAAATCTCACCTGTCTTGTACAATAAGTCTGAAAGGCAGTCATCATACTCTCTCCAATTTCCAAAAAGATCTTGCCCACATTGACACTCGTGAGTTCCTCATCATTCCTCAGAGTGCATGCAGATTCAATGTCCCTCTTCAGGAGCCCCGTCAACTGTCCACTCATCTCCATAAGCTCAACTACATTCAAGAAGATCATGTCCAACTGATCTTTCGAAAGCAGCCCTGCAATTTGAATCGGCTTGTAAAACTCTTCCGAAATTATTTGCAGATCTCTCCCGTATTTCATCTCTGTCTCGTGGATTTCCATTATGATTTCTTTCCTCTCGCTTCGTTTCCTATTGCACGAGGGACATAAAGTGATTCCGTTTTGCAGTACAATGCCTCCCTTTGGACAATTTGTTGAGCTTCCTTCCTTGCTATTATTGTTGGATTCATTGTCCACAGGAACATCATTACAGTCTGGACACAACTTCCTCAGTACAATTTTACTAGCCTCGTCTTTATTAGCCTCTAAAATCCCAGTCTTATTTTCCTTAGCATTTAACAACGCATTGTTAAGTGCTAGCAGTGCATCTGGCCCAATTCCTGAATCATTACGACTGTTAGAGTCGTTATGATGGCCCTTCTTTGAACTCACAGATGACGATTGACTCCCAGACGAGTTCTGCAACAAGCAAAAATTGCACTAAAATTAGCCCACACTACCCAATGAATGCAATGAACGCATAAAAACCCCATCTCGTTAAGCACACTTACAGATTCTGCAGTAGTCGTGAGGCGATCACGAATCGATTCTAAAAAAGAAAGTATTTCATTCCTAGAGGCTCCATCGAAAATGCTTTTGGCATCAAAAGCATCAGAATAAATGGGAGAAGTAGGTCTATTGTGGCCATGATGATTCAAATCTCCTATCTCTTCATAAATCGGTTCTTCCGTTGGACTTTCTGTCTCGCCTGATCTATTATTATTATTCCCAGGTGGGGACAGAATCAGAAGTGAACTACCACCATTCCCATTCATATTTGACTTCATCGAATTCAAAAACTTCCCCCTGGCCATTGTGATTGTTTCAGTGACCAATTTCGACACTTGAGCCAACTTATAATTCTCTTCTGCTGAAGATCCTCCAGACGAAGCTGCACTACCATCACTCGTATTAGACAATGAATAGTTCTTCTCTGAATTGTAATCTTCTTCGACTCCAGAAGACTCTGAACTAGATGAGACTAATAAGTTAAGTCCACCAGGCTTATTATTGGTAGGACTTAAACTAGAAAAGTCCACGTTTAGCAGTCCTCGAGGAGATTGTCCAGAACTGGAAGACGCTACAGATTCTGGAGAAATTATATTCAACTGGGAAAGCTTCTCATTCAGTTCGTTAAGTAGTGACCTAGTTTTAGTTATCAGAGCATCTTCCCCAGTTAAAGCCTGTTCTTTGCTTCCACCATTATTATAGTCAACTATTCCAATGACTTTCTCCATACTTCCTTCCCTACTGGACATTTCACTTCCAGAGTCCCCAAACGCTTTACTATTTGTTGTCACTCCCAAAGGAAGGAAAGGAATGACTGGAAGTTCTGCAGCAATCTTCGACCTCAAATGAATAGGCGGTCCTTGTGCAGGTAGTGGAGGGGGTGTGGCATCTTCTGATTCTGCTCCACTATCCGAGTTCCCTTCATCCTTATTATTAGCCTTACTATTATTCTGAGGTATATTAATGACATCGTCATACAGTGGCTCTCCATCTCTACTACTTCCTCCATCATCTTCAGCTTCATCAGACAAAGGTTCATCTTGCTCAATCAAGTTTCCAAGTGGCTGATTCCCTGACATCGTCGATTGGTGGTGGTATTTCAACTCACTTTGTGGCTTACTCACTGCAGCATTGAACGTAGCATGGTAATAAGTCCTCGAAGTATCAGCAGCGACACTGCCACTGCCACAATTGCTCGAGCGAATTGACAGCGTGTCATCGTAAATTACATCCTCCTCTCTTTTATTGCTACTATTGCTCGTTGTCCCGTCGCCGTTGTCTTTCTTCGTCGCAGAACTTCCGCTCGAGTTATTTGAAGCAGAGCTAATTGTCGAGCGTCTGTCGAAATCCATACTTTTTATAGCACTCAGTAACGCTCCTTTCATACTACTCGCGAATGACTGCAAAGATTTACCCGTTCCATTACCACCATTATTGCTACTACTATTACTTCCACCGTTAACTGAACTATTATGCATTCCACCATCTGAGATATCATTGTACAAATTGTCCACTTCTTCATCAAGCATTAACTGATGAAGATGCTGCTCACTCAGTGTGTCATCAACAAAGGAAGAATTATTGTTCCCTGCCCCTCGTGCATCATCTTCGTCTAGAATTACCGGACGATTATGGAACTCTGAGAGATTCTTCGAAGGAAGATTCGGAGGTGGAAGGGAAGGAGGACAAGCCATGCAAGGAAGAGTTGACGACAATAACACTTGTCCTGCAATTAGAGGAGGTTCTGGGGGAATCTGAGATGGTCTATTCGTAGTCGTTGTTGTTGAATCTAATGGAATACTCTTTCGACTTCCATTGCTGCTGCTCCTTCTCGAACTAATGGACGAGATAATTGACGACGAACTTTTATTCCCAATGGTAGTCGCCAAGCCTTTAGTGGTTAAGTCTGCGGAGTACGTGTGGTTTATTACGTCATCGTAAAGAGGTTCACACAAAAGTTCTTCTTCAATCTCCGATATTAAGTTGGGTTCATTTGCCTTGTGAGAAGACGCCGCTGGGGGTGCTGGGACTGGTGGCAGACCCTTAAACGGTGCTTGTGTTGTCAAAGTGTCAATAGGTTGGCTATAAGTAATCGGTGAAGATGGCACGTGTTGATGATTCCTCCCTTCTTTACTCTCTATTATGAGAACAACGGAAGTCGATTGAGGTCGAACTGCAGAAGAATCTTCAGAAGAAGAAGTCTTTGAAATATGTGGAAGAGCTGCAGGCTTTCGAAATCCATTATTCCCATTAAGATTAAATCCATTCTTGGGGAAGAGATCTGTCGCAGCGTAATGAATTTCCTCCACAGCAGCAGCAGAGGAATCATTCAATCCATTGTTGTTATCTTCTCTGCTTATCATAGTCTTCGTTGCTCCGTAAATCTCACCATTGTTAACAACATTGTTACCTTTCTTATTGTTCACATTCCCCGTAGAGTAAATCCGAATTTCACTCACGGAGTTTTCTTTCGTAACAATCTCGATATTCTGAGACCCATCCATTGTTGACGACAATGATGTTTGCAAAGCCATCGAGACATTATTCCCCATTGTTGCAGACTGTCCACTATTCATTCGAAAAGTTTCTCCACTTTGTGGTAAATGCTTTTGCACTTTACCCTCAACATTATTTCGAATCTTATTGTTGTTATTATTGTTTCTTAGCTGAGCTTGACTTCCACCGCAATTCTTATTGTTTCCTTGATTGCTGCCATTGGCTTTGCCTTTATTCTGCTGCTGCTGCTGACCAAGCAATACTTTATCCAAGGCTTCACACCTGTCATTCAAACTTTTACTTCTGCTACCACCACCACCACCACTACCATTAACACTACCTGATAATGTTGTACTAGCTTTGATTCTACTCGTATTACTTCTTGTTACAGATTTGCAGCTATTTGTCTCAGTCTTGCCATTAATATTAACAGCCTCATTATCTTTTTGCCCATAAATGCTCTCGTTTTTTACATCAGTGGACGCTTGATTAGACGACGTGCTTTGGAGAGCGATGGGAAGTGAAATCTCTGATTTTGTGAGCGTCAATCGATTACCATA
>Ga0194135_10001177_pt1 | contig 15397 bp, 8 predicted proteins | sample LitLau_LLRF_2013_FD_134024 | JGI IMG/M metagenome (GOLD analysis project Ga0194135, IMG submission 134024) | Freshwater sediment microbial communities in response to fracking from North America - Little Laurel Run_MetaG_LLRF_2013 (version 2) | ecosystem: Environmental > Aquatic > Freshwater >...
AGTTGATGGGAGAGTTGATTACTTATTGAATTAATTGATAGAAAGTTAGAACAAATAACAAAAGGTTCATTTCCTCTCAATCGATCGTTCTGAGAGAACAGTCAACAGCATTAAGTAATGCAAAGAATAATCGGGTCGAGGGTGTAGTTCAATGAATTCCCACCTTATTAGCAGAAGATTGCACTGCACTACACTTTCTGTGGAGAAAGTCCATATGGCACACTCGGCACTCACTAACTTTTTGTTGTGACCGAAATAATGGAACTTTTATTTTCTCTTTATGACACTATGAGTACGCATTTTCAATTATCATATAAATAGGTCAAAAATTGCTTTCTCCAAGAATGTTTGTGCTTGCTTGTATCCTCCAAGAGTGCGTGATATGCTTTTCTGTTCCCGTCCATTCCATGTTGTGCGTAATTATATTGTGGAACTATACAGTTAGTGCTGTTGGTCTGTGTCTTGGAGCAGATTCACGAGGGTAACTAACACTAACACACGCTTCCATTCAAATCTAGAGGAAAAGAAACGCACACACTTAATTACAAGCCAGAGTTCGAAATGGGTTTGGTATTTGTTGTTTAATTTCACATATCTACGAAAGAGATTTTTCTCGGACGGTAAAATTCAAGCGGAAATTTTGGAATTGGGAAAACCATTAGATGGAATATTTATTGTTTAAGTCCATTAATTTAATGAGAAGAACCGTATGGATTGACGGGATTTAGATAAGAGAAATTGAGTGTGTCTTTGAGTAAATTAATGAGTTCTTGTGTCTGTTGTTGTTAGGCTGAATGGTTGAAGAATCATCGTCTTTGGTTTCCCCTTTCACTCTATTAATAATAGGGCTGCTGCTGCTGCTGCTTGCTTCTCTTCTGTCTCATAATCATAATAATAATCCTTTTTAATAAGCTCATTAATAGCGAGATTTTATGGAGAAAAGCTCGATAGAATAGCTCGAGAGTCTCGGATTTTATCGTTATTACTTAGACGAGCCATTGCTGAGCTACTTTTGTGAGCGTCGTCGTAAAATAGGAAGGCATTTCTCAGTCTCTTTGCAGCTGCGTGTGTACTGTGAATAGTTTTGAATAGGATAATAATAACAAAGTATTAATAATAATTTGGGATTTTATTAGTATTCTGCATGTGTTTCAACCGAGTTTGACTTTCAACTTTTGATAATGAAAGTGTATATTATACGTTGTGTATATACTTAATCTATTGTGTCGGACACAGTCTCCCGAAGAAATAGAGAAAAGACGAAAATTAAGGACAAAAAGCTCAGCGGATGCTTTGTCTTTTGAGTGAGGAGCCCTTCAGATACGCATACTATTAGATGTAGTTAGTGTATTACATGAACGGGAATTAAACGGATGTTCTAGAGAAAAGGGAAACATGTCTGGGAGAGCATTTCAGTTGTTATGGCTGTGAGCAACCAAGAGGGAAATTAACTGCATGCAATCTCCCTTTCTCCTTGTTTGATTATACAGATGGAAATTCGGTCCTTCTTACGATTGACTCAATAAATGGATTCCTTTGACCAAATGTATTCAAAACCTCGAGGGTTTCATGTTTAATCCTTAAGCATCAAACATGGTGATCATATCATCTCAGTCCCTTGTAATTTCTCCAAAAATTCGTTTGCATGAAGGACGCGGCGCGTAGGCTGTATTAAATCTACGGAAAGAATATTTTGTAGATTTCAGTCGTTTCTGCGTACTACTAATTGTAAAGATATGTACGTTTATGTACAAGTTTGATATAAGGACGGAATTCCTGAGTTTTGTTTTAAAGGCCGCGATGAATTTTCTTCGGAAGTTTTATCAAAAGGGACAAATAAGTAGAAGCAAGACTGCGAGAGAGTTTGCTAAAGTTCAAAAAGATTATTATATAATAAGCTTAGAGAATGGCATATATTATTGATATTACAGGGAATAATAATATTATGAACAGATTTTATAGAATAACTGGGACAAGGAGTGGTGGTGGTGAATTAAAATGCTGAAGAAGACATTGTTGTTGCATGTTACGGTTGTGTGATTATTTGGTTGACTTGAAGAGTAGAATGAGATGATGGACATGCACGCTTTGGCATAGAAAAAACAACTTTAGGAATGATTATTATTGTCTTTTATTATTCTTCGTGGAGATGATTGGTACACTATAGAGCGAGATTATGGTTATGCTATATGCATTGACTATGTTTATACTTGTATGCAGTTTGACTGACTAGAGGCCACATAGTGACGACGACTATTGTTTTACTCAATAGAGGTTCATTAACAAACTACATCAGGTCTACGTGAATCTCACCTGAGCATCTTCTTCTTCTCTTGACACCACCTTATACATTATTATATTCTCTGTTGCAATAAAAGTCATCTCTCTTTTTCTTCCTGTTGTTATCCACTTCATAAAATCTACCAACACATGCCTGTTGTGTAACTATATCAGCACGAAGATGAGTACTCGAGTGACCTGATCTTTCTTTCTTTCGCTAGCTGATTATCATAAATTGGTTTATACACACACATTGAGTATTATGAAATTATATAGCAAGATATTAAACACATTTTTATTTAAGCCTTTTAAGGTAATTACGTTTATAAAGTTGGTTGACATTTGCACACAAATGACCCCAAAGATTACGATTAGAAGGTAGGATTCATGATAATTAATAAATGATGATGGTGAGGAGTGTAATAATAATGAAGTGCTTGACGAGTGACTGACTGACTTAAGTGGGATGCGCTTTAAACGTGTATGCAGACAGACAGACAAAACAAGGAAGACATTTATACATATATACGTAACTTTGCAACTTTGCATAAACTTGTATAGACATCGATTGTGCCGCGACTAATTTACAATAGAAGACGAGAGAATTGTGAATAAAGCAACGGTAAAATCCTCTCGAAATTGTTCAAGAGTATACACAGAAGAAATGAAGGATGAGAATGATGATTGTCATCGTAATGATAATAATACACTTCTAAAATGCTCATCCATCATTAAGCAGAATGCAAATATTTTAAAAGCCCGAAAGATTATTGTTATTATGTATTAAAGTTTGTGTATCAAATGAATGCTGAATAGTTTCACCATTTAGTCCGGGGATTATACTGACGAGACGAATCCTTTTTGTTCCTTGTTTGAACATATTAGAGCGACATGGGAAATCATTATTGTGTGGAATCTGCTCGTAACGATTGCTATTATAACATGATTATTATTTGGTGTACAGTTTAAGCAGTTCAATGAATGTCAGTCGTGTGTGATTGTTAGTGTACTTTGATGGAATTAACGTGGTTGGATAATAAGGGATGATAAGTTTCCGTTCGATGAACAATGGATTTGTTGGATTCGTTGAGCTTTGAGTGCATTATGTACGTGGAGGGAGGTTAATTCTGCATTAGTTGGAACTTGACATTCCTATGGGAGGATGATTTGATTATAATTTAGTCTGTGTTTTAAGGTACAAAACAGACAGTATTTTTTACAGAGCTCTCTGGTTTTCAAGCGTGTGTGGTTTATTGCTAATTGTCGTGAGATGTTTTCATTTTTTGTATGCGGGGTTATAGATAACGTGAGGTGCGAAAGGACACATAAAGACGAACACAATGTTGGCAGGGAGAAAGAGTAATTAAAGACAAAACAGGTATTTGTGTCTCCTGGCTGGTTGTTGGAAGGGTTAATCCTGATGACAAAGTGTGAAGTGAGGCCGATAAGAAATCGGAAGATTTATTAGCTGAAACAAATAGGTTTTCTTTTGTTCCTCATCCGTAAGCGAAGAGCCATTATATTATTATGGTAGAGGCAAGTTAATCAGAAGAATGTGAGAAAGAAGGGGTTGATGATAAGAAAAGAGAAACAAAGAAGTGTTATGAAAGACAGGAGAAGACCATTTACAAGTCAGCATTCCAACGTGTGGTTAACAGACTCGTATCTCAATTAAATTCAAAGTTAGACTGGCATTTGAGTTGGAATTTAAACACTAAATTATACTAAATGGTTGCTAATATAAAACTTATGAATGCTACACAATGATTCGGGACTAAATTCAGATAGTTTAATGATATGGGATATTGTTGGATGTTTCTACACAGTGTCTGTGTTGTCTGTCACTTGTACAAATGCACACAGGCGAGTTCATCACCCGAGAGGATACTTAAATACTTGCGATGCTGCAGTATCAAACTCATAAATCAAGGGAGTGACTTGAAGTTTCGCAACTTTTCGTCATCACTAAAGACATAAGTGCTTCTTCTTCTTATTACTATTCAGCGTTGAGTATGAAAATGCAAGAAATCAAGTGCATGAGAATGAGAACCGGTGGCTCGTTGGCTACAATGTGTGTATGACGAAGAAGAAATAATAAGACAATGTTTTTCCCAGTCTGTCGTTTATTATTCGTAAAAGATTATAATAGAGATAATATTATAAAAACAGTTTTGCTTTTGCACTTGGTTTAGCATTTAAGACAGATGCAAATTGAGCCAAAACTGTATCACCACACTATCGGCGACTGAAAGAGAGAACACACGTATAATATATCTGATTGAGATTAGGAACTCGATCCAAAAGATGAGAAACAAGAATGATGTTGCGGATCTTTTTTTAAAGTCAAAACTAATTTATGTGTTATTTAAGCCATCAATCAATTCCTCATTATCCTGTGAAGTTTGCTCTCATTAGGGATTTGGTTTATTGCATTTCCTATGATTGTCTAATTATTTGAAGAGTTTAACGGTTCGTACAGGTGAGTGAGTTCAAATAGTTTTTTCCTTCGTCTTGAACATGTAAATACGCATAATATAGATGGAGAGAATAAGTTTTGTTTGTACTCAATACATCATAATAAGAGGCTCAGTGAAACCGCTCTCGTTCTAACTCATCATAAAAGTCTTATTAAAACGGCAAAGTATTTAGAATTCCGATTGAAAGTTTTAAACCACACGGAGAGTTTTGCATAAATATATTTTGTGGCTATAGAGCATTAGTAGAAGAAGTTGAATGGGAATATGTATAGAGCGCTTGCCAAAATGATAATTGAAGTTTAAGTAGACGAAGTAGATAGGTGGTGTGGCGTATAAAGTTTAAAAAGTTTTGGTAGGAGGAGATGAGAAGACCACTTTACTTGGCTAGAGGGTAAAATTTCTACTAAAAATCTCTTATCTTTTTTCTCTCTTGAGAGGAGGGAACTTGTTGCAATTTTATTTTACTACTTTTGTACCTTCCAGGTGGACAAGATTCCACTTTGGTATGGATTGCATATGAACGAGTATTTTAACCCGATTGAAGAGAGAGAGAGCAGTGGTGGTGTGTAATGTCATATAAACCATTTAGTACATAGCAGTGTGAAGATATATAGTGAAAGAATTCCAAAGAAATGTATCCTGCTTATCTTTATTGTATATTGCAACAAGAACTAGGCAGAACGGTTGTGTCAAAAAAGTTTGAATGTGAGAGATGGTGTCGATGAAGATATGATGAGCTTTATTATTCGAATCATATACAGCAGAGAGAGTAGTATAAGGATGCGAGCATCAGGTTTAAAGTGTGTACTTACTTATGTATGTGTAGCTTAGCCAGAATGATGATGATGATGATGATGTGAGATGGTCATCTTGTTCCACTACATTTCATATCAGAACTATCATCGTAAACATAGTACACGGAAGACGAGTTGGAATAATAATGATAATAATGTATCAATGGAGGATCTCCACCCATGTTCAATTTATTGTGAAAGATCACATGGACAAGGTATTTTTATTATGATCAGTACAAGACTGTGAGTGAAGATGAGATGTGAGAGTTTCACGGTTGTGTTTGTGTGCATCACACCTGTCTTGCTTAGGCTAGGCGTGTAGCACTAGCTTTCACAGAGACAGAAGGAGATGTTAAAGTGCAAATGCAGGTTTAGCAGGTAGACAGAGATGACTTTGACTCATATTATATATTTTTCTCAGGTCGTATACAGTTGGAAGTGGTGGTGGTGGTGGTGGTGATGGTGTTCGTAGGATTGTAATCAACGAAATGTCAAAATTATTACTTGTCACAAATCATTTTTATTATTATTGCGCAAACGAAGCAGTGAGCAGCACATAGCATTATGCATTCGTATTGATGTCTTTAGTTTCAGGTTCTGTGTTTCACCACGTAGCGTGTAGTTCATGTGAACTGGATATATACGTATTACATGCAGTCGGGCAGTTGGGTGTCCAAAATTTCTGGACTTTCCTTCCATCGGAGACACAAATAACGTCTCTCTGGAGTGTCTGTTGTTGCTGTTGAAGATAATTGTTTAAGTTTTTTTTACTGTCGTGTCGGAGAAATGGGGTTCAAAACTCGTTGTTCAAGTGATTTGTTGTGATTTCGTGTTGAAATGTGACTCATTGTGTCACAACCTTTTGATGATGAGTTGGTGTGTAAGCAATGAATTCCGGGAGGAATAGAAGGAAAGAAGCTCCTTGTCTGTGTTCTGAGGAATACAAAGTGGTCATTAATGGGATATTGCTCAGCAGGGAATTTGGTTTGTGTGAGCTACCAAGATTCGGTTGTAGTCATGAAGAATCAGAGTAGTAGAAGCAACTTCATGCGTGTCAGGGTAATTACTTATTACTTACTGCGAATGGAGTGCAACAACTCAAGACCGTCGTAATTAGATAGTTAGCACAGTTTAATATCATTTTATTGCGGCTAATAAGTACCAATCCACCGCATCATGAACATTGTCTTGTGTAATACGTGTCCTCTGTTAAGTCTACCACGAAACCACATAGTCCCGTTTTCTGTGGTTACTTATTTCTCATGCTTGACAAAATGACTGTACATTATTATGTGTGTGTGTGTGCGGGTAGACAAAGGTACTTGTCTTATTCTCAGGTTACTTTATAAATAGGCTCTTGTGTGACATATATGTATGGGCCACGAAATAAATCGCAAATATACCCGGATCCGGTCTTTATTCTTCGGTCCAATCTGCCCGTTATATCCGCTTTCCTATTGTATATGCTTCCAGCACGTAGTACACCTCCGTAGTTTAGTTATGTAAGGTTTGTTAGTCCTGATTTTCCAGATTGCATGAACCATTCCAGTCGACTACCTGGTTGTAGTATCTCACTCACATGTCACTCCGTTCGATTTATAACGAAATGATTCGTCTTGAAAACTAATGAAAATGTGTACAATGGCTGAGTGTGTAAAAGCTGATTTAGAAGTTGTGTGTCAGAACTTGTCAAATATTAAATGGATTGGTTGGTTAGTGGTGCGTGTAAGCTGAACTTCTTAGGATGGATTGGAGAGATCTTAATTCATGCGGATGAATGGTGACGACTATTGTTAATTTCAGCATGCATGTGAACCAAACGCAAAAGACAAAAGGAAAGCACGGCCACCAAACAGCGTTAATAAATATGGTTTTGACTATTAACTACTGGAGATTACGAGTCTATATTTTACACATCCCCAGCATAATTTATGATTGTAACTGTCTCTATATTTTATAGGTGAGTTTGTTTGATGTGTGAGTGGGTCTGTAATTTATTGTGAGAGAATGATTTTTGTTGATGATTGTTGTTGCTGGCGAGGCAATAAAAATTAGGACTAAAGACGCCTTATGCTCAGATTTTGATTATTATTTTAAACGACGCAACGCACAGCACAACTGATGGAGAGATTTGCTGTAACCCTCTCAAAGGAAGTTTATATATATTTAATTCACTTGAAATATTAGTTAGCTAATTAGTAAAGAAGTAAAGACTACCTACCCTTTGACTTGGATGTTATATGGCTAGCTATTAAATGTTTATAGTGTGATGTGCAAGGAAAAATCGTATTACTTGTTCCTTTTGCAGGTCATTATAATTGTTCTGTCCATATTTGGAGACTTGGCACTCACATAGCCCCGTCATTATGCCAAGCAAATCTTTTCTTCGTACAATAGCTCATCATCAGTGCTTCTTTACAGACATTTAAAACATTTTAAAACAACCATTTATCCTTGGAAGGAATACTTGGAGGGATGAGACAAAGGAAGTATCACATAATATTGCGTAATAAATTAATGGGAGACTGAAAGGGATGTACAAGTACGATAGATCTGTGCTTTTATTGTATCTTGAGTGGAATATACATGAATAGAACGCAGCTATGGTATGATGACACTTTAGTATCATGCAGGAAGAAAGGAGTTTTTACAAGCGCATTCCAACTTTCTACAATAAAATCATTCAAATGCGACCAGAACAATGAAAATATGTGTGCCAAGACAAATAAGAATTAAAGGCAGTCCAAACGACGAGAAGTAGGAAAAGGACCAGTGCGAAGGATATAATTTGATGTATCTCCTCCCTTTGAGAATAAGACTGGTTGGGAATGCTTATCTTATCGTCCATCCTTTGGTGCTTTTTCTTTTTTCATTAAAGTCTTTTCACATCCTTATGCACAGCGTTCTTCACTTTAACACAATTAAGCGTACAGGATGGATAGATTAGTGTGAGTGGGGGAGCTTTTTAAGCAGGTGAAATGTTTAGCAAATAGTCAAATATGCTTACACATTAAATATTTGTGAATGTAGAGCCATGTTGTGCAAAAGAGAATGATAATGTTATCAATGCTACGGTGAATGAATTTATGCAGGAGAGACAAGATGAGAGCAAGTTTGTAGACAGGGTTAGAAGTACTACTGTCAGTATGTGAGTAGTTTTCACTGCGAGAATATGCATACACACGCATTTGTTCATATACAGTACATTAAATTATACAGAGCGACGAGAAGTATACACAACCGCAAGTGTGAGCAAAGTGAACGGATGGATGAGCACAGAGAGTAATTATAATTTGCATTCTAATGTCTAATTTGAAAAGAGCTTTTGGCACAATCGACAATTTGTACCTGAGACAAGTTCAAGAGTGTTGTTATTTTCTGGTAGAATTTATTGCTTTGCACCCTCCATTTCATAAACATGCCAACTGATGGGTGCAATGATTTAGAGTCAACTAGGCTCTCATAATATTATTATTCTGTACTGACACTCTTTTTCCTCTCTCACTATTGTGTTATGTTTCTCGTAGGATGATATCAGTGTCTATTGATATATAGTTGTGTCATATTATGCGTTGTCTGCTGTCTCTAGTAGAAAAAGGTGAGAAACAGCAAAAATCAGAAATAAACGTGTGATCTCTTTCAAAGAATATAATCAGCTAGGGATTGGGTTTCTTCTCTATAGGTTCATATGCGTTTTAACTTACGTGTCAGAACGAATTCCGAGTAATATATTCAAATGGGTCTTGATCTAAAGTAGAGATAACTAGTAATTCAAGATGGCTCATTGATTATCATCAGTAGAATCTACTCATGTCTAATAAGTCAGTTAGTGCGAAGTATATAAACTCTGAAATTCTTCCTCTCACCTTGCCTGCCATCCGTCACTTGGACCTCTTTATGTTTATTGTGCGTTCTTGAGTCATAAATATATAGTCACATGATTCTTTCGTATTTTCTCGATTTCCTTCCTTTGCATTTTAATAATTACGAGTTGGATGACTAAATCATTGAATCAGGTATCCTATATTATAATTACCGAGACAGATGTATGATACTACTTGTTACAAGGACAACTAACTTTAGAGAAAAATGGCAGAAGAAGATTAGACCCACTGTATTTAGTGATGTCTATGTAGACATTTATAGATAGCACACAGTTACCTATTACAGAGATAGTAAAAGCCTTCGAAGCCTTTATAAAAAGGATTATTTTAAATTCTAGAGGCCCTTGAGGGTCATCATCATAATATAGTGAGGAATCGTTGCTATTGTTAAGACTGCACGTGCATGAGTTCTAAATTAAACAGTTAGAGGCAGAGTACGCGTTATGCCCTTATCGGTGAATTTGCTGGTAGTCGGTTGATGGTACGTGTGTGAGTTTAGAGGAGCCGGGTACTTTTATTATTACTTCTTTGCCCAAATGAGGAAGAGTGTGTGCGTAAGACTGTATAAAAAGAGCTTGAGGGTTTGAAGATGTAAAATTAAAGACGGATGGATGGACACAAGAGGGTTGATAGTTGCCTGCGGAGATGACTTTCCTTCTATTTTAATCTGAAGAGACTGGACACATATTATCATTATGTGAAGAAGAAAAAGGGAAAGAATTCTGTGAGATAGAGGGAGAGCGAGCAATAAAACCGTCTGGGCGAATTAGGTTTGGTATATAATGATATCTCTTTGGGTTTGTCGACTGGATGGTGATAGCGTCTTTTGAGAACAGATTTGGTGAAAGAAAAAGGAAATTAATGGGAATGTAATTGAAGGTAGTTTTCTTCCGACATAGTTTGTAAAACAAGAAAGAACGGGAAAGTATTCAGCGTAAGTGGAATATTTGCAAATGAGGGAAAGGAAGAGAAAGTTTGGTTGTAGTTTCTCTCTCTCGTTTGCTATTCTTAGATGCTCATCATAGTCGTAGGAAGGAGGGAGGACAAGAGTTTAAGTAAAAGTGTATTTTCTGCATAGTGTTTGCAAAGTGGCAGTCAGTCCCTCATACAGTCAGTAGTAGTGGTGAAGATAGTACAGAGGAAAGGCTTGAAGATGTTCAGGAGTTCGTGTGGTGGATTTTGCTTGTAAATTTGATGATATATGATAAAGAGGAGGCAGAGGAAAGTGTGTTGGATCAATACCAATTTGCCTAGTTCGTATGTGTGTGTGTGTGTGTGTGTAAGTATGCAAGTGTGGAAGAAAGGAAGTTGGTCAAAAGTAAAAGAAGGATGATAAATGGATTGGTGGGATAAGACCATTACTTTTTATGTGCCGGATTCTTCAGGGGATTTTTCACAAATTGGCTTCATTTCCACTTTCTTGGACTTGTAATTTAGATCCGAATCCGAGAGTTCTCCTTCACCCGGATGGGTGAATTTTTCCCTTGTATGAATGTGTGTGTGCAGAAACTGACTTGAGTGAATGTGCGTGAAATGGGGAAACTCATGAAAGAGTACTTTATCCATTCAAATGATATTCTATAGATTGAAGAAAGAAAGGTTCCGATCATCTAGAAACCGTCTCCTGTTTGCTGATTACCGATTAATCCAGCTCCTGATGTTAAGCTGTTTTTGTTGTTTATGTTCATTAAACCCAAGTTGGATTTGAAGATGAATGAGACTTGTGAATTGGAAGGGATAGTTTCAGAGGAAAGTGGTTGGATAGTTAATGCGCTTAAACACACAGCAGAAGACATACGGATATTGGTTGTGTGAAACAAAGAAAGAGGTGTATTAACTTTGCGTTGAAGATGAGACAGACATCATAAGGGAATTTGCTTGAGGGAATGAATTATAATGCATTAAAAGGGAGTCTCACACGCAACCCTGATTGGCTTGTCTTTCCTTTCTGCGTTGAAGAACAAACGTCTTATTAATATTCAAGAAATTCTGAGATAACGTATATAGACAATGTGTAATAAGTCGAGAGATGGAAATGATGTGTGGAAAAAAGAGGACATCAAGGAAGACGATGAAGGCAAGGAACAAATTGTAATTAACCCTGACTCTCTTGTTTCCGACGGAGGAATGAGCGAATAGACTGGACAATCATTTTAGACAAGACGCGCATCGCATTGTTGTTCAGTTTAAGGATTGTTCTTCTTGGTAAACTTTAATTTTATCAGCAACCCTCAGGACATCCTTTAATTTTTTCTGGTAACTGACAAAAAAGAATAAGAAAATATCAGAAAATCAAGCCCTAATGGGTTTGTATAAGCCATGAATAAGCTTGTGTGAATATTACTAATGTGCTTGGGCGATGAAATATCATCCGACAGAGTACCAAAAGGTTTTGTTGTGTTGAAATTTTTGCCAGCAACTGTGTATGTCGCTATTATTCTCCGATGATGATGATGAATGGCGATTCAGTGTACATGAGCAGATAATGCTGAGTTTGAAAGATGTCAAAAACTATATGTAGAGTGTAAATTCGAGATTTAAGAAGTGGATTGTGCTCGTGCTTGGTCTTTTATGTGTGATGTGTGGGAAAGTATTGTGCATAAACGAAGGTGTTGGGAAGGATACTTTATATATATATATAACATTTGTGGTTGTGGTGAAGGGTCTGAAGGGAAAGCCGTCAATTGCATGATCTTGCAGTTTGTCTTAGATAAAAAAGAGCGTTTGGTAGTTTGGTAAAAGGAAAAAGTTTGGAAAAGAAGAAGGGACGTGTGTGTATGTGTTGTAGGTTGACTGTGTTATAGAGACTTGAGACTTCATGTGTGTGTGTTTGTGTGTGTGTGTATGTGGTGGTGGGGTACTTACTCTGGTGGATTATTTACAGGGAAAGTAACTTTGTTCGGTTGGTGGTGTGTGTTAGTGAAAGAGTAACTAATGGTGAAGTTTGGGTTGAAGAAGGGAAAAAATTGTTGAAAAATAAAGTGTTTCCTTATGCAAATGATGGGTTTTCTTCCACTTCCTTGCCTCTTGTCCGATCGGGTAGGGATGAATCGGATACTTTCACTCAGCTTCCTTCTACCTTTGCTTTTTCACCCGTCTGCTCCTTGTCTCCGTCTCTCTCTCTCGCTCTCCATGTAGGTCGTGGGTGGTAGAGAGAAACTCTGAATACTCTCTCTCTCTCTTCTGGATATGGTGGTGGTGGTGGTGGTGTGTCTAAATGATGTAAGAAGAGAGAGATTATTTCTGGCTCATTTAATGAATCCCCTATCACTTTCAGTGTGGCGGCGATATTGCATTAGAAGGAGAGAAAGATGTTCTTCGGTTGTGTCTCCGTGTTACTTATAATATTAAAAGTGATGTGATATCACTCTTCATTATTATTCCCTTCTCCTACCATTTCCTTGACACTCCCATTGTCATCTTGACGTCTCAGGAGGGGGCATCCTTCCACAAAAGTGTCCCCCACTTTTTTCATCTTTGCTTTTAACCTCTCAAGCGTTATGTCAATGTATGGAAGTTAGTATGTATGACGAACAGTAGTGGTATTTCTCATTGAAATATTTGAGTTTTTAAGGAATTTTAACTTACAAATAAACTATGTAACATAGGTATATACTCATACTCATCTTGTCGTCAATAATAATAATAGTCCATATTCTGGTTTCGTGTGCAGTATGGGAGTTTGTGAAATGTAGGCTCTGCAGAGAATGGAGCAGAAAACTTTCCGTGCGAATGAATTTTTTTTAGTCTACAAGTCTACATTGAGTTCGGGAATAATTCTGTAGAATGAGAAGTTTTGAGCTGGGCTAATGAAAATTTCAAAATGAAGTAATTTAGTTCTCCTGCTGCTTTTGTATGTGTGAAGATTTTGTTCTTATGGATTTACTTTAACTTTTTTGTGTCGTATCCTTATGACTATAGTCGTTCTAGTGTGTAGATTAGAATGTTGATTCATTTAATTAAACTTTTGTAGTTGTTCAAGTTTGCGCATAAGTTGTTAGTGTGCAATAGGTAATCTGTTGGTCAGTCATCTTCAGAAAAAGTGTTAGTTGCTCTCCAACTAATTTGCATAATGGAGCAAGGTAGGTAGTAGTAGTTTTGTAGGAAGGTGCGAGGAGAGATCAAATGACATGAAGAGAGAGAGAGAGATTCACATTTTTTGAACTGACACGATCTCCGACCTCAGACCTACTTATCACGATCATCTCATCTCATTGTCAGATCGTCTTCCCCTTTTTGAAAAATGACAAAGTGAATTATGTATTGTGATATCTTAGAAGAGGATAAGAGAGCTCTCTTTCCTGTCATCGCCTGTTAAATGCCATCATACACGGATGAATATATAGGACACACTCGAATCTCGTCCATTATTTGTGGACGTAGACTATACGCTGTCCAGTTAGTCAGTCCATAAATAATCTTCGAGTTTGATGTATAATCTCAAAATTTGCATTTTCCCCTCTATATATTCACTTGCTGCTCCTTAAATGAAAGGATAATAGTCAAACCTCTCTCTCATTCTGTCACTGCGGATGAAATCTAATAATGATATATACGAATCATAATGTAATTTGAAATGAAACCATTTCCGTAAAAATGATTCAAAAGATGTAGTATTATACATGTATGCGTGTGTTATTTGCTAAGTAATCGGATGATGATGAATGAATTTGGGTTGTGACCTTAGAAATCTTTTTATTCTTTTCCTAAAATGCTCTACTGTAAATGATGGCAAATGTTAATGGTATCCGTCGTTTTGGAAATTCATCTTTTAGAATATGGTTTAGTCACAGGGGAGTTTTTATCAAGCTTGTGCTCAACTCATACCTTTCTCTACATCCAACACACACGGGGTTCTTCTTGTTGAAATGCTCAAATGGTGGTCCCAAGTTGCCATGAATGTATGTGTGTGTGTGTATGCACTGCAGCAGGAGTCTTATTCTGTGAATATATAAAAATGTCCCGGATCGGATAAAGCTCTGTTTGAGGGTAGATTTGGTCGAATTTGAAGATATATATTCGTTCCCTTTGTGTCTTACATACAATCCATTTATACATTTTCACATTTCATTGGGTGAAATTGAATTCTGTGTTTGAATCTAAGTGATTTTTTTATTTAGGAGTAACAAAGCGTATGTGCTTTTCCATAGGTTCGTGTGGTTCGTCCATCTAACAACGCATTCTATCCTGTCGCGTTCTATTATGTCATAGTTTATTGTAGGCAGACTAATGGGTTCAGAAAGATGATTGAAAAAGTTGGGATTGATTAAATGAGAATGATTAATCTGAGAACGAATTTAGCAATAATTATGTTGTTTAAATGAGCAGGTCTTACTAGTGGCACATGCACTGGTTGACAGTAAGGGGTCAGGATAAGTGGAGGAAGTATATAAGGAGGGAATGAAACTTTGGATATAGTAGTTAGTTGGTTTTTTAACATGATTCTTTGGTGGATGGCTGGGCCGAAAAATGAGATTTAGACTGGGGGAAGCGACTGAAAAGGGTGCCTTAAAGCTCTCTCTCTCCCTGTGTGTGTTTCCTTCCTTCCGGAGAGAGTCTCTTTCTCTAATAAAAATGTCAACAATCTCATCTCGGCTCACTTAGGACAGGAGTAGTGCATGTTAACGAGATGAGTTGACATTATTATTCAGACTACAAAAGGATCTGCCGTGGAAACGGTTTTGATTCATTAAAAGTCTCCCTCTGACTCCCCTCTTTGCTTGTGTTACACAAGTCTCATCTTATATGGGATATTGTGTTGCAGACTACACCCAACATGTACGCGACTGTGTGCACAAGTTCTTTTTTGTCCTGTGTGTGTGCAGTTAGAGTATATCTGATATATATGTATTGATGAAAGGGTGGATAGATATTTTATATTTAGACGACGCGTTCAGTGTAATACAGAGGAAAGTCTTGTGGAGAAAGAACAGTTGTTACGGTTGCTGAGGCCATGAGACAC
>Ga0194135_10001178_pt1 | contig 15392 bp, 8 predicted proteins | sample LitLau_LLRF_2013_FD_134024 | JGI IMG/M metagenome (GOLD analysis project Ga0194135, IMG submission 134024) | Freshwater sediment microbial communities in response to fracking from North America - Little Laurel Run_MetaG_LLRF_2013 (version 2) | ecosystem: Environmental > Aquatic > Freshwater >...
ATAGCCTGAGTTGATTCAAATCTGACTCAGAAACAAGCAAAAACGAACAAACAGTAACTCGCACTTGCTTATGGAACAATCTACAAAGCAATTATGAATACGTAAGATCGACAGAAAAATAATTACTCATTCATAAAGGTCGGACTAATTTGCAAATAATCTGAAGGATTTGATAATAACGCGAATGATATATTTGTTAGAAGAGATGAACAAAAAGACAGCTCAATAATTTCAGGTACTCACTGACTACGACGACGACGACTCCTTAACTTTGCTCAGACTTGAGACTACTTCTCTCAAGTCTGAAATCTGTGCACATGAATATTACAGTAATTCGTAACCTAACCCTTTGAGACTTGACCTTCCCATCATTTGACTCTCTCTCTCAGCGTGTCATGTCATTCCCTATTAATTAAGTTGATTTCCAAGTAGACTGTGCATGAGACACAGAGTATAATACGATACGAGCGTTGTTCGTGAAACGAATTGAGATACTGAAAAATGGACAGACTGTTAATTCTTTAATGGACAATGAGACAAGACGATTCCTCCTCCAGATTACGATTAGATTACTTCAGTACTAGTTACATAACAGCCGAAGAATCTCTGCTTTGTCTGTGTGAATAAAAGTGGATTCCCAAAAGTCCTAGTTAATAAGTAAGAACACTAGAAGCGAGTTAGTAGGAGGAGATAATTCTGAGAGTATATATATGGCCGGAAATAGCTGATTCCTCTAGAGATTCATCAGATCTCCCATCATCTTTTGTAAGGTGTGTGTCTATGTGAGTCACATGCATCTTTCATTGTTAGGAAAGGTGACTATGCCTCCAGGTCCAACAAACTCCTTCAAGTGTGAATAAGTCAGCCCACAATTCATGAATTCATTGCCAAATTTCGGCGAGATTGCCAACGACCAATGTAAATATTTAATGCAATCTTGTCTCACTCACACAAAATTAAGGATTAAAAGTTTTCCTCTGCCGCGTGAAGTTAGTATTAAAGACTAAAGTATGTGTAGGCAGCAATTGAAATCTTTGAGACTTTGGTTGTGCAAATGAACGTAAGCCAGACAAAAGGTATATTTAATTTTGTGCTTACCTTTTTAATAATAAATTTGCAGGCTTCTTCTTTGAGCGTCTTGAGAGTTAACAAGGATGTATCCACTGTGGCCGAGTCCCTGACAAGGCCCAGTTGGAATAGAAAAGTGACCACGTCCCCACTGCCACTCTCCATCTTTCCCATCCGTCGTTTCACCAAAACACTTGAGCTTAATATTTAACCAGACACGAGCACAACCAACATACACGAAGTGAGAAGTATAGCAGTATGTATACACACGACCACTTTCACAACTCTACACTGAGATTCCTTAATTTCTTTCCAGGTATTCTATCGTCAAGTATGTTTCCCAGTAATTAAGAATACTCCCCACAAACTCTCATGCACCACAAATGAAAGTTCTCGTGGTTCTTCTTAACGGGAATAAGTCTCTAACTAATTGACTGGAAGTCTCGCTCCGTCTTCTCTTCATTCGAAGTATGGAAAATGGTTAGAAGCGAAGCTGGAGCCACAAAGAACAATTATCGTCCTCTCTCTTCTTTCGAAGAGTCTCTCTGCGTTCTTCTCTTGTGTCCGTCTTCCTTTACGTTAGCCAGGACAATTGACAGCCAATAAAAGAGGTACAACGATTAACCAGAACAATTAACTTTGCGGTAACAAAGTAACAACGATCGTAAAATTGTTTCTGAACGACTCTAAAACGGTCTCCTCACTTTTAATGATGGATATGTCACAGGCTTGAAATGCTTAGCAAAGAATTCCAACCAACACAACCTCGTGTACTGGCGTTGTATAGTCCAATGCAGAATTCCTCGTAATTCTCTCTTGTCAAGCTTGTGAATTTCGCGATTTCCCGTTATCTCAAACAATTAATTAAACAGCTTGTGTGTATGCGTTTGAATAAACGCTGAAGACGCCTTATATTAAACTTGATTAAAAACTTGAGAGTTAGTTATGTTTTTGCACAAGAAGAAGACACACAACCACTGCATGTGTCCTGCTGCAGTAAGTTCCATGTATTATTCCACAGACTTCCGAAGACAGACTGACTCAGAGTAAAGTGTATACTCAACGAGCAGTGTGAGAGAGCTACAACTTTTCTCAAAGACTCTTAAGACAAGTTCATCACGAAAGAGATTCGAATGGAAGTCAGTAATTTCGCGATAATTGGAGTGTATATAGTCACACACAGCGTATAGAGTCAATAGCTGCTAGAATATATATTTGTATATCTCTCTCTATAGTATATGGATTCAACTCTCCTGTGATTTGGAAGTGGTCACCTCACTCACAGTGTGCGAAATAATGTTTGCAGATTTCATCTCTCTATATACTTTTTGGGTAGGTACAACTCACACACTCACACGGGTGTGATGATGAATAAGTTTATTACGTATAAATATAGAGAGAGGCGTCTCGCGAAAGATATTATTGTTGTCTCTGCACCAACAATGATGATGATGATGATGATGATAATAGGAGAGACACACAAAAGTACAGGAGAGTCGTTACTTAAAGAAACGACGCGATTGTTGTTGCATCAACATTTAATGTTAAATCGCTGCTGGCCATGGCCCAGTAAGCAGACGATGAGAGCCCACAATGGTTGCAATGAAATATATTTAGCTTCAATTCTTATTCTCCCTGCTGTACCTTATTGACACAGTTGTCTCAATCCTTGAACAAAGATCTTGTTAAAATCTTCACGTACACTGCTAGTGCATGTGTGCCTATGCCTCAGTAATAAGAAGTCTTCTAATAAATAAGTTGACTCCTAGTCATTTTTTGATTGAGTTGTTTTTTATTAATGAGACTCTCCAACTCTAAATAGCTTGAGCAATGATTAAGTTTGCGAATTGCTCTCTTGACTGTGTGCAGGTCTGCTTGACTTTACTCAGCGTAAGGTTAGGTTAATATAAGACTCACGTTTTCCCTTCAAAACTTCAAACACTAATAAATTCAGCCAATGCACTGCTGCCGATAAGTTATACGCGAAAAAAAGATCGCGTAAAGTTGAGACGTTAAAAGTTATGCTAACAAGAGTGGCCGAATGAAAAATATACACACGAGGAGATTATTACAATGAAACGCCAATGATATGAACCAGAGAGGTTGACGTAACAAGTTAATAAACGCGGTTGCAGCAGGAGCAGCAACTCTCTCAAGGCAAATCTATCTTCTTTTTGGCTCTCCCTGAGTTTGTATATCCGTAAAGGATCTTCTTGTTGTATTTCCGGATCCTGGTCTGGTTTATTTTTTTCTTCAAACGATTCGCTTCGATGATGATAATAACTGGCTTCACTCTTTTTATGAGCCAAAAGGAGACGGATGTAACAATTCGAAGATGATGAAAGGAATGAGGGAGATATATATTTTTAGTGGGTTAAAATCTGCCAATGCCAACGCCAGATCTCTGGGTCTGCTGTCTTTTATGGGATTCTTTTGTTCTTACTTCTTCGGATTTCATGTAACAATAATCCAGGAGCAGCCATACATTCGGAAGAATATATTTATATTCAGGATCAGGGCCAATAACGCCAAGGAGAAGTCTGAAAGTCAAATAAATTCAAAAACATCATGAGAATAAATGATTGCTTCTGGCCTGTGTGCTCGTGTGATCTCTGAGTTATGTGATATGAAGAATCACTTCCATCAACACGAACGACCTACACCTACACATGCACCCTAATAAAATATTCCGATTCTGCAGTTCAATTTCAAGTTGCACAAAATATATACCCAAGGGAAATAAAAACCAATGACATTCTATCAATATAAGTCCCTTTCAAGTTCCGATGAGTTATTGTATATTGGTTTGGCTGCTGGTTATGCTCAACGTAGTTTCAGTGTTTATCACAGATTTCACAACATCAATGCATTTTAGTAGGTCCCTGGACCGATAAAGCCCTTGATTCCTTGGCCTGTACGAGAAAAACGAACAATGCTCGCAAACTGAATTCAATTGAAATCGCATGCATATCCTAATGTTTAAAATCGTTACTTCCCCCTTCTCATTATAGAATTATTGAAATGAGCCAGCGACCTATGTACAATTAACAGTGCATGCAGGATCCATCCCATATCCACGCAGGGAGTGTTCTTTTAATAACAAAAATATTGCAAAATTGCAATACCTAGCAAACATTCAGAGAAACTCTACGCGTACTACAGGGCAAGAACGAATCTGAATGATAATCGAATTCATACAAAGAAAAGGATTTGAATGGAAATCCCCACATGACGAAAGAAATGAATTTGGAAGTGTTGAATTGTTCCACATCTTGGCACTTTAGCATCTCTCTCTAGTACACGTGTGTGTACATATGCCGTACTATATATATATATATATATATATGAGCGGTGGGTGCACTATATACGCGCATGTTTAAGTGTATGTGTAGAGACATATTATAGAAGGATGAGAGGAATTTAGACCAACACAATGACGAACAGATGAGTATCTTTTTAGCAACTATCTTATGAGAAAGCTAGGCACACCTTCTCATTCCATATCTGATTTAATATTCCATGCCAATTCATACACACTCTTTACATATCCACCACTACCACTACCACTAAACCTACTTCTTCTTCATCTTTCCACTTCGCTTAACTTTCTTGCACACACTCGCAAATTCACGTCTTCATTTTTCTTCGAACGCGAGACTCTTGTTCTCTCTCTACACATCCGTATCATTATGTAAAAATACTCAGAATATGCGAAAGACTATAGTTATGGCAGTGTGTGGGTCTCTCCGTGTAGGAAACAATTTTCTTTTCGTAGAAATATCTAGATAACTAGGAATGATATATGCGATCGCATTCTCCGTGAAGAAAAGTCTTTATTACTCCGCAAGAAAGCAAACCTCCTGGAGCTAAAAAAATGAAAGTCTCCGACGTTTCTTCTGGAACTTCCAATCAGGACTCGTCGTTGCGTGAGTGTGATATCATTCACATATTCTTATGGGATTCTGGTGAAGTGAAAAGATTTAAAAATGCAACTTCATGGAATTTCACACCCTACGCACCACATGCGTCTGATACTTAATATATGTAACACTTCTTTCTTTCATTTGCCAACTAGACCAAGTATACAATTTGTATGCGTAGTTTCATGCCAAAACACTTTGGGACATTCCGGTCTATAAAATTTATCTTTCGTAAGTATCTCTCCAAGTTTTTACCCTCACACAGTTCAGTTACTTTCTTACTAGCGAAGTGACGTGTAAAATGATCCGCGAAAGCAGAACGTTATTATTATTATTCCTTCCAAGCGACGCGTATTCGTATAGTAAGCCAAACACTAAAAACTAATTTACCTTAATTGTGCTTTTCTTAGAATTAGATTCAACATTTGGGCCATTCCAAAATTTGTCTAGTGAAGCTGATTACATGTATGATAATAATTATGATAAATTGACACAACTGCAGAATTTGCAATCATAATATTCGCTCATTCTCAGTTTTACGTTAATTATCACATCTTGTGCAAACACTTTCTGCTAAAAACATATTTGCTTTTAGCGGAGTGTGGTTAGTATTATTCCTTTAATGTGTGTTTTCAAGCCACAGTCTATCTCTCTACATGCGATAATACTTGGTCCGTACAAAACACAAATTTATCAAAGTGAATGGACAGAAATTACTTTACTAAATAAAATTCCATTCAAATCCAAAGAGTTCAAAATGAAACACACTTTGCTACATCTGCCCCATAAATCATAAAAACGAATCGTTACTCATTCTGACGTCTAAATAGAAGCCGTAATAATATTCGCGTTCCATTATTATCCTCTCCATTGAGACTTCAAAGAGGCTTTTCAATTTAAAAAAATAATATTCTAACAACAATGCTTCCCTAGATTCGTGCATAACATTATAAATATGCTTATGAATAGACACAAATAACATACAACACCCTAAAAGGCATCTACTACTACTACTGCATCCCTGAGATTATAAAGAGACCTATTTACTTCGTAGAATAATTGTATCAATTTCAAAAGACTTTTAAATCTATTGTCTTTACGATAGGCCACAAGAATTCCTTTGTGTGTGTATAGCAATCTAACGTCTCTCAGCATTCTGAATACTCTTTCTAAGTTTAGTAATTGTTCACACAAAAGAAAGTACTTATGGGTAGGACACAAGACGTTCATAACAATTGCAGATGTAATTAAGAACCTCCAGTCTACTTTTCTGACTTTCTTTTTTGCTGGGTGAGCGATGTAACAGCGATTTGGCATTCAGCTCATCATATAAAAAATATAAAACCTCACAATCTCTAGCTTAAAAGGATGTTGCGAAATAATGCATAAGGATCTATATGGTCGTCGGATGATGGCGGATTTAAATGAATCTTCATTATAGTTTGTGCTTGCAAATCGTTGCCTGCCTGCAGCAACCTGCGAGTTATATTTATCACGAGCGCAGTTATATCTTTGCAGTTATATATTTAGATATACGTGTGTTTTGTGAGTCCGCATTTTATTTGCAACCTTTTTTTGCTCGAAGGTCGTGTGTTGTAGGTTGAAGTTAATTCACTCATGCAGGAGCAAACTCTTTGGTGTTTGATAGCTTCAAAGGAAATCGTGCATTAATGAGCCACAAAAGGTACACAAACACATGATGGTGTTCTACGGAGTGAACGTAATAAACCTTTCTACTTTTGTATTCCTATTTTTTCATTTTAAATTAAAATAGAGCTTTTTCGGAGAAATTAATTCACAGTCTCGATTCAAAAGATATTATGCCTTTTATTCTTGTCCTACCAGCGATTGACTTAACTTAACAAACTTGCGATAGAAAGGGTATAATAGAGTAAACCTTGTGAGCTAAGGTTATTAGGAGACATCCATCCATCTACTTCTACAATACTACAATATATAAACTATACTCTAACGTCCAACAATCTAAATACTTGTAAGACATGCTTCGTATGACAATATAAGGATGCAATTCATGGCACTTCAAACAACAGACTTCTCTGGAGCAGTCTCTACACAAGTACGTACAAGTCTTCTTGATTTCTAATTGTAATTTCTACTCCATGAGCACAAACTAATGAAATGTTCGTCCTGAGAAATGTCTTCCCCTCATTTCGACACAACCCGTGTATATGTCTCTGTACAGTACACCCGCAAAGATAGGAAGAAGGAGAATGCGAGTCTATCACTAATCAGTAATCAGGCATCATTCACGAACGATAAAAAAGATCACAGCCACGACCTCATGAAAAAGTCAGAGGTGGAGTATAGGCAGCTCTCTATACAAGTACAGACAAAATGCAGAGACAACTTCTGCTGGAGTTCTTCGTACTATCCGATATTAGTACACACTTGACTAACTCCTAACCAAACCTACCTGTACCTCTCTCTCTTACCTCCTACCTGTAATCATAAACCTTCTCTCTACCTGTTCATATGAAGAAGGTCAATAAACTGGAGAGTGTCTTACACATTTTATTATAAAAAGCCAACCCGTGCTTATATAGAGGCATACTTCATCATCTCGTGTGTAAGATCCTCTTTAAAAGAGCCGGAATTCTACTCAAGACCAATCTCGCTCAGCGTTAGATAATTCATTTAACTATCGTCTAATGCTTACAACCCCTACTAAGCACCACGCATTATCATCCTCTCTTTAATATCATAATCGGGACATAGTCTTTGCTACGAGCCATACACGCAACAGAGGTAGAAACTTTAAATGAAAATACTGCTTACACTTACTATAGGCAAGTGTGTCCGCGTTATTGTGCACTGCAGAGATTCGTATTTACTCGATCACAGAGAAGTTTGCAAACACGAATGTCAATGCGATTAACTGCAGCAGGAGAGTGTTAAGGTCACAACAAGAACCACCATTGGTTTTTGTTTAACTTACACTAAACTTAATGTAAGTCGCATATAATGTAGTCAGGATCGCGGAATGCAGAAGAGACAGAGTATCTGAAGTAGTAGTAGTATTGTATAATAGGAAGCTTTCATGTGTGTTTCTTCAGGTATTTCATATTTGCACCAGAAAAACACGTCTCTCTCTGCCAATGCACAACAACATCTCAGGTAGGAATGCAGTTTTTCTGCCCTTCCAATTAACTTCACCTTTGGGTTTTGCACTTACACTCACTCACAGAGCAGTCTTCCCTACTACTGAAACACATTCGTAGTTTCTTGCACTTGAAACAACTCAAGTCTTTTTGTTCTGATCTCTCAGGAACTTAATTGATAAACTATTAACTAATGAAACCAAGTAATTTACGAATCAGATCAAACTGCGAATTGGTCTTGATGATTGTCCGACACAAAAGCAATGAAGAAACCCTCGGGTTGTATGAAATATGCATTTGGCAGTAGATTGAAGCAAAGTAAGCCACGATAAATAATCTTACCTCGGCTGAATTAAAGCCCAGACTACTTAAACTCCTAAAGCTCTTAGGGATTTTAAGTATCTGGGATGGAGATTTATCTCTCCCAGTCTCCTAACACATATTACACAGGATGAAATGCACGAAAGGGAGTTTTGTATTTTGTTGTATACTATGCACATATTACATACTACTATGCACATAAGCAATCGTATATAAGGACACATTGAAAAATGCTATTTACTCATGAATGGATATAGAAGAAGGCTTATAACGTGCAGGACCAAACAAAAACCACCACCTACGGTAAATTAGATCAGGTGTGTGTGTGTGTAGCCATTCCTTTTGTATTTTGCACTGCTACTACTACTGCTCAGGTTGAAACTCAACTTTGAGAGATGATCATAAAAATACTCGTATTTACACTTTAAACTTTACACTATAAGTCGAATATGACATTACACAAATATCTCTCTGCGTGCAAGTTGTAAACATATTTTCTCATTGTCAGGAACACTCGACAGAGAATGAAAACACGGCATTTTGTATTTTGAAACGGTCTTTCGCTACGATGCTTCCATCTTCCACGCTATGATAATATTTTAGTCCCTAAAGCAATATTATTAAATCTAACGGTGACATCATTTGTGTTGTCTCTTTGCATTCCTTCGTCTTCTGTCATCTTTCGCTACGAGTAAAGCACTTAAGGTTAAAATTGTAAGAGTAATAATGCTACGACGAGTGGTTTTGTATTCCTGTAATCTGCTGCTTGTCTGTGTCTGTGCAGGTGAAATTCTAAAACAAATGTGACACTGCGTGGTTGCCTATACGAATTGTCTGTTCATTAACTCCAGTCCTGAATTCACATAAATCTCCATTAACACTACTGAAGTTTCCATTTCAATACCTAACTCACACCTTCAGACTCTAGAACATATTTTGTATTCATCGGTTGTAGTCTCTCTGTTTATCGCTTGTCTAAAATTAGACAATCCTTATAGCGCAGTAAAATGTCAAAAGTTCAGATTATTTCTTGGTAATTATTATAATCTCCTTTGCAGTGTTTAATCACAACTCAAAGTAAGGTAGTAAACAAAATGATTAGCTAAAAGCTTTGTAGTTGATTTGAATTGGAGTTTGGACTTTTAATTAATTGTTGATATTTTCCAAGAGTCAATTAATCTACGAAGGATGAATTTGGAAAAGTGAATTAACCTTTCACTGAAGATCGAGATTTGTAGTTAACCGTACGAAGGAAAAGAATCAAAATGTCAAAATGTGTTATGTAAATGAGGAGAAGGCTGTATATAGCTCTTTAGAAAACAAACTAGCTTATCGAACTTTAACATTTAACTTTATCACACGTTTCCAATCCAGCCTGAACGCCCACATTGACGACGACGACGCCTCTCAAAGATTGTAAAAAGGCATAACTTTTGGAAGCGATCGTTGATCTCAGCATGACTAGATCAATAGGACGAGCTTATGAGCACAAGTCTCCAGGATTTGTAATTGGATTACGTGCTATTTACTATCCTACAACTGTCAAATAATTGCACGATAATCATATTTCAGTAACAGATTGTCTCTCACTATCAATTTGTGATAAACGGAAGTATGAAACGAGTTTCAGGCAGAGATAGCATATTTCCCTGGCTAACCATTAACTCTTGACATTTACCACATTCGAATTTCTTCCCATCTTATGCTGCGCTATTATAAAGCGAACCAGCTGGAATGAATTGCCCCATTCAGCATTATGCAGAATTATCAATTTGAGTCTGCTTAATCGTCAGAGAGAGAGAGAGCTCTCTGAATGGAATATCTTCTTCTGGTACAGATCAATCAGCTCGGACTAATTGTAAGATGTGGGGAAAGTAAGATCTGAACGTCTTCTTAACACAACTCGAGTTATTGGTGGGTTGAACACGATTGATAAATAACCAGATCATAAATTTTATATTTAAGGACTCGTCGTCGTTCTTTCATAAAGAGATTATTTGCCTGAAGGACATTTGAAGGTTTTGCCTTTTGCACTTGAACGCTTGAACATTTTCTTTACATCTTATAATTGGAATTGTTACATAAATCCATTTACTAGTAATTTGTCTTGATGTTATATAATCATACCCAGACAGTTATGTTGTATAATCAGAGCGTTATTTTTTGTAATCCAGAAAAATACACATTCTTAAGAAGTTAATGTTGCTGGAACGCAGATTCTTACGATAAGACCTTTAATTTCTGGGATTTTAACGGAATAGGTTTTCTCGCTATTTATTATTTCGTATTCATGTGTATCGTATTCGTACTCTTTTGCGTGCTTTATTGAAGAACTAATTAAATTACGAACAGTAGAATCGTTGCATGGCTCACGGGAATACGTTCTGCTACTACCAAGCTCCAAAATTGTATATTATTAAAGAATATAGAGGCCTCAATGTAATTTGTATTGTACGCTGCACTAGTTTATCGTCTCGTAAGTAAATTGGCTTATTGGTTGCAAACACGATTACGTAATAAACTACAGGGTTCTTTTCGCCTATTCCCAACTTTCGGTTGTACTTGGAACAATTATTTGGCATTCAATCTTTTAATTCTCACGCCGATCAATTCTAAGGTGAAGTTCTGAAAGAAATCTCATTAAATGCAATGCAAAAGTTAACTTTATAATAGTTTAGATTTATATTAAAATACGATTTTTAACCTTTCTAATATTCTAAATTCTGATAGTCAGTTCAGTAGACTTTCTAATGATTTTTGTTAATAAAGTCTCATCAATCAATGACCAAGCTTTTCTTGAATGCAAGTTGACATCCGAGTGCTCTGTGCTCTGGGTTCTCAGTCGACGCATAAACTTATATGCAGTCTGTTAGCTTAATTGGATGAATAAAGTCATTAAAAGGTTATCACTCTTTCATTTCTTCTGATAACAGTTTTGATAACCAACAACCATCTAGCCATATAACCCCCGTGGGTATTTTACGATTTGTCTCTTTGCTTATTAAATTAGTTTTTTTCCTTTCATAAAATAAATAGTAAATACACACACATGAACGTGAAGGCCAATTAGCGAATAGCTACCTAATTATCTATTGCATCATTTATGAATCGATACTTGCCAATTTACCAATTAGTCAGTGTCAAGAAAATTACTAAACGATGCCAACTACTAATTCATAGAAATCGTTGACAGAGACAGAACTGTTCTTTGCCTGTTAAGGAATAAAATGTGTTTGCATTATTTGCAGGAGGGGACACACACATAATAATCAATACATAATCTAATGGTTTCAATTCATTCTTATCTTGAGAATATCTTCCATCACACCAGACGTGCCCTTAAGGTAGACATTTGAATTAAGTCTGACACAATTCTGGCCCTAAATCATTCGTCGCAGACCTTTCATAATCTAATCTTTATAACATGAGATGATGAGATCTAAGAAATCGATTATATCTACTGACTATCCTCATACCCTGACTATCCTCATTTCATAACTCATTTGATTCATTGCATGAATTTTGCAGCCGAATCACCATTAGCTTATTTCATCCCAAACACAATTCACTGGAAACCATCATGATCTTCATTTTAATTGCAATTCAGTAGGCCTTCGTTGTAAACTAAATATTCAGTAAAGTAAACAAAACTTCCACTTGTATGAACTTCAAAGCACTCTCCGCAAAGTTTGTACAAATTTCCCAAGAAAACCAACTACTAAAAGTACACAATATGTATAAAAGCAAAAAGCTGCTGTTTCTATATAAAAAGTGTCTTTATTCACCCCGACTCATAATTTTAACCGAATTTACATTCTTCTTGACTTGGCCAATATTTACTTACTGAGATTGTTCCTAGTATTATAAGTGAAATTCTATGAAGATTCCGTACATCAGATCACACACACATTAAAGGCAAGTTTGCATTTCCCTTCAACCGATAATGTTTTCCATGTTATTTCCTCAAGTTATTTCGTATGTGCACACACACACATTCATATCCCTATTACTCCTGTGTCTATTTACTTGGGCATTGTTGTAAATTAAAATTCTTGGTAGCTCCAATTCCAGTCCAACAGAACTCCGTAGACCGAAACCTCTTCAAAGTTCAAAAGAATCTGTACACACACTCACCACACACACTCCAGTTCACACAGACTTTCCCGTATAGCAAGAGTAATGATCTCTCTTCAACTAAATACCTTTCGTATTAGACACTTTACCTCTGAGAACTCAGGAAATGTACACGAGAACATGTTTCCTTTAATAATGAACTCATCGTCAGATTTGATTGAGGAATTGTCATCAAGTCATCATCATTGCTCAATACTATAAATGTCTATACTATATATACATATATATATTCTCTCTATATGTTCATATTCCTGTACACGTCTCTCTCACCACAACAATAAAATATATTCCTACGCAAGTATCTCACAAATAGCTCACCTATGATGACGCACTTCAACTCATAGTCAACAATAAATAATAGTTCTTGCAGCATAACGTAATAATAATTTATGCCATCGAGACTAGAAACAGTACAAAAGTGTAATATCTTTAACTTCCTTTTCATCCCGGATTTGGTCGTATTTTCCTCAAGACTCCCCTCCTTGTGTGTATTTCATACGTCATGGCATATGTTCGATACATATCTCCATATGTACATATGTACATTGGCAAATTTACGCTGAAAGTATCAGTACTACAATTCATCATAAGCTTCAATTCATTTACAAAGCTTTTTTCAGTCTCCACTCGCTTCTGTGGACTTCTATGAATCTCTAGTTAAGTTTGTGTATAATTAGCACAACTCTGTCGTAGTAAATTTTAATCAACAGACTATCTTTTGTGTCCCCTTCCAATAGATATTGCTAGTCCATCATCAGCAACATGACACCTCATCTCGAATGTATACTGTCTCTCTTTTATTGTTATTATTACACTTTTGCATGTATCTGCTGGACAAAAGCAGACGACGGATTGATAAGGACTGACACAACAACGAGAATTCATGGATATGACACGACAACCAGCATCATCCATACAAATCCCATCTCCAGCAAAAAGATCTCCTTCGTCTCATGATATTATACACAGCCAACACATATTATCCCTATTTATGCCATTCAAACATCATCGCCCTTATCTAACTACCAAACACATTATTGCAAAAACAAACACACGTCGGTCTAAATATCTAAACCTCTCTCGTCGTATGTTATCCTGCAAGTTAGAATATTCTCAGTGTAATAAAATATCCTTCGTGATACTTAGCAAAAACACTACCCAATCCCATGAACTTGTTAAAGGTGAAACGAACTGTATTGATCCCGATAAACATTTTTCATACATCCAACCAACAATTTTAGCAATTTTACTGACTACTTTCCACCCTGCCTTTGGGCTAGCAAGACTATATTTACTTTACTAATGATATGAATATATGAAATTACACTGTCACGTGCACTCAAAATTAGTCATGTGGCTGTGAATAGGATTTGAATATTGTTTCACTCTCTCTAATTACGAAGTAAAGCAAAAGACACGCGATTACAAGTAAAATTCATTTGACTATGTTAATATAAAACATTTCATATCATGGCCAGAGCTGTATTAATAGTATTATTGAATTGATGCTTTAATCTTAATGAGCTTTGAAATTGGAATATCCAACATGCCATTGCGTGCTTAAGTAAATAATATACACGTAGAGAGAGAGAGAGAGAGAGGAGATAAGGAATTACTTCAAAATAGCTTTTTATGTTATACACTCACCTTGCCTTCGTTTGGCCGGGTAAACGAGAATTGATTGGATGAAACGTGAAACTGTTCTTTTCTGCCTTTACAGAATCTTTTCGTCGCTCTCGCCTTTTTCCGTACTTTTAAGAGTAGAAGCGAAAAGTGAAATTTAATTCGGAACTTTTTCAACAACTACAACAGGAGCACGAGGGAGTTCCAGAGAAATCATCAGTTCGAATTGTATTCTTCGATCTCCACAGACAAATAAATTCATGTCAAGGAATGGACGACTCAAGTTTCACGTGTTGTAATCTATCAACACTCTAGACTGGTCCCTACTTTAAAAGATAATGTCAAAAAACATTGCACACTTCAATACTTCAATCCTCACCTCGTGTGTGTGTTCACTTTATCATTCTTCCCTGTCAACTGGGCTAACTCAGTTCCTGGGCCTTTTCTTCGATTTGACTCAGAACTCAGAATTGTTTTCACACTAACACGTGAAGTCAAGTGAAAGTTTTTATTTACTCAAAGAGCTTTTGCTTTTATGTAAATCTCTCTTCAATTTTAGCCTAGCCTATGCGTGAGCAAAGCTTTTGTTTGCGATTTCTGCTCTTTCCTAAAGTTGCTGCAATTACACACACACACACACACGAAACACACACACGTGTGTATCATGAGACTATATGAAAAGTAAAAACAATCAGAGACGCAGATTGAAGTGTTCCTCAGATGACTTTCTAAATAATCTCAATCAGGAATTTAGTGAGTACACTTTAAGTATAGATTATAGTTCTATGTCCGCAGAAGTTGTGAAGTAAAGTGAGACAATATTAATTACCAGTTTCCCATTTATGAACAAGTCACTAATAAAAGACTGAAGAGTGTGAGACTGGCAAGTGTGGTTGAAAGTGCCAAGACTTGGTGCTTGGTAGGACTCTGGTGCTCGACTGCTCCAGAGACAAGGAGACTTTTCTCTTTTACCGAACTCAGAGCATACGGAGAAAGTACGGAGAAAGCTCGGGAATAGTCACAACGGAGACCAGGGAAGGTATGTCCTATGCTTTCTCGTATTCGTTCCCAAACTTGCGACTGGTTCGCCGTGTGAGTCTCTACTGGCCCGGTGATCGGCGAGTATACTGCTAAAAACTGAAAAGTCTCTCCATCGTCGTGTGTGTGTAGTAGTGGAAGTAGTAACACCATTGCCGTATGTCTATAT
>Ga0194135_10001179_pt1 | contig 15391 bp, 18 predicted proteins | sample LitLau_LLRF_2013_FD_134024 | JGI IMG/M metagenome (GOLD analysis project Ga0194135, IMG submission 134024) | Freshwater sediment microbial communities in response to fracking from North America - Little Laurel Run_MetaG_LLRF_2013 (version 2) | ecosystem: Environmental > Aquatic > Freshwater >...
CCTTCCAGTCTCCTAAATGAAAGTGATCCTAACTACCTAGACTTTAAAAAGGTAGACATGTCCACTACATTTACAAATACGTGTCCACAATAAACAAAATAGGGTGGTACTTATTATTGCTACCTACCAAATTCTAACTTTAGCTACCAAAATTACTTGGTAAAAAGTTACTTATTCGACCTACCAGTAAATGAAATTATAGCAAAGCTCATAGCTCATTAAGCTCACTTAGTATTTAGGGCAGAATTTCTGAGAAAAAGTTTAATTTAAAAACTATATTTAGTTTTAAAAACTAAAGTATGAGAGCATGATAGATTTAAACTAATTTGAAGAATGTCAAATATAAATGTAAGCAAACATGATTCTATGATTCTTTTTTGCATAGCATTTTGCATTAGCATTTCATGTACTTTAGTTTATTCTGAGAGCTGTACAGTAATCATTGTTGTATCCCGTACGGCGATACGTGTCTCTGTTCTGTCTCCCATTCCATTTTATGCTCATAACATGTAGTGATAAGTACTGCAATCGGAATCTCGGAACCTATGACTACAAATGATCATTTCGATGTTTCTGACGCAAACCTTGCATGCAGATCTTGAGATCTATTGCTGTCGAATTCCACGTGCGGATTTCTTTAATCTGCAACGATTTTATTTGCTTTAAAGCAGTCTGATCAATACTACAAATTATTACCTACAAACTAGTAAAAGTTTTCTATCGTAGCCCACGTAAAACAAACATGTCGACACGAGAGAATCCACAGGGCCAGAGTGGGGAAGGTGGAACTGGGAACCCTCAGCGAAATATCATATTACCAACTGAAGTGTCTGCTGAATTGATGCCTGCTTCGTTGTACGACCCAGGAACTGGAGTTGTGACTGAATTCTATATGGTGGAAGAAGATCAAACTATGAATCCGAATGATGGAACTGATCCGATGCAAATTGACAATGAAGTGGGTGTAAATGTTCCAACTGCTCTAGCTCTCCCACAAACTGGAAACCAAATTGCTTTTTCTCAGTTCCTCACATCCTTCGTGGGACCTCGGGGAAATCATGGTCGTAATAATGGCCCTGCAGGAGGAGGTCGGAACAATGGTGGGTCAGGAAACTCAGGAGGATCTGGAAATGCAGGAGGAGGTGACGGCAATAATGACGATCCTCTGGGAAATGTCACTCTGGCAGATATTGGAGGACTGGAAACTCAACTCACGTAAGTAGTTTTACAATTAACAGCATAAACCAAGAACAATATTCATTTATAGTAACATTATATCATTACGAAATAAATCCAGGTGGCTTCGAACGTCAGTCTTGAGTCATATTCATAATCAAAGTAATATCAAGGAATTCGGAGTGAAGCCCCCGAAAGGAATCCTCTTTTACGGTCCTCCAGGAACTGGAAAAACCCTCTTGGCCCGAGCATTTGGAAACGAGCTGAAGAGAATTACAGGGAGGAATGTCAGCTTCTTCCACCGACGAGGTCCAGATTGTTATAGTCTTGGTTCGGGGAATCTTCCAGGATATTGCGAGATATCTTCACTGCAGCTCAACGGGCGAAACCCTCCATCATATTCTTCGATGAGCTGGATGGCCTGTGTCCGTCTCGTGCAGGAATATCTGCACAAGGAGCAACAAGTGTGGTGACCACATTCTTAGGCTGCATGGATAACTTGCGAGCTGGAGAAGTCTTTGTCTTCGGAGCTACTAACTTGATAGAATCTATCGACCCTGCAATGCTTCGACCAGGAAGATTCGATAAGCACTTGGAGTTCTTTCCTCCGTCACTGGAAGCTCGAAAGCGGATAATTCAGATTCATACAAAGAAGTGGAAACGCAGTCACCCAACTGACGCAGCTCTTGCAAAGATGGCTGAGAGGTCTCATGGGTTCACTGGAGCCGATTTGGAATTGCTGGCTAATCAAGCTGTCGTTGCTGCTTTGGACCGTACGGTCTTTTCAGTTGACACTATTGATGACAGTCTTGTAGACGTGGAGTACATGGAGGTTCGCACTCTCCCCTCGCTAAATTATTACTCGCTGGTTGATAGCTTAAAACTAAAATAATAATTATATCTTATGTGTTTTCAGGTCCGAAATGAAGACTGGGAACACGCCTTCAAGGTTGTGAAGCCTAGCCCGCCTGCTTTGTATAACTCGTCGCTATTCGTGCCAACTCTCCCAGATCCACGACTAAGCCCCTTAATTGCGGAAACACAAAAAAAGATCTTGAAAGCTCTAGTTCCACGACTGCCCAAAGATCCCAAATTGAATCACGGACACGGTGTTGGAGGACACGACCCTCGAGTGAATTTGCTCAATACATTTCTCATTGTTGAGCCGAAGAAAAGTTTGTGTGACACTGTGGGGACTTTCATTCTACCTGGTGTCCTCACTGATAAGCAAGTCTCTGAGTTTCCTGTCTACCTTCTCAGTGCACAGCGCCTGCATACAAGTCCTCTGGGATACCTCGGCTACCTCACAAAGACCATGAAGACAGTTATGAATTGCAAAGAAAGAAGTATTCTGTACATACCGATGATTGATCGACTCATTCATGAAATTCCTCAGTTGTTTTTCTCCTTGGTACACAATTTGAACCGATTGAAAGATAAACCTGTTCTGGTCTTGGCTACTTCTTTCACTCCAGTGGAACTACTTCCAACCCAGATGAATTTCCAAAAGCTGTTTCAAGCAAAGAATGCAGCTTTCATGTACGCCACTCCAACTCGTAGGGAGACTATGGAGTTCCTCGTCCCCGTATTCGAAGCAGCATTGCACAGGGTGAGAAATGAGGACACGTTAGTGCGAAAAGTAGAAGACATGTGGGGGATGGCTACGACGAAGTTGCAGGCCGCGACCATCAAGGAGCAATTGAATTTCCGCGACAAGATCGATGACATAGTTCGCAGACAATCAACCACTGACAATGAGAGCATGCTGGAATTGATTGAGATTACCATCGTCCGTTTCGACGAACGCGGCTCTGATTAATCTGGATGAAAATCAACTTATTCTACTCTAAACCAACTTAATATCTTGAACCGCTGAATTGTAAACTTGATACACTTTCATTTACATACCATTAAAATGAGCTAGAACACATGTAGAGCTCCTCTATTTGTTCTGTATTCATTTATCGTTCATTTTTAATCAATCATACACGCAAGGCAGGTTTACAAACTAGACTAGTGTTTTACGCAAAGTGACTTTAACATCTTTGTCCATCAGTTTGATATTGTCCTTAGTGAGTTTGGATAAGGCAGACGCAGTATTCGGCGGAGGGGGCGGTGGCGGAGGAGGTGGTGGTAGGCTGGACTTTGTAGGAGAAAAAATGGCACTGCTTTTTTGGTTAAGTTCAGGTAAACTCTTCAGTTGAGAGCTTTCGATTTGGCTACAAGTTCGATATCCACTCACAATTTCCTGTCTTCCGACTGATGACGACGACGATGATGATAAAACAGGTACGACAGATTTATTGCCTGCCGAATTACGCACGCTTGGTGGGTCCTTGTTACGATTTACAATCTTAAATTCAATTTCACACAATTACACAATTGGAGGTTCCTAGCTGACTCAAATCAAATTCGGAGATTGTAATTGTTAAAAAGTACTTTGTGCTTACATTTGTCAGCGACTGAGTTCTTCCTCCAAAAACAACAATAGGTTCACACAAACTGTATCCTAGTTTTTCATAGAACTTCTGCTGGTCAAAGGTCGTGAGGTAGACTGTTCTTATTCCAATTCTGTGAGGATATTCATTTACACAAGATGATGATCAATTCATGTAAAAGCAGTTTAGCTCCACCTTACGTCTTGACGAATTCTTCTGTCGCATTCATGAGAAGTCTTCCAAATCCTTTGCCTCGTACATTACGGTCAACAACAACTTTGGAAAGACATAATTACGATCAAGATTACTTTGGACATGGAATAAGAGGTGCCTTGAATGAATAGATATATCTTGACCTATACCTGACTCCACGAAGCATAAGGAAGGATCAGAGGGCACAGGTGAGATTTTGCAGTGAGCCAGCACTTTTCCATTCTTATACTCTCCAGTCTTATCTATAAGAACAAGGCAGGTCGGTAAGCCAGACGAAGATCCTTGCTCTATTGATCTCAGTCTGCAGACAATCAAATTCTGTCATTTCTCATTCATCCTTACATTAAATATAACGATAAGAACACTCAACATCATTTTAATTCTACTTACCTGGCAGTTCTGCTCCGCGGCCACTCGCTATTCAGCAATGCGACCGCTTGGTCCACAAATTCCGGATACTTTTGAAGACAAAGCACTTCCAAGAACTTCCCGTCGTCCCTTCCACACTCCATCCTTCATCTTCAACACGCAGAAGGATGAATAACTTTTATAACTTGGAACGTTGGAACTTCGAATTGATCTCCCTACCACACACACACACATGTCATGGTCTAATCGGAAGATCTGCTTATCGGCGAGAATGTACATAAAAGATCCCGCTGTTCGGCAGTCCGGCCCATTTACACGCCGCACGCAGCCAATAATAAGACTGCGCAATCTCTCTCTCTTTACAACAAAGGCTTCCGAATAAACGTTTTCGAATTCCACACTCACACACACACACTTGTCATTTATGGCACTCCCGTGTAAGATTCTGTTGGATGACGATAAGAGTCAGATTGATAACATAATTTCATATTATGTCTCATGAGTAGTCGTTTATCGTTGAAGGAGTTGACGACTTGCAAAAATACATCGTGTCTCATTCTGCCTCACTCAGTGCTCGGGCAACCGGCACTCTCTCTCTCTCTCGTGTCGTCTTGTTTACCTTTTGTCTACACATTCGGTCTCACTTTTTCAAAATTTGAAGTACAGCCAACGTTATTTCTCGAAATTTCTGCAATCCCTTCGCGTGACTGAAGACTTGGCCGTTTTGAAAATGAGTTTCTCTGTACAGTCAACATCAGCTGGACCTGGAACAATCCCACCTGTAAGTTCTTCTATTGTGAAATGAAAATGACTACCACGCGATTTGTCGTCATTTTCCCGTATTTAATTGTCTTTTTGTGATATTTTTTGAATTTTAATTTAATTATGTACTATTTATTAAATGTATAGGATAGGAGAGCTGCGGTGGACGAGGCTGCAACTGCTTCGGATGAATTTTACAGACTGTTTTACAAAACTTTGGAACATCGGCCTCATGTGAGTAAAATCAATCATTAAGTGTGGATTATTTTGGAGCTTTCAAAGGACTTATTGTATTGTATTGGTGATTTGATTATTGTGTATCTGTTATTTCTGATCGTTGTTGCAGAGAGTGTCTCAGTTATATTTGGACACGGCTGTGATGATTTGGGACGGAAATCCACAGGCAGGAGGAGATGCGATTAAGAAGTTCTACGAAAACCTTCCTGCTCTTACGTTCAATGTTGCCACAATGGATGCTCAACCTTTACCATGTACGTGGACTCGAATCACTTCAGAAGATGTCCAAACCATCTTTATCACCCACACCCATTATTATTATTACGCAATCATCAAAATCTTCAAATGTCTAATTAAGTTCGATCATTATTAAAATACTATTGTGCTATTTTATTCCTAGCTCAAGCTGCTGGAGCGAACAAAGCCTTTATGATTTCAACCGGAGGTACTTATCGCATTTCGGGTGTTGGCTCACGTCAGTTCAACCAAAGCTTTGTGATCACAGCAAGTGGAGACAAGTGGAAGATCGCATCCGACGTATTCAGGAGCCAAATGTCCCCTACGACTACGACGATTACTTCCTCTTAGCCACTGCCACTACCTTCAATCTCTGCTAAATCATCTCTCGTCTTTCCTCTTGAAAGAATGCGTGAACCCATTCTTCAAGCTACATGAATTCAAACCTCCATCCATCTACTCATCATCTCTACATGTGAACATTTGTTTTACTTCCCAAATTCCTCTAGTGTCAAATATTCCTAGATAAGTCTTTTCTGTCTGCTTAGTTTAAATGTTGCTATCAGTTTATTTACGTTCCATACAAAGATATTAATGGTTTTTTATGTATTTATAATATCATATATGTACTCTAAAAGCGAAGTGTATATGAAATATGTTCTCAGGGCAAGAGATAGCTATAAGGATAAAAGTATATTTAAAAAATATCTGGAATTCACCTCCTCCTGTCTTATTTCACATTCACATAGACTGATGTTGTAATAGTAATAATATACATGTTGTATTATAACTATCTGGTTTTGTAACTCTCTCAGTTCGGCTTATGTAGTTCAATCTTCAATCAATTAGACTTTAGACTACTATGGATGGATGTCTGCGTGTATTTGTACACGTTGTCATATACGTGGGAACTGTAAGGGAGTCCTGTCGTGTGTGAAGAACCTCGGAGGGGCATCCACGAAGAAGGAGTGACGGGAGATTACGTGTAAAGCGAAGATGCGGTGATCCCTCCGATTGGTCTTGACTGGCAGTCGCACCACCGCCGCCGTCCACACAACACAACCTCTCTCACATTTCTATCCACCACCACCACCGAGGAAACAGATTTTGCCAAGATGTCCTTCACTGGAGCATACAAGCTTATCAAAAGCGAGAATTTCGAAGAATACATGAAAGCCATTGGTAAGTTTATGGTGATACTTGTAAGCTTAGATGTGGGGGAAAGAATTGAAAGCCGGTAATATGACTGAATTCAACTGAATTGAAGACAAGTACCGGCTGTCAAATATTGTCAAGCTGTTAAAATGAAGGCTGAACTGCCACGCGACACTCTGCGTCGTCGTAATAATAATAATATTGTAGATTGGGGGCTGGGAATGGCTGGGATAAAATTGTATTGTAAAATAACTTCTGTCATGGTTTTTACTAGGCGTGGGTCTTGTCACGCGAAAGATGGCTAATAATGCCACCCCCACTACGGAGATTACCAAGAATGGAGATGAATGGAATATTAAAACGATCACGACTTTTAAGACGACAGAGATTAAGTTCAAGCTGGGGGAACCTTTTGATGAGGAAACTGCTGATGGTACGATATGCGTTATAGTCATTTAATAATAACAAGTTAATTGGGAATTCATTGTAAAATAATTTGATTTTTGTTTCTTCTTGTAGGTCGAAAATGCAAGGTATTACATAAATAATATGAACTCTCTTATCTTATGAAGAAATACTGAAAGTTCTAAGGTCGAGGTCATGTAATACTAATTTATATTAATTACAGTCAACCATCACTCAGGAAGGAGAGAAGAAACTCATCCACCAGCAAATTTGTGGAGAGTCGACCTTGAAGATTTTGAGGGAGTTTTACGACGATGAAATGAAAATGGTCCTGGAAGCTCCAGGAGTCACTTGCACTCGAATCTACAAGAAGGTTGGTCGACTTTAATGTTTGGTGTGATTGGGAATGCATGTACATTGATTATGCTATTAACTTTTTAATCCATTCAATTAGACATAACCTCATTCCTTTCATCCCATCTCTGCCTGTGAAGGAGGGTTGGCTTTTCTTAGGAAACTTATAAAAGGTTTAAAAACATGCATATTGTGTCATTTGGTGGACATTAGTGAAGTTATTCGGTAGCTGACGATCGTAAGGATAGAAGGAAGTGTAGTAGTAGGATTATAGAAGTCATTGCGTAGCCAGGAACAGACAGTGTCAGACAGGAGTGAAATCTTAAATGCATACGTGCTCTTCATCTTTAAGTAGTGATTCATGAATCATGATGACATGGCGCAGTAATGCGAGTCATTCCCAAAGTTATAAATCTTCTACTGAAGCACTTGGTCTCAGATTATTATCAAAGTGTGATATTTAATATTTATGGAGAATTAGAGATTACATTTATGTCTGAGACTGGAGATAAGTTGATATATGATAGGCATGAGAACTTGACCCTATGAGCTTAACATATTTCTTACCAAGATTAACACTTGTGCCATGCTTGTACCTATAAAGTTACAGAGATAGCTGTAAGTAGAGTAAACGAACTAAATATGCCTTGTAGTTCGTAATAATGATTCACTACACAAACTATGCAAAGAACTTGTGCTATTGTCAGTGGTGCGTCCATAAGGAGATAAATGACTTTATCTTTGTATTTCAGCTCTCAGACTGAAGAAATGCAGAAGAATCCTACACATGACCAAACAACCAAAGTATTGTCATTGGAACACACTATAATGAACTTAACTCTATACTCTTTTTATCAAATGTGATGAAATAAGCTTCTTAAACACTCCTTCATTTATGGATTTCATTGTTAACTTACGAGCTGATCTAAAAAATGACCTTCTCAACAATTTTAATAAATATGGATCTGACCAATTCTTCTGAAATCTGTCGTGTTTGCTCTGTGATTATTATTTACGAATTTTATGAGTTACTGTCGGACGATATTAACCTGCTCTCCACGACATAGCTCTGCAATGGTGGTAAGGTATGCTCAGGCGGTTTGTTTGTAGTAAATCTATCGTTTTTTGTAGTAAAAATATTAGGGGATCGCATTGTTAAGTGCTTGTTACATTTAGCATTATGTCATCTCTTCAACATCTCGTGCGAGAAGGTCGTTTGCGCTCTCAACATGTGTAGTAGGTTTGTATGAGGATAAGATGATGATAAGAATTTTACAGATGTAAGACGCGGTAGGTGGGGGATATCCGTTTAAATTGAATTGTCATCGTGTGTTTATTCGGTGGTGGTTATGGTTGTGCTAATGAGAGAGAGCAATTAAAGTAGAGACTGAGTGTGAGAATCCTTCTTGGTTCCCAGCATTGTTTGCCGCATGCAATAATAAGAAGGACTGACCTCGACTTCTTACAAGTCGGCGCATAATATTAATCTCTTGACATTCCGTCAGCGTCCGTATATTTCGTTCACGAATTCATTTCAGTTTCTTTACGACTTTGGCCCTGGGCACAGATCTCTCTTAGTCACTCTCTCTGCCACTCCCACGCTCAGTCGCAACTCAGGCACGCACAAGTCATGAAGACGCTCTACACGCACAGGGCCCTTGGTATCCTCTCTGCCGTAAGAAACCTCTAAAAACTGTGACCTTTTATCATCGGCCCCTGCACTCTCACCAGGGTTTTTTCATGTGACCTCACTAGATCTTGGGCCTAGGAATCCTACTCTCCTCCTCTGTCTACCTCATTCAGGTTTTGGGCTATCAGAATCCTGGCCTTCTATACGGAGGATACAACCCGCAGTTTCAAGGAGCTGACTACTACAACGCTTCATACAATCTTTTCGGTTATCAATTTAACCCTATCATTGCAATTGCCTCCGTGGGTGTCGTACTCGGAGCCCTACAACTCTTGTCGTCTTTTGCACTCTGTTGTGCCCACAGGGTAAGAGTTTTTTTGATGATTCCGTTATACTTTCGTTTACTTTCACGCTAAGCATTTATCATTTAGGCTATTGTAAGCGTGGGAACCTCCTGAATGAATAACCTTTGTGACCCTTCCAGCAGGCTAATAACATGAATATTTGTGACAGTCTGCATTGTAGTAATCGCGTACATTGTTCTTGTTCTGTCATCTCGTTTTGCAGTACAGCTCAGCGTCTTTAGGATGGCTGGTGGGCCATGTGATTCTTTGGATTGGGGGAGTGGTCTGCATTTCCTTGGGATTCTACTATGAAGTCTATCTATACTTGTACCCAGCGAACGGAATCTACTATGACGCCAACACGGGATTTCTAGCTCCAAACGGTAACCCAAGGCTGAACGGATACTCTGGGTATAACAACAATCCGTACAGCTATTCCCAAGCTGGTTTTGGGGGATTCGGAGGGGCTGGTTTCAATTCAGGGCTGAGGAATCTATTTGGATACAATGGAACATATAACCCAGCAGGACAAGCGTACCTTGCATTCTTAGGGATCAACTTGGTGTTTCTGATTGTGGCGTTCCTAGCTGTTGGGTGTACCGCAAGAAGGGACAAGTACGTGGCACAGCAAACTTACGATTCCAAGCCGTACCATCCGCATCACCATCACCACACCCCCAGCCCAGCCACAACTCGGATGTAGTTCAATGTAATCACCAATCTTTTTTATCTTAAGTATTAATCATACAAAGCCACCACAAGTATTATGTACCCTTAATATTAATTCGTCACACAAGTGTCGTGTGTACACGTTGTCACAATTATAATTAATGAGTTGACTAATAAAGTGCAAGTAAATTCATTTGGCAAGAATACCAAAGTGTCGAGAACTATATGGCCATTCCTTTGGGCTCATTTGTTTTTTGATGCAGATAAGATTCTTTCTCCTATCGATAATATATATAGTGAATAGCTTGAGCTACAACAATTGCTCTCAATCAATATCTTATCTCCGAGAGTCAATAATAACTCATGGCACACTAATTCATTACCAAAGCTAGGTATCCCAATAATCAGTCGTCAAATGACCAGTGAATAAGTTAAAAGGGAGTTCGTGTGTGTGAAATGAGAGAGACAAAAGGATGACCGAGCCTCCGACTGAAAAAGAGCTCCCTATACTTAATCAGGTTACAAACTATTCGAAAATAATTCCACATTGAACTATAATTTTATAATGTATTTAATATATTTCTCATTCTTGATATCGTTTCAGTTTAGAGAAAAAGCAAAAGATTTGCTACCGAAAGATAAGTTACACAATGACGCTTATCTTATTCGGTGGCTGAGAGCTCGTGACATGGACCAGGAGAAAGCTTATCTAATGCTTTCCAATGTACTAGATGGGATAAACACAGTCACTCTGCTTGCAACTCGATCAGAGAGTGGTGTCATTTCTGTCTCAATATCATTATTAGCGTAAGGCGTAAAGTTTAATGAGTCACTGCGAATATTTAAAACAAATAATGCAATGATGAACTGTCGAACTGCAAAGAAGATCACTTCAAGACAGTTCACAGTTCTTTCGTGTACAATTAAGTATGAAAACACATTTTGATCGGAGATGCGCGTCTTTTCATGCAGAGTGACTGTGTTTGTAATATTAAGGGATTTCTTGATAGTCCATGAAATGGCGAGAGCAAATGAAAATGAGCGGAGTTCTCCAAGAACCTTATGCTGAAGAATGGAATTCAGTTATCGATGGTTGTGCAGGAGGAATAGATAAGCACGGCCGTCCAGGTAAATGTTTCTCGTCGTTGCAGACATTATTAGCTGTAAAGTTGCAATCAATAACTGATAATGAATTGTGCTTGCAGTACTTGGACTACCTGCAGGGGAGTGGGAAGTAAGAAAGGCATTGGACGACGGCAGGAAAGATGAGCTTGTGAGATACACTCTCCAAATCCTTGAGACATTTGAAAAAACCTTGGAACTGATGTGGTTTTACTCGTACCCCCACAAGACCTCTGTTATGTGCACAAAGTTCACGGCCATAATCGATCTCAAGGGATTCACTTATGGGAAGTTCGCTCACAAGAAGTGTAAGCACAAAGCTTAACTATGTTCAACACGGCTTAATGATTATTAAACCAATCTCTATGAATATTTCAGCGATGGAAACTCTAATTGAAGTTGTGAAGTTCTACGAAGCCAACTATCCTGAAACATTAGCTCGATGTATAATTATAAATAGTAAGTCAATTGAGACGCTTAACTTTCTGAGCATTATCTCTTCATGTGAGCATTAACTGTTTTGCAGGTCCTAGAATATTTTCAATGCTGTTTGCAATGATTAAGCCATTTTTATCTGAAGCGACAGTTTCTAAAATCTCCATATTCGACTCGAATGAAAAGAATTGGAAAAAGGCCGTCCTAGAAATCGTAGATGAAGATCAAATACCACCAAAATACGGCGGTTGTAAAGACATCTCAAGCTTTACATGAGTTAATATTTTATGACTTAATAAAACGTAATTATAAACGGACACGAATTCGCGACTTCATTAAATAAGATCCACACTCAAAAGCATTTTAGTGTAAAAGTATTCTAATAAATCATACACCGATTTCGACTCCGACTCATTCCTACACAGAAGTTGTGTAGAATCTGAGCATGTGACAAAGCTAAATAAATGTCATTCTGAAGGCCAGTGTATAAAAGTAGGATAGACAATAAGTTTTTATCATTCATCGTTTTTTTAAATGCTCACTAGAATTTTATTATAGAAAAGCAGGTCTCAGTTAAATTGAGGGTGAGTATGACGCGTTTGCGTAAAGTTCTCTGTTACAAGTACAAAATCAGTGGATTAAAAATATTATCGTTTTACGTGATTAGTTCATCCTAGTCGTCGTCAGTCCACCTTGTCTTCATCTCTTATTACGTGCAGCAGCAGGTACAGTGTTTCTGTTCCATATCTCATGATTAACGTTTGTTTGACTTAATATTCTTACACTTGGGAATGTGTCGTTCTGCTGCTCCTTCTGAGAACTTTCGATTGCAATGTGGACACTGGACGTAGTCGGAATTGTCTGATGGAGGAGGTGGAGGCAAATCAGCCGGATCTCCACCACGAGCGACATGCGCTTGGTATTCTTTTGCTGCCCTAATCGTCCTTATAAACTCCTCGTGCTTCCTTCTCCAGTCAGCTTTCTTTGCATCACTCTGAAAGTGCAAGCAAAGTGTTAATTTGAAATCACATCACTTCTATATATGCAACATTAAGACTTGACGTACCTGCTGAGAACTTGCAATAGACTTCGCAGGAGGTTTAGCTTTCTTTGCAGAGACATGTCGAATATAAGGTTCTGCCTCAGTTCCTTGCATTCTCATCTTTGTTGGATCAAAAACTTTCCTTTTCTTCGTTGTAACTTTCTTGCAAATGGACTCGTGTTTGGCGATTCTGTCGGGAGCAAAATATCTACCACACATTTTACATTCCTCCAGTCCTGGAGGAGGCGCAGCCCGTTTCACAGGAGTCGATGGTTTAGACTTGGGTTTCTGAAAATTTACACCAAATCATCTTGAGCATTATGATAACTATAAATCTCCCGTGTACGATAAGGAACATTTGAAGTAGTTCCACTAACGCTAACGACGACAGGCGACGATGGAGTCGCTCTCCTCACAGGACTCGGTGGTGTTCGGGTATTTCTTTTCACCTCTTCGCTCGAAATGTCCATGCCTTTAAGTTTATTGGAGAGGGAGGCTTCTCTCTTCTCGAGCTCTGTGGCGTAGTCAGAATACTTTGTCGTACTTGCAGGAGGGTAATCATCACTTGGAGAAGAAATCGGAGTGACTCTCGGTGACGGAGATTGTGAAGTTTTGCTGGGCTTGCCACGGGAGCCAGTCACTGGAGACACTCTAGACTTTGTAGCATTGCTTGGAGGACCATTAAGAACATATGGAGAGAGATTGCTCGTCACGGGCTCTTTCTTCGGAGGGGGTGTTTCCCGAAGAGGTTTATTGCTTGAACCCAAATTGAGAGGCTTCATTGGTGGAGGAGCAACAGGAGGGGCAACTCTACGGGGTGGGTCGAGACTTTTAGTGTTCGCACTTCGACTCTTGGGGGGAGGAGTCACCAAGGGTTCCAATGGGTAGGACTTATCGATCCCTGCAAGCGTCCCATTCCGTCCCCTTTCCCCATTTACACTTCCTCCGCCTCCTTTCCTCCGTTCCTCAAACATCTGCCGTACCTATATAGAGGCAAATCCACAAGTCATGCTTGATTTCGCGTAATCTTATCGCAAAACACGGAGAAGGAATGCAGCCAGGGAGCGATAAGTGTTTACTGTACATACCTTTCCAGGAGGAACTGGTGTAGGAGGATTGCTGTACTTGTTGACCATCCCTTGAGCCTTTTCCATCACGCGTTGCTGCTGATTATCCAGCATTTGCAGCAGTTTCGCCTCTTTTTCCTGCATCTGCTTCTGTTGGAATTGAGCCTGAAAATGAGTCATAAATGAAAACTTACATGAGAACTTCGATAAAATGACCGTTGAAAGGTCAGATGAATGCTATGTATTGTGGAAGTGTCGGGAGTGGGGTTATATTCAGGGGTGGAGGAGTGACCTGACCTTGACGATGGAGTCTTGTATAGACCTTGGGGAATAATAGACTAGAGAGTCCATAATAATATTCGGAGTGATGCGTTAATCGAAGCATATGAAGACTAACGTGTGAAAGTGTTAAGGCTGCAGAAGAAGTGTATAAAGTGGCCGTGTGTATATGAATGAAGGCCGATCGATCAGAATCTATACATTGTGGCTTAACTAATCCATAACTTAGAGGAGTCTTCATCAATCGATTAGTCATTGGACACGAACACAACAAACACCCGGGACTTACCTCCACCACCACCACCACCACCACCACTACCCAACAGGACAACGATAACCAGGAGAATCACAAAACAAACCTTGAGAGCAGAATAGAATACATACCTGAATGCGGCCAAGCTTGGAGCTGGGGTCAAGTGCCGGCCTGGACGAAGAGGACGACATCGTCGCGACGTAGACGACGACGACGCTGACGTGACTAGCAGTGGTAGAGGAGGAGGGAGGGAGTGTGAAGAAGTTGCGACGACTTCACCTGCGGTGGTTGCTGAAGGTGAGTTGGTGACTGAGGAAGATTCTTCAGAGAGGCAGTTGCGATGGGGACGGGGAGAGCTTGTAAGAGATTTGTGGGGTGGAACGAGCAGTGGACCTCGTCGCGTATTATTTAGTCCCACCCACGCCCTCACAACCACCACCACCAACAAGAACTCCAAGGTCGGTCCGTATAAGGACACGCTCTCACCCTCCCCACCTGCCCTCACTCAACAACATCGCTCCTAACCACCCTTTATTTGGAAGTATTGTTAGTGGTGTAAGTGAGAGATGAGCTTAAGTAGTTATTGCAGAGATGCTAGAATAACTCGGCTTATAAGGACAGGAGAGGTCTCAGGTTGCCCCTAATGACTCACACTGCAGGTCATTCAATTATAGTAATGTCATTTGAGTCACACTACATTTGGGAAGCATGTGTGATGTAGTCTTATGGAGAGTGAACGGTCACTCGACTAGAAACAGAAAAAACTAGCCTTCTCGTGTGCACAATGCACACAATAACTACATTAATGATGACCGGATTATGTGGTTCATTCTTACAAGGGAAACTCTCCGAGTGATCAACTTCGATTAAATAGGTCTTTGTTGGGTTGAACTCATGAACTTATTCATTGTCAGACCTAAGAACAACTGTCGGTGCAAAATAAGTATTTAGGGTGGTAGAGGGGGTCAGTTGCTATGATAGGTTATCATATGTATATCGTCTATTGATAAATGGTTAGAAATAAAAGAGGATAAAATGCAATATTTGACTTAAGTGGGTACTCCTTGCATTGAAGGTAAGTATATGAAACCGAAAAAAGTGAAAATATCTAACCCATACTAATCGTACTACCTTCCTGACGCATCTTTGATAAGCCAGTTACTATGAGCCAACATGGTAACCACCAACTTTGACCCCCTCTACC
>Ga0194135_10001180_pt1 | contig 15388 bp, 13 predicted proteins | sample LitLau_LLRF_2013_FD_134024 | JGI IMG/M metagenome (GOLD analysis project Ga0194135, IMG submission 134024) | Freshwater sediment microbial communities in response to fracking from North America - Little Laurel Run_MetaG_LLRF_2013 (version 2) | ecosystem: Environmental > Aquatic > Freshwater >...
AAAAAACCTTCAGCGACCAGCCCTGCATTAACTATTAAGTATATACGTGACTCATCTCATCGTGTGACATCAATTCTTGTTGTTGCTACATTTTATGGAATAATTTGATCTCAAATCCCAGACCACTGGGCTTATACTAAGTTTGCTCCCACTATTCTATCACCTTACGAAGATTCATCATACAACAACTGTGTTTGTTAATGTAGCGTGAACCGTGAACTCCTTTTTCCTGTCATCTATCGCTGTATTTTTACTGTACAATTCTTCTGTGTAGAAGTGAAGAGCTATTTCATCTTATACACGTAAAAATAAGAAGTATATCTTCAATACTTCAATTAAAAATAGACCACCACCGACTTGGGTTTGATAGTTCAGTCTGTCTCTGCGTGTCGTGTGTGTGTGTCATCATCGTGATATATAAATGATTGGTCGTATAGATAAGATTATTATTTACATGCTGTGATTCTCTTCTTCTGGCATGAATTCAATTGATTCGTAATACACCAAAACCCGTCACGAGTAAAAAGAGAAGCAACTTATGAAGTGTGTCGGCGAAATAAGATTATTATTCAAAGAAGGACGAAGTCGGACTGAAGAAGGAATTGTGGTAGCTTCCCTTGGTGGTGGTGGTTGTGATAGTGGTGACGACAACAAACCGTCGTCGTCGACGTCGACTCCTTTCTACGGAAGAATCATTAGAAGGGAAGGAATTTATCAAGATAATCAGAATGAGCGAAATGGGTGTGACCACAACGATGTCCAAAAACTCGTTAAGCAATGGAAAAGGGGAGGAAGGGCCTAGTAATACTCTGAGTAATTTGAGTAATGGAGACGTTGTTTGTGTTTCGAAAGTTGTTGTGTCGTCGAAAACAATTCCAAGTGCTGAGGAACCTACAGTCGTTATCACAAATGGAAAAGGAGGAGAGGACAAAGACGAAAGTCCCACAGGGGATGAAATTGACGATGAACTGAGCAAATTGAATTGCGAACCTTTACCAGGATCAGCTTTGGTTCGGCAAAAATCTGCAACTCTTACGGGGGGAGATGGAAGTGGAGCTTCATCGTCGTCTCCAAGTCGTCATCAGAGGAATTCGTCTCCTAATGCGTTTATGAATAGTGCGAGGAACAATCTTCGCCGGTCTTTTACACTGCCGAGGGGATTGTTACTGAGGAAAAGTGGACAGACAGGCCCTGCGTCCGAAAATCAAAATGGGAACTTCGTGAGGAACATTTTCCTTACGTTGGTGAGGAGTAAAAGTGTTCGGAAGAAGAAAGGGGCGGCGGCGGAAAATGGAGGAGGGAGTGGCGAAGGACTGATCAATGGGGATGAGAAAAAGGATCTAGCAATGTTACCTAATAAACTACAAGGTATTATGGAAGTCTTAAGAGATCCTTAAATTATTATTGCATTAGTGAATGATTGGAGCATGGACACTGATCAATTTGTTCTGGTGGGTAGGATTTCCTCCTGGATTCACTCCGGCAGCTGTTGGACTTAAAAATCAAGGGAATACTTGTTTCATGAATGCAATCGTGCAGTGTTTGTCTCATACAGATCCTTTGGCGAAGTACCTTGTGACGGAGAATTACAAAAGTGACTTGAGGAGGAAGCATTGGATTAAGAATGGAAAGGTAAATGGGATAATAGGAATTATATTTTCGAATTGCTACTATTGCTAGATGAGACAGAGTTGTAGAATAGTTTGAATAGAAGATGATGGATTATATTTATTGTTGTAGAGTGAAGTTACGGAAGAACTGGCATCAATACTCAAAAGTGCTTGGTTGAAACAAAACGCTTCAACATTAGAAGAAGCTGTTGCTCGGTTTAAATCGGCTGTGGAGAAGGGAGCACTTCAATGGAGAGGTTCAGAGCAACATGATGCTCAAGAGTTTTTCCTTTGGTTACTTGACAGGCTTCATGAAGATTTGAATCAAGCTTCTTCCAATAAGTACAAACCTATTAAGGTAAAAAAGCTTTATCGATATTTATTTTTCATGGCCTTGAGTTGTCTGGAAAGAAACGAGATGTATTTATGCGATTTAATTTGTACGAATTCAGAATAATTTTGGCCGACCAGAAGAACAAGTAGCTGCAGAAGCATTGGCAAATCATTTACGGTGCAACAATTCTATAATTCAAGACATTTTCGGAGCTCAGTTTCGTTCCAGCTTGACTTGTCCTGGATGTGGAAAACAGTCTGCTACTTTCGATCCATTTGTTTGCGTTTCTTTGCCGATTCCACAGGCGAAACAAGAAGTTCCTGTTTATGTTAATATTATATACCTTTCTCAGCAACCTCGTCAAGTGAGTTGTATGATTTATTTACTTGGTACAGAGTTTCTGAAGGCGTGAATAATACCTCTGGTTGGTGCAAGATTAGCCTAACTTATTTATTTCATTACAGGTTAAATTAGGCCTTAGTGTGAGCTCAAGTGCAGACATTAAGGAGTTAAAGCAGCTTTTGGCAGCAGACACGGGAATAGAAGAGAATGATATTCTGTTGACGGAAATTGACGGCGAAGGATTTCATAGAACTTTTACGGGTATGTGTGTCACTCTTTTAACTCAAAAATGCAGCACATTCTCCTTTGAGCTAAATGAGCTGCTCATATTCAAGCTTAGATGTGACAGTGACAGCAATATTTTTGTGTTATGTAGAAACTCAACTCGTATCCGCTCTAGCTAACAATGAAGCCTTGTACTGCATTCAAACTCCTCAGCTCAGGGAGACGACAGAAAATGACGGAGCTTTCCTAATGGTAACATGGACTAATATTCTGGTAACCAATGATGGCACCACCAGAGTTCGGTTCGGAAGTACCTTTGTAACACAAATTGCACGGGAAACGGGATTTGTGGACCTGCAAAAAGTCTTGTTAAAGGAAATGGCAGGAATTCTGGAGCCGGGAATTCTCGTTTCCGAGCAAAAGGATCCTGTGTTCAGCATTAGAATTCTAGACGGTAGTACTGAAGGGGGGCTGGTAGATCCTTCTGTGGAACACCCTTTATACATGGAATCTGTGGACCATGCCTTATCTCTTTGTGATGAAGATGTTCCTCCACATATCAAACTTCATCTAGAATGGGTGTCTGCAGATAAAGACAAGTAAGCCACGTTTTAACTTTATGTAGTTCTGCTTGTGAAATGTGAACAAAAAACCAGACTTGCCATCATAATTTCATTAGTCGAGAGAGTCGAGACCTTACCACAATGCATAATTATTTGGTGAGGGCGGAAACGCATTTGATAAACAGAATATATTTGTCAATGTCACAGTCAACTCGAGCCAGAGTTTTTATGAATTGCCTTGTTTGGAATAGATAACCAAATGCTCTGAACAAAAACACCACATTTTTCTCCCACAGCACCCCACTGGTAAAGACAACTCAGCTTAGAGGTAGTAATCGCATGTAACCATATTATTGGTACCTACTAATTACTTCTGTACTGTTGTACACAAAAAGCTATGTGCTGTAGCATATTATATATTTGTCGCAAAAAAGGGTTGTTCAGCAAACATTATGATTACTGACACTATGATTAAAGTAGTGAAATTATATCGACGATGAATAAGGTACCATACTGTGTCGTGTAACTTTTTTATATTTTATTTTGTGACACGGTATGAAATTAAACTCCACAGGAATCTTTTGAGTTCGTGTTGTTCATAGTGTTCATTGTTCATGGACTGGGAAATAAGTTTTTGCAACCATTTTCAATTTTGCTTGCCTATGCTGAGGTTCCAGTTCCTAAAACACTCTTACTGAAGTGAATGTTTTCTGCAGGTCAGATCTCAAATGACAGTAGTTTTATTTAGGTTCAGTGCAATGTGTAATGTCTATCTAAAATAATAGCCGTAGTTCGATGAAAAATAAAAATAAAGTATCATTCAACACGACATGAGACTGTAGATACAGACTGCAATATTAACTGGAGATGCATGCGAACCAAATGCTTATTTAGTACGAAACTAGAAATATATATGATTGCAGAAAAGCTTGCCCTAGTGTTGTTTGAAATCTACCTATTTTACAATGCACTATGCACATGCAGTCGTATTATTTCAGTTGTGTTGTGTTTGTGCACAGAGCGTTGTGAAGAGTTAATCAGTAGAATATGTACATTATGATTAGATATGAATGGTACATATTTGATTTTGTGTATACGAAGCTTTTGAAGACTGATGCTGAAGAAAAAAGCTTAATATTTACATATCATGGTTATAAATTGTCGATATTGAGTCTTAAGTATTTCGATATTTTGTAAAAGCCAAAGGAAGGATGACAATGACAGCTCTTCCTGCATTTGTACATGAACTTTGCTCTCGTGCAGGAAAATATTTGTAGTCTATCGAGGTTGTTCTAGATTATCTGTCATAATCATCACGCTTTAGATTCCTTGATGTATATGTATAAAAGCATATCTATTTGGGAGCAGGGAGTGTTGAAACTCGATATCTCTCTAGTATTTGTACGTCGCCTGATACATTATAGACTAGCGTGACAGAGTAGATACAAAACTATCATCATGATAATGTGTGCAGTCATCAGAAAGGGTACATAATTCAGTATAGTATGACTTAGCAAATGTTTTGAGAAAGAACTTAGCTCGCTGGAAAATTGAGTAGCAAGTATGATAATATGGAATTTATTTGGCAATTGTGGTATTGTATAGCATATGACCGTGGAACAGGATAATAATACAGTATTGTTACACTTTAGAAAATCGAGTCCATGCACCATCAGCCTTATGCAATAATACGACCTCCGTAAAACAATTTCAAGTGTAGGTTGTTGCTTGAGTATGAGTAAGGAATTAGCGATTAGCAATTGTTAAATGATGACAAGATTAAGATGCACGACATTAGGAGAAACTTTTATCGAACTTTGAGCTTACAAATTAATCCGGAAAACACAAGTCCTAGTCTAATAAAAGTTTCGTATTAAAGTTTTCTCATTCAGTAGGGCATCCTGGCGAAAGTAAAAATGAGACACATGAATGAACTGGTGTTTTGTGAGCAATTGTACTTTGTATGTCACGGTACATGGTTTATGCTTATAATCTTTTCTTTCGTACTTCTGTCTGGACGTTGAGAAGTACTGTGTTAAGTGTAGTCGGTTTAGTTGTGAATAGAAAGTCATGGAAAGCACGGATGATTATATCGATTCCCGTGTTGTGGCTGGACCTAACTTGTATTGACGCCTTGCAAGAATCCAGTGGTGTACGATTTATGTTAACCTATGGATTATTTTGTTTTTAGGTCAAACTGGCTGGAATTTTGGGAAATAGTAGGTTAATTAGGGGGTATAAAATTTTAACCTCCAAGGATATTGCATGTCTGTCTGTCAGTAGATTAAGTCAATTTCATTCTATATGTTTCACGAGTATTCGACATGCAGTCCTGCAGTTTTTTTTGCAGCTTTGACTTCGATACAAATCATGAGAGCCACTCGCCGTATGATTTAAGTTCATGGGATTTTAGGTTTTTAGCTTGAAAATTAAAGGGTAGCAGGGTCAAAATTTACTGCAGAGTTTCAACTATTGCTTTTGTTACTAATGCTGGACTTTACATCTTAAATTCATTGAGGTTTGACGGTGATTTATGAGGGTTTTATAAAGATCAAAAGCATATTATTATTATTAGAAGTAATCAGCACCTATATTGCTATTTGTATGCGATTTTAGAAACTTATTGTTAGAGATTCGTGTATAATATAAACTTCCTTATGCGACTTTGTTACTGAAAATGGCACTGAACATGGCATAGACATATTTTTACTTTCTGAAATCAGAAGAATGCTACCTTATTTAACATAAGTGAAAAAAAACTGAGCGAATTTGTTTAATTTGTTTCAGGATAATTTCTGATGATACCGAAAGCGTCGAAGAGCATTCGAGTGTGGTGCAGACTCGATTAAAACATTCTGAAGAAACAATGGGCTCCGTCACACTTGGAGAATGCTTCGATCTGTACACAACCGCGGAACAATTGTCGGCTGAAGATGCTTGGCATTGCCCTCATTGTAACAGAAAGGAACAGGGAACAAAAATGATAGGGTTATGGACTGCTCCGCAAGTATTAGTCGTTCATCTTAAGCGGTTCCGTCAGGTATTATTTCTTAATTCGGTATTCATAAGTTTTGTTTCAATGTGTGTCTGACATAATACTTTGATTGTACAGGCTGCCAAGGGGCGCATAGCAGCTATGAAATTATCTTCTGTAGTAGACTTCCCGATAGAAGGATTAGATCTGGGTCCACATGTAGCAAAACGGTCCAACAAAGCTATTGAGAACGGACTTCATAATGGAGGACTGAACCAAGCTTCATCTCCAATCAACGGTTGCTTCGGACTGGGAAACTGGAAACACCGAGCGTCTTTCAAGAAACATTTTGTCTCTTCCACACATAACAATAAATCTGCTAATGGGAACGCTCAGGGTACAAGTGATGAAAGTATGCTATATGATTTGTATGCTGTGTGCAATCATCATGGGAAGGATGTTTTAGGTGGACACTATACAGGTATGTATTTTTTGGCATTAGTATATTGTAACTGTTTTCAGTTTTTTAATCATTGTATGTATATTTACTTACTGTTTACTGTTGTTTTTTGTTTTACTTTTAACAGCTTACTGCAGAAATCCTGTTGATGGAAGTTGGTGGTCTTTTGACGATACTCGGGTCACAAAATTATCTTCACCATCTGAAATTAAAACGGCCTCTGCGTACATTCTGTTCTACACCAAACGATCTCCGACTGTACTAAATAGTCAGCCCGCAGCTATTCCTTTTCAGCAACCGATTCAACATCCTCAACATTGGTGTCGTTCTTTGATAAAGAAATATCATAAGATCCCTTCATCTTCCTTATCCAACTCCAATTCAGGAGTGGGAGAATGCCTTAATGGTACAACTGTTTCGAACGACACCAGTCACCAAGAAGGTAATTCCGAAAAGAAAGAACTTCCCAGTGGTGCTCAAGACGAAGTAATAAGCACTAACCTGAATGATGCTGCTGCTGCTGACGAAGGAAAGGTGAAAAATACTCCAGAGAATGCGAATGTCCCTGTACTGACTAACGGTTATCACCATCATCTATCAACGGCCACATCTTCGGGTTCAACAAATAAGACTTCAAACAACGGAGTTGCCAATGGGGTTCCACCCACAGCACCATTAGCAAGAATGGAAGATGTAGGAATAGGAATGGCTATGGGTTATGATACTAAGGAGCTTCAAATCGTTAGCACCGTATAACATCATAGTTTCTTAGTCCTCATATGCATATTAGTTGGCTTTGTTGCCTCCTTCTGTGTCTGAAATAGCAATTTAGAGTAATTTACAGTTTCGATGAATAGAAGCCTTTGCAGGAGATTAATACGCTTTTGAATTCTATATACATCATGCTCAAATAATTGATTCGAAGTTCAGATGTAGTTTACCTAATACGATTTGCCTGCGTTTCAAACAGGCTAAATTTCACGTAATATGCGATAATGCACAAAAGTCATAATCGAAAGTTTTAACCAACTTGTGTTGATTACTTAATAGTCTAATCCAATTTGATAAATCACCAGAAAATATTCAGAATAACGTTTTCAACAAGCGATATTAGTGCTAAGAATTTTTATTTATACTTTATAATGTATAAACAATATCACATTTTTCAACCCATTATTATTATACGCCGATTTACTTCGATAAGTGGGATTTGAACTTATATAATAATAATTAATTGATGAATATTTAGGTTTACATATGGTTTACAAAGTTTCTGGATTGAAAGTTCATGTGGTGTGATATTTAATTCTTGATTTTTAAAGACAACTTTTAGTCAATGCCGGTACACTACACAATTAAAGGCAGCCTTGACCAACTTTTATTATAAATGATAATGTGTTACTCGCTATTGCAAATATCTTAAGAGTAAGAAGCTAATCGCACTGTCAATTAACATGCTGTTACACAAAAGGAGTTAAAGTGCTATTTTATTATTGAACCACAAATATAACAGCGATCTATTAGACTATTATTAAATATTTATCACAATTATTACCATTTCCTTGCCTTGCAGCAAACCAAGTGTGTATGTGTGTGTTTCTCGTGACATGGTAAATTGATCTAGTTGTTTTAAGGAACATTATGGTGAAAAACGCTAGTGGTTTTTGATTTTGTTCGGTCGCACGAGAGACGTCATTTAGTTAAGCGCAAATGTAAACCAAGAGCAAAAATATTTTACTTTTGATGTTTCAATTATCTAATATTAATTATTTGGTATTGATAGAGTCGTGGATTCATGACATATATTTTGATTTTAGTATCATTACTAATTGAACTATTTGGTGTTAATTTGTTGAACTATTTCTAAGCACTTTTGGCTGTTCACAAGACAGCAACATTTAGTGTTTTGCATGGGTCTTACTGATTGATTTTAAGCGACAGTTTATCGATTTAATTGTCAACCTCTACAAGAAGTGTTTGAAAGATGTACGTTAAGAATCAATAAAAATTGATCCATATAAAAATGTTGTGAAATTTGTTTTAATTTATTTTTCAGTCATGAGCACTTTGTTAGTGTGCTAGAAGTTGTACTTTTCGTGAATTGACAGGTTGAATGGGTCTATGGTTTTCCATGAGCGGAAGTCCTTCATCGTCACTGACTTGTCTGAAAGCCTTTACATCTGAAGAAGATATTTGAACTGGTGTTTCAAAAACATACCAATCGACTACTTCATTACATCCTGGAGTTGTCAATGATCCTCGGTAGTAATAGATCCGACTTCCAAATGGAATTAGCTTTGATAGATCTATTGGAACGTCTACTTTTTCCCAAAATGCCGTTTTATTTTTAACTCCTTCCAGATTGCTGATGATCGGCCGTAGACTATGATTAGGGAGATAATTTGGAGAAGCCTGGAGAAATATTCCAATCACAACGAGAGCTTCAGGATCTCCAGAACTCACAGCTTTTTGTATTGACGAGTATCTGGAATTATAGTGAACTAGGTGCATTTCCATTGAGAATGATTTCCCATTCAGTCTGTGTTCCGATCCTTCTCCGTCATGCTTACCCCAATCTGTTGATTGATTCGACAATTTGTTAAGTTAATCGCATCATCATCAACATGAATCACATAAAATCCAATAAGGTCTTACGGAAATGAGCGTTGCCGAATTTGTAGCTTGGTTCTTTAATGTAGCTTCCTCTTATCGGGTAACTCGTACAAAATGGGGCAATAATAGATGGAATGAAGTCAATGTTAACAGTATGGCCATTGTTCTGGAGAAAAAAGTGATCCGATTTGAGAGACTGGAGAGGTAGAAAAGAGTAAACTCCATCGGCTGAATGTCGAATTCTTTTTTGAGGATTTATCTGAAGATTGACTGGAGATTGTTGAGTCCCCTTGCCACATTCAGAATCTCTTCGCCAAAACGTACTGTTAGGACCGCATGCCGGATCGCTGTAACAAAATTCTTGAGGAGTAAAGTGCACTCCGATGGAATTGGTGGAAGGGAGGTTTTCATACGAGACAAAAACTATTAGAATCAATGAAAGTTTGCGAAAGTTGTCCATGAGTTATTTGATGTGTGATGTGACAATTAAGTGCAGGGAAATGTGAGATTACTATAATGTAATAGTAGTGACAGTTTGAAAGCAAAATTTGTACTGAAACTAAAGTCTTGAACGCTTGGTAATGTTATGCATTTCCCAAATGTTACAACAATAAGTTTGTAGACTGCTATAATTATGAGGTCTAAAATACACAATGTACAATACAGTTTCAAATAATAGAAGAATCAGGATGAATGTTTCGTTAATACGTGAGTAAAAGTAAAAGTGTAAATTAGTTCTAGACGCAGTAATAACGAATGTTTCAATTATTAATAAGAGTGAGATGAGTTCCGTGACCGTGATCTTGAATATAACACAACTTCATGGTCAGGTATTACCAAACTATCTGTGGTCTGACATATACTGCATCATGTATTTTTAGTGTAAAGCAGTTGGCGGAATGCAAGGAGGATATGGATTGCACAGAGATCATTAGTATATGAATTGATAATGATGCCGATAGTGTAATTGGAAATTCACATTCAATTGCAACAAAATATTGCAAGTGAATAACTTGGCAAAACGTAAGATTATTTTTTATTGCGCGTTCTTTCCTCCTTTGTACCAATGGATATTATTTGAATTGAGGTTCAGTTCTTTATGAGAACTCACAATGTTTTCGTGTTAATATAATAATATGATAATACACCATTTAAAGGAATTCCCTTTAAATCTATTGAAGCATATTAAAAGAGTTGGAGCTATTTTTAGAATTTATACACTGTAACAAAAGTCATTTTTGATTCGTCGTGAGTTGATTTGAGCATAAAAGAGTAGTGTAATTTAATGACATGACAGATAATGATACAATTAAGTTGTTTTGCAAGTTGTGATAATTGTCCCAACATGACATTATTCGTAAGAAATATACGCTGGGATTTTTCCATTTGCGTGTCTGAGACATTAGGTGATCATTGATCTCAGGATTCATTTCTAAAAATAACAGTGTAAAAATATTAAAGATGTGTTTACTTCAAACATCTTGGATTACTTGCTCACTACATGCAGAGGAAAGATCTATATTAATATAATACATTACTACAGTTTCAGTTAGTTAAACAATGCGTGCTTTCTCTTAAAAATAAAGCACGCTTATCAGGGCTATTAAAGAAGGCTCTTAATGCTTTTGCTATATCGGCTCTGGTCGTCTGGTATCTGGTTTTTAAAGTCGTTAGTCGTCGAACTTGAGGCCAAGATACTCAACATGTCTATAATTCAGATTCTGAATTGGTCGGTTATTCAATATCATCGCTTCTCCACGAAAATCTTTGATTTCCCTGAAAAAATCCATCTCTTTCTTATTTATTGGAATAGGAATGTCAGCAATATACCATTCTACTAATTCATGGCATCCTGGAGTTGTCATTGATCCATTGTAGTAAAAGAAATTGGTATCAGGCTCAAACAGCTTAATCAGATCTAATGCTTGATCAACAAGCGTTGGCTTTGGACTGGGATTCTTCACCTTCGACACAGCTCTCACGATTGGCATTAACTTGTTCGCTGTCTTTTTAGAAGATGCATCAGCAAATACTGAAAAGATGGACACGGCTAAGTTGTTCCCAGATTTTATAGCATCTTCCACTGATTTGAATTTAGTATTGTGGAACACAAATTGAATTTCCATTGCATAAGACTTGTCTCTGATCATGTGCTCTGAGCCTCTGTCCGTCGGGTCCTTTCCGGTTCCCCAATGGAATAAGATATATTCAAGTTGATAGGTTTCTGGTGGTGAGAAAGGCCGAGTGAATTTTCTTTCAATTCGTTTTTGTAAGTTGACTTCTATCGTGTGCCCATTGTTCCTGATTTCAAAGTTTTTAGATCGAAGGGATTCTTTGCTGAGATACACATCAAGTCTTGGATTGTATCCGCCTTGTTCATAAATATTTATTGGAGACTGGCGATAGCCTCCACGGCATTGGTGATCCCACAGTCTACTTCCAGGTCCACATTCTGATTCACGAGTGTAACAAAACTTCTTTCCTTCTGAATAAGATCGAGAGCTGACTTTATCTTCGGAGATAAACTTTGTTTTTGTTGCCTTTTGCTGATTCAAAAGTTGTTTCTTTCCCAAAGTAGTAAATGAAAGTTGCAGTAAGCATAGTATACATATGAATACGCACACTACTACTTTCATGACTTATTTTGATGAGAAAGACGAGATAATTTTTTGTTAGTGGATAACGAATTACTTCACGGTGCGTTGGGTTTAAGTGCGTTACAATGTGTAATGAATTAATGACTTGAGACTATCAGAATCACTTGCTGCGTGCTAATTGTTACAGATGTGCAATGTAGAGTATATTTTATGCATGCTTTGGTAGGTATTCATATTTGAAAGGTGGTACTATGGTGGTATAAAAAATTCGATTTTATATTACACTGATTTTGAATAATAATAATATGTGAAGTTTCGAAATCATATCAAAAAAGGTTTCACATTATTGAATCAATAATAAACTGTTTATAATCAAGGATCTTTAATGAAAGCTAAAAAGGATTGCCAAGACTCAAAACAATGTGATTTTTTTTTAACAATTTGCTGTAATTGAGAATAAGAAGGACTCCGTTTAAATCACATTAATAAAATGTACAAGTTTTAATATTGTGAATGAAGTTTCAAGGTCTGGATTTCTCGATCGTTGAGGGATTGCAGATCTCTGTGATTCGTCCGGACTTGATGTCCTTTACTGTTCTTGATGGATCGGAGGGCTTTTAGATCAGATTCGGAAACCTTGCAGCTTTTGGTGCTACTGAAAACGAACCAAGTGACTTGTTCATTGCAAGTAGGAGTTGTAAGTGATCCTTGATAGGTGTACACGAATGATCGCTTAGGGACAAGAGGAAGTAAGTCCAAAGGCTTGTCGACTGTTGTGAAGTCTCCGGATGGAGTCTTCAGCTGCCCCGCCTGCAATTGGGAGATTATAGGAGACAACGCTTTGTTAGGCTTCGAAGATGGGTTGATGTCACACAAGATTCCAGCCACTGCTATAGCATCCTGTCTGCCTGAATCCAACGCTGATTTTAAGGAGTCGAATTCACAATTGTAGTGAACAAAGTGGACTTCCAGTGCGGAGCTTCTTCCTCTGATTGTATGTTCAGATCCATTTTTAGACGATGAGCCCCAGTGGAAATGAGCGTTATCGAAACAGAATTTTGTGGAGGAAAGTCCCTCGCCTGGAAATAATCCAGTTGCAGTTTCTTCAAGAAGGCGAACAGTAACGCTTTCTCCGGTGTTTCGGATTTTGAAAGAGTCGCCTTTTATAGAGCTCTCGCTAGATATGAAGCCATGCTTGTTGGCTTTTGAAGGGTTGACATCGATGTCAACGGGAGACTGAGCGTGACCTGTGGTGCATATGCCTGGCCAAGTCGATTGGTCATCGTAGCCGAAGTCGATTTGTGAATAGCAGGGGCTTGAAAATGTAACAATTAATACTACTAAAATGTAGAGCTTTGATGAGAACATCCTGGCTAGGTTTTTTAGGCAAAGAATGCAAACTAAGTAATAATTTGATACGAAATGGAAACTGAAAGCTTTGAAACCATTCTGGATTCCTTATATATCCCGTTGGATTACTTGAGAACTATTATTTAAAAACACATAATTAATCTCTCTGTTTTCTGTAAATGAGCAATGTAATATGGTTTCTCTGAAATAATGGGTTCATATGAAATGACGTTGGGAGCAAAGTGACAGTACCGCAAATTACAAACATAAATTTTTTTGATTAATTGTTCTACATTAAACTACCGAATCGACGAATCGTGATGATTATCTAGAGCAGACTCAGATTACTGACATTCCAGTGATCTAAAACAAATCTTCCAGGCTACGAGATGACGCAAGCTGCAAAATAAAACATATGGACATGGTTAATCTAGAATTAGTTCGTGGTAGTGTTTTGGATTCGAATATGATTTTTAGGTAGGTGTGTGAACAGGATGATAGAGCATAAGCAAATATTTCCCAACTAACAATTTGTACACTTTGAAGACAAACAAATAAAATCCGCTTTTATCAAGACCAAGTAAACAGACTAAAAAATCCAACTGGTCAATAGATAAAGATGCAATCATGCAGTTATAAATACATTTATTCATAAAGATGAGTTTTTGCTATAATTAAATGATTAATTGATAGCTTATAGCAATTAAGCACAACTTTGGGCCAAGAATATCTTTTACACTGTTAAATGAACATGTCCCTCAATCTTCAATGTTTGCGTGTGAGGTGAATTTCCATTGAAAGTGTCAGGTTATGAAAATGCTTCAAAGATCCACAATGCTTAGTAAGCACAGTTTGTAAAAAAGTTGGGGCACAATGCGATAATTACGATCGCTATAGACAGAATTTGGTTTGGGGTTTGTGTGAGCGTAATTGAGGGTAGTTGGTTTCGTAGGATGTAGCTGCACTTGCTGTTACAATTAAGTTTATATTTTCAGTGTGAGGTTACGAGGTTAGTAATTAGTAATTAGTATTATAAATAAATTTTAAATACGTACTCTGTGGTTTTTATGTTTAACATGGGTAAAAATGAAAGCAATATATGGTCGTTAATATTTGATCCTATTGTCAATTAACGTCAAAATGCTGTTTAGTACTATCAACTACAGAATCAGAATGTGTTTATCTAAATATTAAAGTTCTAGTAATGAGAATAATATTTATAACGCTGACTGACTCTAAACAAACCTTTGTACAATTCATGAATTCTGCTTTCTAGAACTAAATAGACAAACAAGACACATTTTAGTTGCTTGTTGTTTTTGTGTGTCTTGTTGTTGCTTGTAGAACAATATTGCATTTGAGGAGGTACGACAAAGAATAGACAATATTAATTTATTTGGGTGGACTCGCGATATTACAAGTCACCGGGAATGTCGGAGTCGTAATAATAGAATTCGATTAAATTGTTACAAACATGTCGGTCGCAGGACTCTAGAAGACATGGATGTGGAATAAATTCACTTTATGAAAATACTTAATACACATTTTTTCCACTCATTTTGTATTGTTTCATATGACTTCATTCAGTACAGTTTATTTAGGATTTTTATAAATTCAGCGATCTAAACTTAACTCCTATTCAAAATAAACTGGTGAGCGTGTAATTAAATTAGGTGAAGCCCTAAACCCGAAGAATTGTAATTTTTCTGTTATTTAAGGGCATGACAGGTCGTTTATTAAAATACATTGGTCTGTCAATTGGCCCATTAATAGTTCGGAATGCTGCCACATCAGATTCAGATATTCTGTTAGGTTTCTCATAGACGAACCAATCAACCACTTCATTGCATCCAGGAGTTGTCAATGATCCAGGATAGTTAAACAGCCTTGCTGGAAGCGAATGTCTTGTAGGAAGAATGGAAGTCCAGTCAATTGAACCGTGACATATAGTGGATCCTGGTGGTCCATCACCTGGGTTTGATCTTGATGGATTCATATTATTAGTAGAGTTGCTCTTCAATCGATACATATTATCGACAATTGGTTTTAATGCCCTGCTTGGGGGTGCATTGCGATCAACTTGAAATAATATTGCAAGTACAGCAAGAGCCCCAGGGTCTGAAGATTTCAGTGCAGCTTCTAATGAAGAATAACTTTCGTCATGATGAACCAAGTGAAGTTCCATGGAATAACTTCTCCCGTTGATAAGATGCTCGGATCCAACACTTGATGGACTCCCCCAATGCAAGTGGGCATTATCGAAACGATAACGTCTTGAGGATAACCCATAGCCTGGGAAAATTTCAGACTTTCTTGGAAG